>Ga0268299_1002262_pt1 | contig 24429 bp, 17 predicted proteins | sample NOBtaG_FD_193484 | JGI IMG/M metagenome (GOLD analysis project Ga0268299, IMG submission 193484) | Activated sludge microbial communities from bioreactor in Nijmegen, Gelderland, Netherland - NOB reactor | ecosystem: Engineered > Bioreactor > Aerobic > Activated sludge | place: Netherlands... | reverse complement strand
ACGGCCGGCGTGCCGCCGGTGTTCTTCCACCAGTGCGAGGTGCCGCTCTTCTCGGGCGCGATGTCGCCGGCCTTGTGCACGATGGGCACCGCGCAGCTGCTGGCGTACTCGACCACTTCGCCCGAGACGACGTAGATCATCGCCGGCCGTTCGTTGTGGCTGTGCCAGGGCACGATGCCGCCGGGCTGGATGTCGAGCTGGCGCAGGCGGAACTGGCGGCCCTTGATGGCGGCCGGCTCCTTGGCCAGATCGGTGCTGGCGCGCACCACGTCGCTCACGCCGACCGGCGCGCTCGGACCGGGCTTCTGGCCCTGGCCGTCGGCCACGCGCTTGTCGGCCGGGCATTCGCCGGCCACCGCGACGGTGGCGACGAAGCTCAGCGTGCTGACGATGATCGTCGCGGCGGCGATGCGCGGCCAGATCGACGGGCGGGACAGGCGGATGGTGTTCATCATGGCAGGCTCCTTCGGGTTGCGGGGCTGGACTGGGCCGGCTCGGGTGCTGCGGTGGCACCGACTCGCCTGCTCCGGGGGCAACTTTCGGCGGGCCGGCTCACGCCTCGGTCATCGAAAGTTCACGTCTTGGTCACGCCGCGACTTAGGATCGGCGCGGCCGGCACACTCCCGGCCATCGAGCAGCGCCGGGCCGCCCCGCACAGGCCGGCTGCGGAGGGAGCATGGACCGCGACTACGAGTGGACGACAGCGCTCGGGGGTGACGAGACCTTCGTGCTGCGGCGCGGCCGGCGGGCCCGGACCGGCACGCCGGTGCTCGTGAAGCTGCCGCGCCACGACCCGCCCCGCCCCGCCGATGTGGCGGCGCTGCGGCGCGAAGGCCGGCTGGCCGGCGAGCTGTCGAGCGCCGCCACGCTGCTGCCGCGCGTGCTGGACGCACCCCCCGGCGTCGCGCTGGTGATGGAAGACCCGGGTGGCGAACCGCTGACGCGCTTGCTGGCCGACGGGCCGCTGCCGGTGCCCCTGGCGCTCGCGGTCGGCGAGGCCCTGGCGCGGCGCCTGGCCGAGCTGCACCACCGCGGCATCGTCCACCGCGGCCTGCGCCCCGACGCCGTCCTGTGCGACGCGGACCGCGGCGGTGTCTGGCTGGTCGACCTGGCGGGCGCCGACAGGCCGGTCGAGGGCCTGCCGACGCCGGCACTGTCGACCGCACGACTGGTCTACGCGGCGCCCGAGCAGACCGGCCGGCTGGAACGCGACGTCGACCACCGCACCGACCTGTATGCGCTGGGTGTGCTGCTCTACGAGCTGCTGTCGGGCGCACCGCCGTTCCGCGCGGCCGACGCCCTGGCCCTGATCCACGCGCACCTGGCGGGCACGCCGGCGCCGGTGCCGGGGGTGCCGGCGCCGCTGGCGTCGCTGGTGGCGCGCCTGCTGGCCAAGTCGCCCGACGAGCGCTACCAGAGCGCGCGGGGCGTCGCCGAGGACCTGGCCCACTGCGCGCGCGCCTGGCGCGAGTCGGGCGACATCGCGCCCTTCCCGCTGGGCGGCCACGACGCCGGCGAGCGCCTGGTCGTGTCGCCGCGGCTCTACGGCCGCGACCGCGAAGTCCGCTTGCTGCTCGACGCCTTCGACGCCACCTGCCGCGGCGGCGGCAGCTCGCTGGTGCTGGTGCAGGGCTACGCGGGCATCGGCAAGACGGCGCTGATCCAGCAGATCTACAAGCCGATCGTGCGGCAGCACGGCTACTTCATCTCGGGCAAGTTCGACCAGGTCGTGCGCGGCGTGCCTTTCGGCGCGCTGATCGAGGCGTTCCGCGCGCTGGTGCGCCAGCTGCTGACCGAGGACGAGGCCGCGCTGGCCGCCTGGCGGCGCAAGCTCCACGACGCGCTGGGCGCCAACGGCGGCGTCCTGGCCGCGGTGATCCCGGAGATCGAGTTCATCGTCGGGCCGCAACCGGCGCCCGCGCAGCTCGGCGGCACCGAGGCGCAGAACCGCTTCCAGCACGTGCTGCAGAACTTCCTCGCGGCGCTGGCGCGGCCCGAGCACCCGCTGGTGCTCTTCCTCGACGACCTGCAGTGGGCCGACGCCGCCACGCTGGGCCTGCTGGAGCCGCTGCTGACCGGCGGCGAGGCGCGCTGCCTGATGCTGCTGGGCGCCTACCGCGATCACGAGCTCGAGGCCTCGCCGCGGCTGCTGCATGCGCTGGCGGCACTGGACGCGGCCGGCGTGCCGCTGCGACGCGTCGCGCTCGCGCCGCTGACGCCGGCCGACACGGCCCGGCTGGTGGCCGACACGCTGCGCTGCGACGACGACGAGGCCGCCCCGCTGGCGCAGCTGGTGCACGCCAAGACCCGCGGCAATCCCTTCTTCGTGATCCAGTTCCTGAAGCTGCTGGAGCGCGAGGGCCACCTGCGCTTCGACGCCGCGCTGGCGCGCTGGACCTACCGCATCGAGGCGATCACCGGCGCGCCGCTGGCGGCCAACGTCGTCGACCTGATGACGCGCAGCCTGCAGCGCCTGGCCCCGCGCACGCAGTACGCGCTGACGCTCGCGGCCTGCATCGGCAACCGCTTCGACGCGCGCACGCTGGCGATCGTCAGCGAGCAGTCGCTGGACGCCACCGCGGCCGACCTGCTCCCGGCGTTGAACGAGGGCCTGATCGTGCGCGACCTGCCCGCCGTCGCGGCCGGTGCGCCGGGCGGCGACGAGGTGATGCCGCTGGCCTTCCTGCACGACCGCGTGCAGCAGGCCGCCTACGCGCTGATCCCGGACGAGCGCCGCCACACGGTCCACCTGACGGTCGGCCGCCTGCTGCGTGCGCGGCTCACGCCCGATCCGCCCGCCGCGGCGCTGTTCGACGTGGTGCACCACCTGAACCTCGGCGGCGCCCTGATCCACGACGCGACCGAGCGGCACGCCGTCGCCGAGCTGAACCTGGTGGCCGGACGCCGGGCCAAGGCCTCGACCGCGCACGACGCCGCGCTCGAACTGCTGCGCGCCGGCCTCGCGCTGCTGGGGCCGACCGCCTGGCTGGACCAGCACACGCTGAGCTTCGAGATGCAGATCGAGGCCGCCGAGTGCGAGTACCTGTGCGGGCAGTTCGACGCCGCCGAGGCGCGCTTCGCGCTGCTGGTCGAGCAGGCGCTGACGCCGATCGCCCGGGCGCGCGCGATCCGCCTGCGCAGCGTTCAGCACGAGAACCTCGCCCGCTACGACGATGCCCTGGCCAGCATGCGCGAGGGCCTGGCGCTGCTGGACCTGCACTTGCCGTCCGGCGACGACGCGCAGGCCGCATCGCTGGAGCGCGAGATCGAAGCGATCGACCGCCTGCGCGACGGCCGCGCGATCGCCGCGCTGGTCGATCTGCCGGTGATGCGCGACGAGCGCGTGCGCATGCTGATGAGCATGCTGACCGACACCTGGTCGTCGGCCTACATCCTGGGCCAGGCGACGCTGGCGCGGCTGATCTCGGCGACGATGGTCCGGCTGTCGCTGGAGCACGGCAACGTCGAGGAGTCCGCCTACGGCTACGTGACGCACGCCATCACGGTCGGCCCGCTGCGCGGCGACTATCCGGCCGCCTACGAGTTCGGACGGCTCGCGCTGGCCGTCAACCAGCGCTTCGACGACACGCGCCGCCGCGCCAAGATCCACCAGCAGTTCCACGCGCACGTGAACTTCTGGTGCCGCCCCTACGCGAGCGGCCTGTCGCACGCCCGCGAGGCCTGCCGCGCGGGACTCGAGAGCGGCGACTTCCTCTATGCGAGCTACGGCGCCGGGACCGAGCCCTGGTCCGCGATCGCCTGCACCCAGGACCTGGCGCGGTTCGTCCACGACTACGCGCCGAGCGTCGCGCTGATCGAGAAGCTCAAGAACACCGGCTTCGCCGACTCGGTCCGGGTGATGCTGAACTGGGCGCGCGCGCTGCAGGGCCGCACGGCGGCGCCGCTGTCGCTGGGCGACGCCTCGCTCGACGAGGCCGACTTCCTGGCGCGCTACCGCGACAACGCCTTCTTCTCGAGCATCCATGCCGTGTGCCGGCTGCAGGTCTGCTGCCTGCTGGGTGCGCCCGACGAGGCCGTGCGGGCGGCACGCCATGCCGCCGCGCTGGTGCGCCACGTGCCCGGCGTCGTGTGGCCGCTGCTGCACGAGTTCTGGAGCGCCCTGGCGCTGGCGATGGCCCACGAGGGCGCCGACGCCGCGTCGCGGGCCGGCTGGCTCGACGAGATCCGCGCGGCCGGGCAGGCCTTCGCGGCGCGCAGCGCGCACTGCGCGGAGAACTTCCTCTGTCCCGCGCTGGTGCTCGCGGCCGAGCTCGCCCGCCTCGAAGGCCGGCCGCGCGACGCCGCCGAGCAGCTGGCGCGCGCGGTCGAGTTCGCGGCCGACAAGCCGCTGGTCCAGTGGGAGGCGCTGGCCCACGAGCGCTGGGCGCGACTGCTCGACGGCGACGGCCAGCCCGCGGTCGCTGCGCTGCACTGGCAGCGGGCGCACCAGCTCTACGCCCGCTGGGGGGCCGACGCCAAGGTCGCCGCGCTCGAGCACGAGCACCCCGGGCTGCGCCCCCGCGACGCCGCCCTGCCGGTCGCACCGGTCGAGCCGCCGCCGGCGTCGGCCGCGGCCAGCTCGGCCGATGACCTGGACCTGCACAGCGTGCTGAAGGCCACCCAGGCGATCGGTGCGGAGATGGAGCTCGACACCCTGCTGGGCCGCCTGATGCGCATCGCCATCGAGAACGCCGGCGCCGAGCGCGGTTGCCTGGTGCTGGAGACCGACGACGGCCCGACCGTCTACGCCGCCGACGCGCAGCGCATGCTGTGCGAAGCCACCGCACTGGCCGCCTGCGACAAGGTGCCGGCGGGCGTCGTGAACTACGTGCGGCGCACCGGCGAGAGCGTGGTGCTCGACGGCACGAGTGCCGACGACCGCTACGGCGCCGACGCCTACATCGCGGCCCGCCGCCCCCGCTCGGTGATGTGCCTGCCGGTGCGGCACCAGGGCCGCGCGGCCGGCGTGCTCTACCTCGAGAACGCGCACGTGGACGGCGCCTTCACCGCCGGACGGCTGCGCGCGCTGCGCGTGCTGGCCACGCAGGCCGCCATCTCGCTCGAGAACGCGCGCCTGGTCGCCGGCCTGAAGTCGGCGCTGACCGAGGTCGAGCGCCTGAAGGACGGCCTCGAGGCCGAGAACTCCTACCTGCGTCGCGACCTCATCGCCAACGTCTCGCACGACCTGCGCACGCCGCTGGTGTCGATGCGCGGCTACCTCGAGGTGCTGGCCGGGAAGGGCGACACCCTGGCGCCGGCGCAGCGCCGGCACTACCTCGAGATCGCCGTGCGCCAGAGCGAGCGGCTGTCGAGCCTGGTCGACGAACTGTTCGAGCTGGCCAAGCTCGACTTCAAGGGCGTCACGCTGCGGCGCGAGCCCTTCCAGCTGGCCGAACTGGCGAGCGACGTGCTGCAGAAGTTCCAGCTCGCGGCCGACGCCAAGGAGGTGGCCCTGGCCCTGGACGCGCGGCCCGGCCTGCCCTGCGTCGACGCCGACCTGGGGCTGATGGAGCGCGTGCTCGAGAACCTGGTCGCCAACGCGCTGCGCCACACACCGCCCGGCGGGCGCGTCGAGGTGCGGCTGCGCCGCGCCGGCGATCGACTGCAGACCGAGGTCGCCGATACCGGCCGCGGCATCGCGGCGGCCGACCTGCCCTACATCTTCGAGCGCTTCTACCGCGGCGGGCCCGACCGCCACCGCGCCGCCGACGGCGCCGGGCTGGGGCTGGCCATCACCCAGCGCATCCTCGAGCTGCACGGCAGCGCGGCCGAGGTCGCCAGCGAGCCGGGGCGCGGGACCTGCTTCGCGTTCGGCCTCCCGGTCGCCGCGGCTAGGGCCTGTTGACGCTCCTAGTCGGACAGCCGCCCGCGATCCAGCCGCAGCCGCCGACCGCAGCGCGCGGCCAGCGACTCGTCGTGCGTGACGACGACGTAGGCCGTGCCCTGGGCCCGCGCCAGGCCGAGCATCAGCTCGAACACGCCGTCGGCCGTCGCGCGGTCGAGGTTGCCGGTCGGCTCGTCGGCCAGCACGCAGGCGGGCTTCGTGACCAGCGCGCGCGCGACGGCGACGCGCTGGCGCTCGCCGCCCGACAGCTCGGACGGCCGGTGCGCGGTGCGCGCCGCCAGTCCCACGGCCGCGAGCGTCGTGCGGGCCTGCTCGCGCGCCTGCTCGCGCGGCAGGCGGCGGATGAAGAGCGGCATCGCCACGTTGTCGAGCGCGCTGAACTCGGGCAGCAGGTGGTGGAACTGGTAGATGAAGCCGAGGTGGCGATTGCGCCACGCGCCCTGGCCCGCCGCGCTCATCGTCGCGAAGTCCTCGCCCATCAGCTGCACGCCGCCGGCCGTGGGCGCGTCCAATCCGCCCAGCAGATGCAGCAGCGTGCTCTTGCCCGACCCGGACGCGCCGACGACGGCCAGCGTCTCGCCGCGCTCGACCTGCAGGTCGACGCCCTGCAGCACCGACACGTCGAGCCCGCCTTCGCGGTAGCGCTTGTGCAGGCCACGCGCGGAGAGGACCACCGCCTCATTCATAACGCAGGGCCTGCGCCGGCTGCACGCGGCTGGCGCGCCAGCTCGGGTAGATCGTCGCGACGAAGGCCAGCAGCAGCGAGATCACGCCGATCGGCACGATGTCGGCCGACTGCGGGTCGCTGGGCATGCGGCTGATGAGGTAGATGCTGCCCGGCAGGAAGCTGGCGTTGAAGAGGCGTTCGAGCGCCGGCACGATGACGTCGATGTTCAGCGCCACCAGCAGGCCCAGCCCCAGGCCGGCCAGCGTGCCGATCACGCCCGAGGCCGCGCCCTGGACCATGAAGATGCCCATGATGGAGCGCGGGCTCGCGCCCAGGGTGCGCAGGATCGCGATGTCGGCCTGCTTGTCGGTGACGGTCATCACCAGCGTGCTGACCAGGTTGAAGGCGGCGACCGCGACGATCAGCGTGAGGATGATGAACATCATCCGCTTCTCGAGCTGCACCGCGTCGAACCAGTTGCGGTTGGTGCGCGTCCAGTCGCGCACGACGACGCCGTCGCCGAGGCTCGCCTGAAGCTCGGCCGCGACGCGCCGCGCGTCCTGCTGGTCGCGCAGCTTCAGCTGCACGCCGGTCGGCCCCTCGACGCGGAACAGCTTGGCCGCGTCGTCGACGTGGATCAGCGCCAGGCCGCTGTCGTATTCGTAGTGGCCGGCGTTGAAGACGCCGACGACCGTCATCTGGCGCAGCCGCGGCACCACGCCCGCCGGCGTGACCTGGCCGCTGGGCGTGACGAGGGTGACCGGGTCGCCGCCGCGCACACCGAGCGACCGCGCCAGCTCGCCGCCCAGCACGATGCCCCAGGCGCCGGGCTTGAGCTGCGCGAAGGCGGTGTCCTTCAGCTGCGCGGCCAGCGGCGTGACCTTGGGCTCCTCGGCCGGGTCGATGCCGCGCACGATGGCGCCACGCATGTCCTCGCCGCGCGCCAGCAGGGCCTGCGTCGCGATGAAGGGCGCGGCGCCGATCACGTCGGGGTTGCGCATCGCGGCGGCCGCGGTGGTGCGCCAGTCGGCGAGCGCGTCGCCGCGCGCATCGAAGACCTCGACGTGCGCGATCACGCTCAGCATGCGGTCGCGCACTTCCTTCTGGAAGCCGTTCATCACCGACAGCACGATGATCAGCGCCGCCACGCCGAGCGCGATGCCGAGCATCGACACGCCGGAGATGAAGGAGATGAAGCCGTTGCGCCGCCCGCCGCGCCCGGCACGGGTGTAGCGCCAGCCGATCAGGAGTTCGTAGGGGCTGCGCATGGGCGGCGATGCTAACTGAGCGACCACCAGCCTCCGGGTTTGTCCCGGCCTTCGGACTCTTGCGCCAGGTCCGAAGCTACCCAAGAATCAATCATCTACCGAAGAGTAGGAATCGAGCGGCCCCACCGTCCGTGCGGCGGCTCCAGGAGACAAGGTGCCCGCTTCCGCTTCGCAAACCCTGCTGAAGGTCGACGGCCTGTCGCTCGCCTTCGGCGGCGTGAAGGCCTTGAACGGCGTGAGCTTCTCGGTCGAGCCGGGCTCGATCACCTCGGTGATCGGCCCCAACGGCGCGGGCAAGACCTCGGTGTTCAACACCCTGTCGGGCTTCTACCGGCCGGCCGCCGGGACCATGATCTTCGACGGCCACGACCTCGCCGGCCTGTCGCCGCCGAAGCGCGCCGCGCTGGGCCTGGCGCGCAGCTTCCAGAACATCGCGCTGTTCCGCGGCATGACGGTGCTGGACAACATCAAGCTCGGCCGCCACTGCCACCTGAAGACCGGCGCGCTGCAGGCGCTGTTCTACACGCCCGCGGCGCGGCGCGAGGAGGAGCAACTGCGCCGCGAGATCGAGGAACGCATCATCGACTTCCTCGAGATCGACCACATCCGCAAGGCGCCGGTCGCTGCGCTGTCCTACGGGCTGCAGAAGCGCGTCGAGCTGGCGCGCGCGCTGGCGATGCGGCCGCGGCTGCTGCTGCTCGACGAGCCGGTCGCCGGCATGAACCGCGAGGAGACCGAGGACATGGCGCGCTTCATCCTCGAGGTGCGGCGCGAGTGGGGCGTCACGGTGCTGATGGTCGAGCACGACATGGGCATGGTCATGGACCTGTCGGACCACGTCGTGGTGCTGAACTTCGGCCAGGTGATCGCCGATGGGCGCCCCGCGGAGGTGCAGGGCAACCCCGAAGTCGTCAAGGCCTACCTCGGCTCGGGCAACGTCGAGGCGCTGCGCGAGCGCTTCCAGCGCGCGGCCGCCGCCGGCGCGCAAGCCCGAAGGGCCGCCTGACCATGGACTGGTGGCTGCTGTTCGAGATCACGCTGGCCGGCGTCGGCACGGGCGGCCTGTATGCGCTGACCGGCCTGGCCTTCGTGCTGATCTACAAGGCCACGCGCGTCGTCAACATCGCGATCGGCGAGATGCTGATGATCGGCGCCTACGTCTTCTTCAGCTTCGCGGCCGGCCTCGCGCTGCCGATCTGGCTGGCCGTGCCCGGCGCGCTGCTGGTGTCGGCCGCCTTCGGCGCGGTCGTCGAGCGCACGCTGATCCGGCCGATGCTGGGCGAGTCGCCGATCTCGTCCTTCATGGTCACGGTCGGCCTGGCCTCGATGCTGGTCGGTCTGGTCGAGCTGGTCTGGAGCGCCGACCAGCAGCGCCTGCCCGAGTTCCTGCCCGCCAAGCACATCGTCATCGGCCAGGCCTTCGTGTCGCCGAAGATCTTCTACGGCTTCTGGATCGCGGTGCTGCTGATCACCGCCGTGCTGCTGCTGTTCCGCTACTGGCGCGGCGGCGTCGCGCTGCGCGCCACGGCGGCCGACCAGGCCGCGGCCTACTCGGTCGGCATCAACGTGCCGCGGGTGTTCTCCATGACCTGGATGGCCGCGGCGGCGATCGCCGGCGTGGCCGGCATCGTGGTCGGCTCGATCGGCGGGCTGTCGTCGGTGATGGGCGTGTTCGGCCTGTCGGTGCTGGTGGTGGTGATCTTCGGCGGCCTGGACAGCGTGGCCGGCGCCCTGGTCGGCGGCGTGATCGTCGGCGTGATCGAGGCGCTGGCGGGCTTCTACATCGGCGGCGAATACAAGCTGCTCGCGACCTTCTCGCTGCTGGTGCTGATCCTGATGATCCGCCCCTACGGCCTGTTCGGCACCCACGAGATAGAAAGACTCTGAGGCCGCGATGCGCATCGGTTCCGCGAAACAGAGCTACGCCGCCGACGCGGCGCTGTTCGACAGCGTCACGCAGCAGCGCTGGGCGCTGGCCGGCGGTGGCCTGCTGCTGCTCTTCCCCTTCGTCGCCAGCGAGTACTGGCTCTACCTGGCCTGCCTGGTCGCGATCAACATCGCCAGCACGATGGGCCTCAACATCCTCACCGGCTACACCGGCCTGGTGAGCCTGGGCCAGGCCGCCTTCATGGGCCTGGGCGCCTACACGACGGCGATCCTGCAGCTGCGCTACGGCACGCCGATGCTGCTGAACCTGCTGGGCGGCGGCATCGTCGCGATGGCGGCCGGCGTCCTGGTCGGCCTGCCCTCGCTGCGCGTCAAGGGCCTGTACCTGGCGATCGCGACCATCGCGGCCGGCGTCATCGCGCACTTCGTCTTCTCGCATTTCAGCCAGCTCACCGGCGGCACGGCCGGCCTGTCGGTGCCGCCGGCGATGATCTTCGGCCAGCAGCTCGACACCTCGTTCAGGCTCTACTGGGTGATCGTGCCGATCACCGGCCTGCTGCTGCTGGGCGCGGCCAACCTCTTCCGCACCCGCATCGGCCGCGCCTTCATCGCGATCCGCGACCGCGACATCTCGGCCGAGGTGCTGGGCATCCCGCTGCTGCGCTACAAGCTGCTGTCGTTCGCGATCTCGTCCTTCTACGCCGGCGTGGCGGGCGGGCTGTTCGCCTACTTCTTCCGCGCGGTGACACCCGAGAGCTTCCCGCTGCTGATGTCGATCTTCTTCCTGGCCGCCGTCATCGTCGGCGGCATGGGCACGGTGCTGGGCAGCGTGCTCGGCGCGGTCTTCATGACGCTGGTGCCCGAGCTGCTGAAGCTCGTCGTCAGCGCGCTGCCGCTCTCGGGCAACGCGACGCTGATCCTGTCGCCGGTGCGCACCATCGTCTTCGGTGCGCTCATCGTCCTGTTCCTGATCTTCGAGCCGCTCGGGCTCGCGGAGATGTGGCGCCGCACCCGGCGGACGTTCCATCTCTGGCCCTTCCGCACCTGACCGGGTCGCATCCTCACCATCAAGGAGACACCATGACGATCAACAAGCGTGAGCTGATGGCCCTGGGCCTGGCGACGGCCGCATCGGGCTGGGCGCCGACGGCCCTGGCGCAGAAGGCCGCGGCCAAGGCGGCCGCCCCGGCCGAGGACATCGTGTTCGGCGCCTCGATGCCGCTGACCGGCGTGTTCTCCTTCGCCGGCATCGCGATCGACGCCGGCATCAAGGACTACCTCACCATCCTGCACGAGGGCGGCGGCGTGAAGGGCCGCAAGGTCAAGTACGTGGTCGAGGACACCGGCTACAAGGTCGACCAGTCGATGGCCGTCTTCAAGCGCATCACCAGCGCCAACAAGGTCAACCTCTACTACGCCGACTCGACCGGCTTCGTGAAGACCGTCAACCCCGAGCTCGAGCGCAACGGCAACATCCTGATGACCGGCGCCTCCTTCGCCAAGGAGATCAGCAACGCCGACAAATACCCGCTGCAGTTCATGGTGGGCCCCGACTACAGCGAGATGGTCGCGATCCTGCTGCGCTACATCGCCCAGACCAAGCCGGGCGCCAAGGTCGCCCTGGTCTACTCGGACACCGAGTTCGGCCGCGATCCGGTCGACGCGGCGCGCGCCGGCATCAAGGCGCTGAAGCTCGAGCTCGCCACCGAGATCGTCACCGCGCCGGGCAGCATCGACGTCACGGCCGAGATCGTCAAGCTGCGCCGCGCCGATCCCGACTTCACGATCTTCCACGGCTACGTGTCGGCGCCGATCCCCGAGTTCATCAACCAGGCCAGGTCGCTGGGCCTGAAGTCGCAGTTCATGGGCACCTTCTGGACCATGGACAACGCGACCGTGATGAAGATGGGCCCGGCGGCCGACGGTTTCCTGGGCGTGATGCCCTACCGCTACTACTACGACACCGAGGGCAAGTCGCCGATGCTCGAGCGCATCCGCAAGATGCGCCCCGACTACCAGCAGACCGGCTACATGCAGGGCTTCCTGGCCGCGATGCTGCTCACCGAGGCGGCGCGCCGCGCGCTGGAGGCCGGCAACGAGCTCAACGGCAAGAACCTGAAGATCGCGCTCAGCTCGATCCGCAATTTCGACACCGGCGGGATCATCGGCGTGCCGCTGTCGATCAAGGGCAACTCCATCCCGATCGGGCGCATCTACAAGGCCGACTTCAAGGCCCAGAAGATGCTGCCGGCATCGGACTGGATCGACCTGAACAAGTGATGGAATGACGCCCACCCCCGTTGCGGCTTCGCCGCTCCCCCTCGAAGGGGGCGCCGCTGGCGGACCGGCAGAGCCGGATCCGCGGCGGCCGCTCGGCAGGCAGCAGCCATTCACACATCGAGTGCCATGACCGTCGACGTGATCCTGGACGTCAGCAACATCGAGGTCGTCTACAACAAGGCGGTCCAGGTGCTGCGCGGCCTGTCGCTGTCGGTGCCGCGCGGCCAGATCGTCGCGCTGCTCGGCAGCAACGGCGCCGGCAAGAGCACCACGCTGAAGGCGATCTCCAACCTGCTCGAGCTGCAGAACGGCGCGATGACCGGCGGCCACGTCCGCTTCGGCGGGCAGGACACGCGCGGCCTCGCGCCGCATGCGCTGGTGCGGGCCGGCGTCTTCCACGTGATGGAGGGCCGGCACGTCTTCGAGGACCTGACCGTCGAGGAGAACCTGGTCGCCGCGACCTACGCGCTGACCGGGCGGCGCGCGCGCGGTGCCGACTTCGACAAGGTCTACGAGTACTTCCCGCGCCTGCACGAACGCCGCAAGGGCCTGGCCGGCTACCTGTCGGGCGGCGAGCAGCAGATGCTGGCGATCGGCCGCGCGCTGGTCGCCGAGCCGCAGCTGATGCTGCTGGACGAGCCCTCGCTGGGCCTGTCACCGGTGCTGGTGGAGACGATCTTCGAGATCATCGCCCGCATCAACGCCGAGCGCGGCACCTCGATGCTGCTGGTCGAGCAGAACGCCTCGGTCGCGCTGGCGGTCGCGCACTACGGCTACATCATGGAGACCGGCAAGGTGGTGATCGACAACACCGCCGCGAAGCTGGCGAGCGACCCCGACGTGCGCGAGTTCTACCTCGGCCTCGGCCAGGAGGGCGGGGCGAAGAGCTTCAAGGACCTGAAGCACTACAAGCGCCGCAAGAGATGGCTGTCGTGAACGCGAACCTCTCCAGCCTGCCGACCCACCTGACCCTGCCGCAGGCGCTGCGCCAGCATGCGCAGCGGCGGCCGCGGGCGATCGCGCTGCGCCAGAAGGAGTACGGCATCTGGCAGCCGATCGACTGGGCCGCCTACCACCGGCGCGCGACGCACGTCGGCCTGGGCCTGCGCGCGCTCGGCCTGGGCGACGGCGCCCACGTCGGCGTGCTGTCCGAGAACCGCATCGAGTGGGTGCTGACGCAGCTGGGCGCCGGCCTGGTCGGCGCGGTCACGGTCGGCGTCTACCCGACCAGCCCCACGCCCGAGGTGGCCTACGTGCTGGCGCATGCCGACGCCGAGATCGTCGTCTGCGAGGACCAGGAGCAGAGCGACAAGCTCCTCGAGGCACGCGGCCAGCTGCCGCGGTTGAAGAAGATCGTCGTGATGGAACGCAAGGGCCTGGCCGACACCCGGGCCCTCGCACCGGACCTGGTGATCGGATTCGAGGAACTCGAAGCCCTCGGCGCACAAGCCGAGCCCACGGGCGCGGGCTTCATCGACGCCGTGCTGGCCCGCCAGACGCTGCAGGACACCGCACTGATCATCTACACCTCGGGCTCCACCGGCAAGCCCAAGGGCGCGATGATCAGCTACGGCAACGTCGCCGCGATGGCGCCGGGCGTCGTCGACCGCCTGGGACTCGCGCCGTCGACGAGTCACCTGTCCTACCTGCCGCTGTGCCACGTGGCCGAGCAGATGCTGACGGTCTTCGTGCCGCTCTACCTCGGCTCGCGCGTCGACTTCGGCGAGTCGATCCGCACCGTGCAGGAAGACCTGCGCGAGGTCGCGCCGACGATGTTCCTCGGCGTGCCGCGCATCTGGGAGAAGCTGCACTCGGCGATCAGCATCAAGATGCAGGAGACCGGCCGCCTGCGCCGCTGGCTCTACCGGCGCGCACTCGCCGCCTGCGCGCCCTTCGCCTTCAAGGCCGCGACGCAGCGCAGCCTGAGGGAGAAGCTGGTGTTCGGCTTGTGGTACCTGCTGGTGCTGCGCGCGTTGCAGAACTTCATCGGCCTGCGCCGCGCGCGCATCGCACTCACTGGCGCGGCACCGATCTCGGCCGCCATCGTCGAGTACTTCCGCGTGCTGGGCGTGCCGCTGATCGAGGTCTACGGCATGACCGAGACCAGCGGCATGGTGCTGGGCCAGCGGCCCGACGCCATCGTGCCCGCCACCGTCGGCGTGCCGACGCTCGGCGTCGAGCACCGGCTGTCGGAGGTCGGCGAGCTGCAGGTGCGCGGGCCGGTGGTCTTCCAGGGCTACTACAAGAGCCCCGAGGCGACCGCCGCCGCCATCGTCGACGGCTGGCTGCACACCGGCGACGTGGTGCAGGAGGTGCAGGGCTCGCTGCGCATCGTCGACCGCCTGAAGGACATCATGATCACCGCCGGCGGCAAGAACCTGACGCCGTCCGAGGTCGAGAACGCGATGAAGGCCAGCCCCTACATCAAGGAGTGCGTGATCGTCGCCGACGCGCGGCGCTTCGTCGGCGCGCTCGTGCAGATCGACTTCGAGACGGTGTCGCAGTGGGCGCAGATGCAGGGCGTGGTCTTCACGCACTTCCGCTCGCTGGCCGAGCACCCCGAGGTGCGCGCGCTGGTGCAGGCCGAGATCGACGCCGGCAACGCGAAGCTGGCGCCGGTGGCGCAGATCCGCAAGTTCCACCTGCTGACCAAGGAGCTGGACCACGACGACGGCGAGGTCACCGCGACGATGAAGGTGCGGCGCGCCAGCGTCTACAAGTCCTACGCCAACGAGATCGAGGCCCTCTATGCCTGAGGCCAAGGCCCCGTCGCATCCCTCGCCCTGGGGTCCGGTGCGCGGCCGCGCCCAGCAGCGCGCGCTCAAGCGCGAGGCGGTGCTGCGCACGGCGGCCCAGCTCTTCAACGAGAAGGGCTACGCCGCCAGCACGCTGGACGAGGTGGCCGAGCGCCTGGGCGTCAGCAAGCCGACCGTCTACTACTACGTCGACAGCAAGGACGCGATCCTGCTGGAGTGCGTGCGCGCCGGCCTCGAGATGCTGCAGCGCGCGATCCGCGAGGTCGACGCCCGCGGCGGCCGCGCGATCGACAAGCTCGATGCCGCGATGCGCGCCTACGTCGACATCGTGACCCAGGACTTCGGCATGCTGGTGATCCGCGTCGGCGAGGAATCGCTGCCGGCCGAGAGCCGCCAGAAGGTGCGCCGCATGAAGGCCGGGCTGGACCTGGAGTTCCGCGAGCTGATCCGCCAGGGCATCGCCGAGGGCTCGATCGTGCCCTGCGACCCGCGGCTCGCCGCGTTCACCCTGGCCGGCGCGCTGAGCTGGATCGGCCGCTGGTACCGCCCCGACGGCGGCCTGAGCCCGACCGAGATCGCCGACCACTGCATCGGCGTGCTGATGCAGGGCCTGAGCCGCGAGCCGGCGGCGGCGCAGGTCGCCGAGCCGGCCGCGCTGGCGGCCCCCCGGCGCGCGCCGCGGCGCCGCGCCGCCTGACCCTTCAGGAGCCACCGATCATGACAACGTCCTCAGAAGCTCCCGTGCTGGTCACGCGCGACGGTGCCGTCGCCGTGCTGCAGATCAACCGCCCCGCGGCCTACAACGCGCTCGACGCCCACACCGCCGAGGCCTTCCACACCGGCTGCATGGCGCTGGCGACCGACGCCTCGGTGCGCGCCGTCGTCGTCTGCGGCGCCGGCCGCAGCTTCGGCGTCGGCGGCGATCTGGCGGCGATGCGCGGCAACGCGGCCCTCGTCGCGCCGCAGCTCATCGAAGGCCTGCACGGCGGGCTCAAGCTGCTGGCTGCGATGGACGCGCCGGTGCTCGCCAGCCTGCAGGGCGCGGTGGCCGGCGGCTCGATGAGCCTGGCGCTCGGCTGCGACCTCGCCATCGCCGCCGACGACGCCCGCTTCAACCTCGCCTACACGCGTATCGGCGCCAGCTGCGACGGCTCCAGCTCGTGGGCCTTGCCGCGCCTCGTGGGCCTGCGCCGCGCGATGGAGATCGCGCTGCTGTCCGAAGGCTTCGACGCCGCCGAGGCGCTGCGCCTGGGCCTCGTCAACCGCGTCGTGCCGGCCGCCGACCTGCAGGCCGAGACGATGAGGCTCGCGCAGCGCCTGGCGGCCGGGCCGACGCTGGCCTATGGCCGCGTCAAGCGACTGCTGCGGCAATCGCTGGACCGCGACTTCGCCGGCCAGCTCGACGCCGAGGCCGAGGCCTTTGCCGCCGGCACCCGCACGCGCGACTTCCACGAAGGCCTCGAAGCCTTCTTCGCCAAGCGCCCGGCCGTGTTCCAGGGCCGCTGACCTCCAGGAGAACGACATGAGCCAGAAGGTTTTCGTCGCCGGCGTCGGCATGATCCCGTTCGCCAAGCCCGGCGCCAGCGATCCCTACCCGGTGATGGGCGCGGCCGCCACGCGTGCCGCGCTGGCCGACGCCGGCCTCGGCTACGACGCGGTCGAGCAGGCCTACGTCGGCTACGTCTACGGCGACTCGACCTGCGGCCAGCGCGCGCTCTACGAGGTCGGCATGAGCGGCGTGCCGATCTTCAACGTCAACAACAACTGCTCGACCGGGTCGACCGCGCTCTACCTGGCGCGCCAGGCCATAGCGAGCGGCGCGGCCGACTGCGTGCTGGCGCTCGGCATGGAGCAGATGCGCCCCGGCGCCTTGGGCAACGTCTACGAGGACCGGCCCTCGCCCTTCGACCGCTTCGACGAGACCTGCGCGGCGCTCGCCGGCGACGACGTGGCCGGCATCCCGCTGGCGCTGCGCTACTTCGGCGGCGCCGGGCGCGAGCACATGCAGAAGCACGGCACGCGGCTCGAGACCTTCGCGAAGATCCGCGCCAAGGCCAGCCGCCACGCGGCCAACAACCCGCTGGCGCTGTTCCGCGACGTGCTCAGCGAGGACGACGTGATGAACGCCAAGGCCGTGTGGCCCGGCGTGATGACGCGGCTGATGGCCTGCCCGCCGACCTGCGGCGCGGCCGCGGCGCTGCTGGTGTCCGAGGCCTGCGCCGCGCGCCACGGCCTGCGGCGCGACGTGCGCATCGCCGCGCAGGCGATGACCACCGACCGTCCGGGCAGCTTCGCCGACGGCTCGATGATGAAGCTGGTCGGCAGCGACATGACGCGCGAGGCCGCCGAGCGCGTCTACGCGCAGGCCGGCGTGGACCCGATGGACATCCGCGTCTGCGAGCTGCACGACTGCTTCGCCCACAACGAGCTGATCACCTACGAGGCCCTGGGCCTGTGCCCCGAGGGCGGCGCCGAGCGCTTCGTCGAGGACGGCGACAACACCTACGGCGGCCGCGTCGTCACCAACCCCTCGGGCGGCCTGCTGTCCAAGGGCCACCCGCTGGGCGCGACCGGCCTGGCGCAGTGCTACGAGCTGACCCAGCAGCTGCGCGGCACGGCCGATCGCCGCCAGGTCGACGGCGTGCAGCTCGCGCTGCAGCACAACCTGGGACTGGGCGGCGCCTGCGTGGTGACGCTCTACGAACGCAGCGCCTGAGACGCCGTCAGGGCCCGGCGACCGCCTCGACCTGGATGCGCAGGTCGACTTCCATCCGGAAGCCGTAGTCCTTGCCGGCATCGAGCCGGAACTCGTCGCGCCGGATCGTCGCGCTCGCATCCGCGCCGCACAGCTCCCGCTTGCTGAGCGGGTGCGGGATGCACTTGAAGTGGCCGATCGTCAGGGTCACCGGCCGCGTCACGCCGTGCAGCCGCAGCTCGCCGACGGCCTGCGTCGGCTTGCCCTCGACGAAGGCCTCGAGCCGGCCCGTGTAGCGCGCCTTCGGGTACTTCTTCGCCTCCAGGAAGTCCTTGCCGCGCGCCCAGGCGTTGAGCGCGTCGTGGCCGAAGTCGATGCTGGCGACGTCGATCTCGATGGCGACCGTGCCGCTGCCGGCCTCGCGGTCCACCACGACCTGCCCGCTGCTGCGGTTGAACTTGCCGCGCCACACCGAGATGCCCATGTGGTCGGCCTCGAAGCTCGGGAAGGTGTGGGCCGGGTCGACCTTGTAGGTCACCGGCGCGGCCTGCACCGCGGCAGCGGCGGCCAGGATCAGTGGAGCGAGCTTCGCGACCATCGTCATCGGGATCTCCTCGTGTCGGGACTGGATTCGGTGGCCGCGACGACGCGGTTGCGTCCCTCGGCCTTGGCACGGTACAGCGCCTCGTCGGCGCGCGCGATCATCGCCTCGGCGCGGGCGTCGCCGGGCCGGGCCAGCGCGACGCCGATGCTGACGGTCACCGTCAGCGGCTCGCCGCGCGCGCGCAGTTCGCGCTCCTCGACCAGCACGCGCAGGCGCTCGGCCGAACGCCGCGCCTCGGCGGCCTCGACGTCGGGCAGCAGCACCAGGAACTCCTCGCCGCCGATGCGGCCGACCGCATCGGTCGACCGCGCGTGGCTCTCCAGCAGCGCGGCCACCTGGGCCAGCACCTCGTCGCCGGCGGCGTGGCCGCGCGTGTCGTTGATGCGCTTGAAGTGGTCGATGTCCACCAGCAGCACCGCGAACGGTCGGTGATGGCGCTGGAAGCGCTCCCACTGGCGCTGCACCTCGATGTCGACCGCGCGGCGGTTGAACAGGCCGGTCAGCGCGTCGCGCTGCGACACGTGGCGCAGCTGCACCACCATCCGCTGCGTCAGCAGCACCATGAAGCCGAAGTTGAACAGCGCGGTGCCGCCGAGGTAGTAGTACATCAGCGCGTAGTTGGTCGCGACGTTGCGCTGCATCTCGACCGGGTGCTCGAAGTCCAGGGCCTGGCGCAGCGCCAGCGCCAGCAGCATCAGGGCGATCAGCACGCCGGGCCCGACGATCGCGACCAGCGTGCGCCGGCCGAACTCGGCCTGCAGCGGGCGCCGCGTGGTCCACATCGTGCGCATCACGATGTAGGCCTGGCCGCCGTAGGCCAGCACGACGCGCCACGAGGCCTGGCGCTCGTCCGGGCCGACCAGCGCGATCGCGCCGGCCACCAGCAGCAGCATCGCGGCCTGCTCGCGGTCGCTATCGGGCAGGCGCATGAAGCGCTCGGTGCCGCGGCGCATCGCCGCGAAGGCCAGCAGCGACAGCACGTTGGCGCCGTTGTAGAAGATCCAGTGCCGCGGCTCGCCGCGTCCGCCGGCCAGCAGCAGCACGCCGCCGGTCATCAGCAGGAAGGCGCCCCAGTGCACGACGGCCGCGCGGTCCTCGCCCAGCAGCGCGCCGCACAGGCCCCAGGCCACCGCATACAGGCCCATCTGGAAGCCGACGAGCCACAGCATCGGCGGGATGTTCAGCTCGGGCATGGATCTCGGACGGGGTGGAGGGAGATGTCGGCGGCAGGGTAACGCGCGGCGACCCGGCCCGTCACAATCCGCCGATCCCGCAGTACCCCCCATGAACGACTTCAAGGGCAACAAGCAGTCCCTGCCCCGCAAGAGCTGTGCCGCCTGCGGCCGCACGATGGTGTGGCGCAAGGCCTGGGCGCGCACCTGGGAGTCGGTGCGCTACTGTTCCGACGCCTGCCGCCGCCACAAGCGGCCCGCCGATGCCGGCGCGCGCTGAGGTCCGCCACCTGATGGTGGTGCTGGGCGACCAGCTCGACCGCACCTCCAGCGCCTTCGACGGCTTCGACCCGGCGCTCGACCTGGCCTGGATGTGCGAGGCGAGCGAGGAGTCGACCCAGGTCTGGTCGAGCCAGCCGCGCATCGCGCTGTTCCTGTCGGCCATGCGGCACTTCGCGCAGGCGCTGCGCGACGAGGGCCTGCCGCTGGCCTACCGCGAGCTGCACGAGGGCGGTCTCGGCGGCGCGCTGCGGCAGGCGCTGGCCGAGCGGCGCGTGCAGCGCGTCGTGCTGGCCGAGCCGGGCGACTGGCGGGTGCGCGAGGCGCTGCGCGCCGCCGCCATCGAGGCCGGCGTGCCGATCGAGATCCGCCCCGACCGCCACTTCCTGTGCAGCAGCGAGGACTTCGCGCGCCACGCGCGCGGCCGCAAGCAGCTGCGCATGGAGACCTTCTACCGCGAGATGCGGCGGCGTCATCGCGTGCTGATGGAGGGCGAGGAGCCGGCCGGCGGCCAGTGGAACTTCGACGCCGACAACCGCGGCGCCTTCGGTCCGCAGGGGCCGGGCCTGGTGCCGCCGCCGCTGCGCTTCGAGCCCGACGCGATCACGCGCGAGGTCATCGCGCTGGTGCGCTCGCGCTTCGGCACGCACCCCGGCCGGCTGGACAGCTTCGGCTGGCCGGTCACGCACGCGCAGGCACAAGCCGCGCTCGACGACTTCGTCCAGCACCGCCTGGCCGACTTCGGCCGCTGGCAGGACGCGATGTGGGGCGGCCAGCCCTGGCTGTACCACGCGCACATCGCGTCGGCGATGAACCTCAAGCTGCTGGACCCGCGCGCGGTGGTCGCCGCCGCCGAGGCCGCCTGGCGCGCCGGCCGCGTGCCGCTGGCGTCGGCCGAGGGCTTCATCCGCCAGGTGCTGGGCTGGCGCGAGTACGTGCGCGGCATCTACTGGACGCAGATGCCCGGCTACGCGGCGCTGAACGCGCTCGACGCCCGGCAGCCGCTGCCCGCCTGGTACTGGACCGGCGAGACCGACATGCGCTGCCTGGCCGACGCGATCGGGCAGACCCTCGAGCACGGCTACGCCCACCACATCCAGCGCCTGATGGTGACCGGGCTGTACGCGCTGCTGCTGGGCGTGGAGCCCGCGCAGGTGCACGGCTGGTACCTGTCGGTCTACGTCGACGCGGTCGAGTGGGTCGAACTGCCCAACACCCTGGGCATGAGCCAGTACGCCGACGGCGGACGGATGGCCAGCAAGCCCTACGTGGCCACCGGCCAGTACATCCAGCGCATGAGCGACCACTGCCGCGGCTGCCGCTACGACCCGGCGCTGCGCCACGGTGAACGGGCCTGCCCGTTCACGACGCTGTACTGGGACTTCCTGGCGCGCCACGAGGCGCGCTTCGCGGCCCATCCGCGCATGGCGCTGCAGGTGAAGAACCTGGCGCGGCTGCCGGCCGAGGAGCTGCGGGCGATCCGCGATCAGGCGGATGCGATCCGCCGGCGCGACGGCGCGGCGACCTGAAGCCCTTCGACAGGCTCAGGGCGAACGGCCGCTAGACGACCGCTAGACGGCCGACAGCGCGGCCGGCTCGGTCGGTCGCGCCTCGGGCGCCTGCGCGACCGAGGCCGCCTCGCGCCGCAGCGCGCGCACCAGCTGCACCAGGTCCAGGCGAGGCAGCGTGCGGTGCTGTTCGCCCGTGCCGACCTCGACCAGCGGCTGCAGGCCGCGCATCGAGTCCAGGCTGGCCTCGACGCCGTCGGCGACGGGCTGCTCCCAGCGCGCGTTCTCGATCGAGCACAGCGCCTGCACCACCAGGCCGACACGCTGGCCCGCGTCCTCGACGATCAGCACGCGCGCGCTCGCCATGTCCAGCACCGCCGGGCGGCCGAGCAGCGTGCCCAGGCAGACCAGCGGCACCGCGCTGCCGCGGTGGGTGAAGAGGCCCAGCGTCGCGTCGCGCCGCTCGTGCAGCGGGACGGCGTGGGCCGGATAGACCAGGATCTCGCTCGCCTGCGTCAGCGGCGACGCAGTCTCGACCTCGACCTGGTAGGTCAGGTAGGGTCGGCCGCCGATCGCGGCGCCGGCCTGCGCAGCGCCCGCGACCACGGCCTCCTTCGCCGCCTTGGGCCGGCTCAGGCCGGCCAGCGCCGACAGGATCTCGTCGGCCTGGAGGGCGGCGGCATCGAGCAGCAGGTGCTGTTCGCCGTGCTCGTTCCCGTTCCCGTGCCCGTCGCGCGCACCGAGCACGCCGCGGAACAGGCGCGCGTCCCGCAGGCCCAGCGGCTGCAGCGGCAGGATCTCGGCCGCCGCGACCTGGGCGATGTCGCGCACCTCGTCGAGCATCAGCCCCAGCAGGCCCTGGGCGAAGCGCAGCACGACCACGGCCGACGCGGCCGGGTCGGCGGCCTGGCCCATGCCCAGCAGGCGCAGCGTGTCGATGACCGGCACCTCGTGGCCGTGGTGGTCGATGACGCCGCGGCACAGCTCGCCGACCAGCGCGTTGTCGCGCAGCGCGATGCGCGGCACCGTCGCATCGACGCTCATCGCGGCGATGCCGAAGGGCAGGCCGCCGCAGCGGAACAGCAGCACCGGCTCGCGCCGGCCGCGCACGCCGTCGCGCGACTCGGTGCGGGGCTCCACCACCATCGGCACGCCGGGCAGGCTGGCGATGCGGCCGGCGTCCAGCAGCGTGGCGACGCCGTCCTCGGTCTCGAAACTGTGGGTGGCGATGCCGGCCCCGGCCGGCATCGCGATGTCCAGGGCATGCAGGCGGTCGGCGGCGACGCGTGCCATGCCGCTGACGGCCGACACGCGCAGGCCGAGCAGCCGCCCCTCGTGACGCATCAGCACGATCACGCCGGTGCTGTCCGGCGCGGCCGGCGGCAGGCCCAGCACGTGGCGCAGGTCCAGCACCGGGATGATGCTGCCGCGCAGCCGCACCGCGCCGCAGACGCCGGCGGCCGGCACCGGCAGCGGCGCCAGCACCTCGGGGCAGGGAATGACTTCGCGCAGGCTCGCCACCGGCAGCGCCAGCGGCGTCGCGTCGATGCGCATCAGGCCATAGGCCTGGGCGTCGGTCGAGCGGTCCATGCCCGCGGCCTCAGGCCTTGGCGCCGTTGGCCGTCATCAGCTGGCCGATCAGGCGCTCGACGCTCTTGCTGGCCTGCTGCTGCGTCTCGGTCGACGCGGCGATCTGCTTGATCGACTCGCCGGTCTTGGCGACGCTGCCGACGATGCGCTCGAAGGCCGCCTTGGCATGCTGCGAGCGGTCGGAGCCGACGTTGACGCGGCTCACCGATTCCTCGATCAGCTTGGCGATCTCGCGCGCCGCCTGCGAGCTGCGCTCGGCCAGCTTGCGCACCTCGCCGGCCACCACCGAGAAGCCCACGCCGTGCTCGCCGGCGCGCGCCGCCTCGATCGCGGCGTTGAAGGCCAGCAGGTTGGTCTGGCCGGCGATATCGCCGATCACGCGCACGATCTCGGCGATCTCGGTCGACGACTTCTGGATCAGCTCGATGGCCTCGATGGACTTGCGCAGCGCCTCGAAGCCGGTCTCGGCGTTCGCCTGGGTCTCGCCCGACAGCTGCGTCGCGGCGGTGGTGTTGCGGGTGATCTCGGTGATGGCCGCGCCCAGCTCGGCCACGGTGCGGGTCATGTCGTCGGTCTTGCTGCGGATCTGCTGCTCGAGCTTGACCTGGTCGGTCACGTCGTGGGCGTACTTGACGACGCGGATCGGCTCGCCCTTCAGGTTGAAGATCGGGCTGTAGGTCGCCTGGATCCAGACGTCGCGGTTGAACTTGCCGACGCGGTGGAAGCGGCCGGTGAAGAACTCGCCCTTGTTCAGCTTGAGCCAGAAGTCGCGGTACTCCTCGGTCAGGATGTAGTCGGGGCTGCAGAACATGCTGTGGTGCTGGCCGGCGATCTCGCGCAGCGAGTAGCCCATGGTGCGCAGGAAGTTGTCGTTGGCCGACAGGACCGTGCCCTCGAGGTCGAACTCGATCACCGCCTGGCCGCGGTCCACCGCCTTGACCTTGCTCTCGAACTCCGAGTTGCGCAGCTTGGAGTCGGTGACGTCGATCGCGAACTTGACGATCTTCATCGGCCGCCCCTCCATGTCGAGGATGGGGTTGTAGGTGGCCTGGATCCAGCACTCCCTGCCGCCCTTGCCGACGCGCTTGTACTCGCCCGACTCGAACTCGCCGCGGCCGAGCTTGTCCCAGAAGCTGACGTAGGCCTCGGTCTGCGTGTAGGCCGGGTCGCAGAACATGCGGTGGTGCTTGCCGCGCACGTCCTCCAGCGCATAGCCCATGAGGTCGAGGAAGTGCTTGTTGGCGTGCAGCACATGGCCCTTGAGGTCGAACTCGATCACGGCCTGGGCGCGCGAGATGGCGTTGACCTTGCCCTCGAACTCGGCGTTGCGCAGCTTCATCTGCGTGATCTCGGTGGCGAACTTCACCACCTTCATCGGCCGGCCTTCCATGTCGAAGATCGGGTTGTAGGTGGCCTGCAGCCAGAGCTCGCGGCCGCCCTTGGCGACGCGCTTGTACTCGCCGGAGTCGAACTCGCCGCGGCCGAGCTTGTGCCAGAACTCGGCGTAGGCCTCGGTCTGGGCGTGGCCGGGCGCGCAGAAGATGCGGTGGTGCTTGCCGCGGATCTCGTCGAGGGTGTAGTCGACGGTCTTGAGGAAGTTGTCGTTGGCCCACAGGATGTGGCCCTGCAGGTCGAACTCGATCACCGCCTGCGCGCGGCCGATGGCCGTGACCTTGCCTTCGGTCTCGGTGGCCTTGAGCTTGGCGGCCGTCACGTCGGTGGCGAACTTGACCACCTTCACCGGGTTGCCGGCCAGGTCGAAGATCGGGTTGTAGGTGGCCTGGATCCAGATCTCCTTGCCGCCCTTGCCCAGGCGCTTGTACTCGCCGGCGTCGAACTCGCCGCGACCCAGCTTCTGCCAGAACTGCTTGTAGGCCG
>Ga0268299_1002261_pt1 | contig 24431 bp, 23 predicted proteins | sample NOBtaG_FD_193484 | JGI IMG/M metagenome (GOLD analysis project Ga0268299, IMG submission 193484) | Activated sludge microbial communities from bioreactor in Nijmegen, Gelderland, Netherland - NOB reactor | ecosystem: Engineered > Bioreactor > Aerobic > Activated sludge | place: Netherlands... | reverse complement strand
GCCGGTTAACAAGCAAGGCTCGCAAAATCGGTGTTGTTCTGGCATTCTTGTGCGCGTTCATGGGGAGACTCCTGAAGCTTGTGGTTTGCCGCAAAATCCACATACCTCACCGTTGCCCCATGAACAACCTATTGAGACGTTACACCTGGTTTCGTCCGCATATGGATTTTGACACGGCCCCGTGCGGTGATGTCTGAATCAAACAATATGCAGACTTATGCTATTCGACAGACCATGCCACAACCAGCTTAACTCTGCTTCCCCCGTGCTTCCCTGATAAAATCAGATAAGCCAAGGAAGCAAAAAAGGCCCCGGAGGGCCATATTTAACACATTGAAATCATTATGATTATCTGGAGCGGGCGATGAGATTCGAACTCACGACCCTAACCTTGGCAAGGTTATGCTCTACCCCTGAGCTACGCCCGCTCGCGTCCCGCCTGAATGACGGGCGGAGGCATCTTATGTCCCAAGCTTGCGGATTTTGCAACCTCTATTGCGGTGGTTCGGCAATAAGGGCCAGGAAGGCCTGTTCCAGGCTGGCGCTGCCCTGTGCCTGCAACAATGCGCCGGGCGTTCCGGTAAAACGCAACGCGCCATGATGCAATACAGCAATGCGGTCACATAGCTCCTCCAGATCGGTCAGAATATGAGAGCTTAGAAAGATGGCCTTACCCAGGGCCCGATAGGCCTGCATCTGTGTCTTGAGCATGATCCGCGCACGGGGGTCAAGACCGCTCATCGGTTCATCCAGAATAAGCAGCGGACAGTCCGTTAAAAATGCCGTCAGCAAGCCAACTTTCTGGGCCATTCCCCTGGACAGTGTGGCAATCCGCCGGTCCAGCGCCGCGGGATCAAGATCAATGACCCGGGCCAAACGGTCAGCGCGGGGACGGTCAAAACTTATATTGTGAAAGCCCAGCGCCAGCCGCAAAAATTGCGCGCCCTTCATGGCCGCAGGCGGACGAAAATTTTCCGGCAAATAGGCCACCCGCCTTCTGCTTTCCGGCACTCTGCTGGACATGCCAAAAAATTGCATGTCACCCGCGTCCGGCTCCAGCAGGCATAAAGCAGCTTTCATCAGCGATGTTTTGCCCGCGCCATTTACACCGATCAGGCCAAATATTTCACCCGGCTTCACATGCAGGGACAGATTTTCAAAGACGATTTTTTTGTCATGCGCAACGCTCAGGCCATTTATGATCAGGGGCTGGATCAGATTATTATCCGTCATCTGATTAATTTCCGGCCTGGCCGCCTTCGGCGATACGAAGCTTGCTGATCAAAAATGTCTGATTGGGACGTAACCGCACAGGGATGGGGGCCGCCCCCGGCCTTGGTATCACACTAAGATCGACATGATTTGCAGTTACCCGCAGGTCCGTCAGATAGGGTGGCGCCGCGTTGCGAACCACCTGCCGTCTGCCAAACCACAAGGTCCATTTTTGCGGGTCCGTATAAATCAGCGCTGACAGATGCAGCCGTTCAATTTGCCAGCTCGGTTTGTTTTCGGGGATTTGCAGTTGTTCCACCGCGCCGCCATCCGGTATATGTGCATTTTCAAAAGGACGCAGGGCAAGCGCAGATTCAATGGCGCGCTTTTCCTTTTCCGAAAACAAAAGCGATCCTGCGCTGCTTCCATCTGCTTCCTGCCCCAGGCCGGCGTGATTCATCAGTACAAAAAGTATAAAGATAAAAACGGAATTATATTTTCGGAATGCGGTCATTGCACCTTATATCCCGGCTGCTTCTTTGGCGGGCTGCACGGCCTGCCACTGTAATTCCACCGTTGCGCTGACAAGTTCTGTCCCGCCGCCGCGGCTGATCAAGGCCAGCAGATCATTGCCGGGGGATGCAAGTTTTACAATCTCTATCTCTGTGACCGTAACATGTCCGGGCAGCCCGCGCTGGATTGCGGTTGTAAAGTCACGCATGTCGCTGTCAAGAAAGCCACGCATGTTAAGTGATATTTTGGAACTGCTCATCACAATTCCCGTATTTTCCGGTTGCCCCGGGATGGTAACCTTGTCTACAGCGCCGATCTGATATTCCAGTCCCGCAATCCTGTGCTGCACACGTAATCTTTCCAGTATCCGCGCGGCATTCAGCCGGTTTTGCTCACCCAGAAAACCATCTTTTTCCAGCATTTGAAATTCACGGCGATCCGCATCATCACGGGCTTTCCGGGCGGCAAGATCTTTGATCTGTGCATTTATGCTGACGGCGGCGTCAAGGGCGGCATTTGTCATCTGCCTATAGTTGACCAGTTCAGGCCGCAGATAACCAAAACACGCCCACATGATCAGTACAAAGATTGCAATCGCCGCGGCAAAGCCCTGCATCAAGAAGGATTGCGCCGCCGTGTTGCCGGTCATTTCAGTCTCCCGGTCAGCTCTATCTCCGCCACGCGCACTTCCCCGGTAAAGGCCAGCACATTCTCTCCAGGCTTTACCGTGAATGTATCGGCGGGAAGAATTTGCAAAGGCTGGCGGATAATGGTGGTTTGCATATGCGGAAGTTCTTTTCGTAATGCGTTTGCCAGCCGTTCTGCTTCGCCAACAGCCAGTTCTGCGTTACGAAATGACGACAGATCAAGGACCAGGATGATCTTGCCCTCAACAGACGCGGCATCCGGCGCAGGACCAGACGGACTGTCCTGAATTTGTGAAGGTGCGAGTACAGGGGGCGGCGTATCAATCTGCACCCTGATTGAACTCAGCCGTACATTTTCGGACATATTTGCGCCGAGCACGGAATAAAAAGGGGTCAAATCAACATCTGCGGCTTCCAGTTGCCGGTGAATGGCAATGATATCGCGCATCCTGGCAATGGGCACCGGACCTGCATCCAGCCTGCTGACTTCGGCGTCGTAAGCCAGCCGCAAGGCGCCGCGCCTTGCTTCCGCCTGAAGATATTCCGCCTCGGCGTCCCGGATTTCCCATGCCAGGCTTGCACCATAAATCAGGCCCGCAAGTGACGCGGTGGCCAATGCGCGGGTTCCCCATATCCGGCCTAGCGTCTGCATGCGCTGTCGGCGTTTCTGCTGCGGCCAGATGGATAGCTCGGGCAGTAATCTGCCACCCCCCCATGCGGCGTGTAGCAGATCCGCAAAATGACCACTTTCATCATGAGCGCCCGAAATTCCGGCAAGCGCCCCTGCTTCTGCGGGACTGAATGCCGTAAGGTTTCGCACAGGCAGTTGTACGTGCTTGAGCGCAGCGCCAATATCGCTGCGCCCGATAAAGACTGCGTTCAAGCCAGTGGCGCGGTCAAAACCCAGCCGCGTAATATAATCAATGGTGGCGCCGATTTCACGCTGCAACAGGCTGCCAATTTCCTCCGCTGATTCAATATCAATAAATCCCGATGTCATGCGCGCAATCGTAAGCCGATGATCCCGGGTGACAATCTGCCGGAAACCACCGGTCCGGTGCTGCGAAATCAAAATATTCCACTGAGCGGATTTACTTTCGCCGCCGTTAAGCTTGCCGGCCAGGCGCTGCAACAGCCTGACAGATTCCACGGGCAACAGCCGGACGTCGCTGATGGGATTTTCTATCTGCTCCAGCATTTTTTGCCACGCCGTAACCTCGGGCGAGGCTGTAACCGCAGCAAATAGATAATCATATCCCCGCACTTCACCTTCTGATGCGCCAAGCCGTAAGCCGCCTTTTAATTCCGTACCTGGAAACAATGTTTCCAGCTTTCGCGCCATAATTTTGGGACGGTCCATAAAATTAACCGGTGGCAACCGGTCGCGCCGATAGGCCTGGCCCAGAACGTCATATACAATCACAACAGGGAGCCCGGGAAATTCGGCCAGAGCCAGCTTTGCCCCTCGAATATTGCTGTCAATGGCGCCGCAAAAATAGGCATGCGATTCAACGCGGCTTCCCGACAGCCGGGCGATCAGGGCGCCCGCGTCTCCTATAAGCAAAACAAAGCGCTTCAGCGCCGTCAGGCGTTGCGCAATACCTTCCATGTCCGGCAAGGTGACCACATTCGCGTCCTAATTCATGGCGCCAAGACTGTCATAGATGGGACCAAACACGGCAATGGCGATCCAGGCCATAATCCCTCCCATGACAATGGTCAGCGCAGGTTCAATGAACGAGATCATGCCCTGCACCGATTCGTCCACGTCACGATTATACATCTCCGCCACATTATTCAGCGCATCTGACATATTGCCGGAATCTTCGCCAACTTTAATCATGCGCAGCACCAGGGGCGGGAATTCACCTGAGGAGCGCATGGCCACCGACAGGCCAAGGCCGGATTGCACCCCTTCGCGGACGACCGACAATGCCTCCGAAAGCGCCAGATTATTCACCAGACGTTTGGAGGCGTCGAGGCACGCCAACAGCTCAATGCCGCCCCGGAACATGGTTGAAAACATATAGGCAAAGCGCGCCAGCGCAATTTTGCGCAGAACCATGCCGATAACAGGTATGCGCAACAGATAATAATCCGTCAGATATCTGAAATCCTGCGACATCTTGCGCCCGCTGGTCAGCCCAACCACAACACCGATGGCGACAATCGGCAGCATAAACCAGTAATCGCGAATAAAGTCTGACGTGCTGACCAGTGCACGGGTCATAAAGGGCAGTTCGGCGCCGTTCGCCTTCAGCAGGGTAGTGATCTGCGGCACCACAAAGCTCATCATGAACATGATCACGATGGTCACGACCACGGCCAGAATAGCGGGATAGCGCGTCGCCTTCTTTACCTTTCCCGACATTTCATCGGTCCATTTCAGATGCGCTACAAGCTGGCCAAAGGCCCCGGCCATTTGGCCGGTCTGTTCGCCGGCAGCCACAAGCGACTGAAAGACATGACCAAACAGTTTGGGATGTGATCCGAAGGCGGCGCTCAGGCTGACGCCATCATTCACTTCACGGGTGATCCGGGAAAGCGCATCGCGCAGCCGTGGCGCCTCGGTTGAATCACGAACTTCGGCAAGGCTTTCCATCAGTGGCACACCGGCACGCTGCAATTGTTCCAGATGAATGCTCATCTGGATGAGATCGCGCACTTTCACCCGCTGTTGCAGCAGCCTGGTCAGCCGCTTTTCGGAAACCACTTTACACTCGATCAGATCAAGTCCGGCGGACTCAATCAGACCGTTCAGATCCTGCTCATTCGACGCAACAACCGCGCCCCTGACGATCCTGCCATTTTGATTAATTGCGCGATACCGGTAGTCTGGCATGATCCTGATTACATCCGCGCGGTCAGATCGGTGGATCGTATCAAAGAGGACAGTGATATATCCCCCTTCAACACCCGCTCAATCCCGTCATCCGCCATGGTTCTGTGTCCGTGATCACGCAGATAATTGCGCATCGCAGTACGTGTGGCGCGCGTGGCGATTAATTCATCCAGGCCATCATCGACATAAATAATCTCGGCAATGGTGGTGCGCCCCCTGATCCCGGTATGATGGCAGACGTCACAGCCAGGCGCATCCCACAACATAGGCGGCTTGTCTGCATCCACGCCCAGCAGGCGGCATTCATCGGGGGTTGCCTGGCGTTTAGCCTTGCAGGCTTTACAATTCAGCCCGACCAGACGCTGGGCGAATACACCGGCAATATTACCTGACAGCATGCCGGGGTCCAGCCCCAGATCATACAGTCTTGGCAGCGCGCCCAGCGCATCATTGGTATGCAGGGTGGTGAACACCTGATGCCCGGTCATGGCGGCGCGCAGCGCCATTTGCGCGGTCTCATTATCACGCACTTCGCCGATGAAAATAATGTCTGGATCCTGGCGCAAAATATTGCGAATGCCCTCGCCAAACGTAAGCCCCTGGTTTTCCCTGATCTGTGTTTGCCGGATCAGCGGCAATTCATATTCCACCGGATCCTCAAGGGTCATGATGTTTACCCTGGGATTGCTGATTTCTGACAGCATGGCGTAAATCGTTGTTGACTTGCCGCTGCCGGTCGGGCCGGTAACGATGATGATGCCTTCGGGGCGCTTCAGAATGCGTTCGATCTCATGGCGGCTGCCGCCGGAAAAACCAAGATCGTCAAGGCTCAGCACTGCTTTCGCCTTGTCCAGTACACGCAGCACAATATTTTCACCGCCCGTTGTCGGCAGCACCGACACACGAAAATCTATTTCGCGGTTGCCAAAGCGCATGCTTAACCGGCCGTCCTGCGGATGCAGCCGGTCGGCGATGTTCATGCCACAGATAATTTTCAGCCGGTGTGACATGGCGGACCAGTGTTCCTTATGGAAGGTCCGCACCTGTTGCAATCGTCCGTCCAGCCGGTAACGCAACCGCACGAACAGTTCTTCAGGTTCAAAATGAATGTCGGAAGCGCCCAGCTTTACCGCGTCCAGCATCAGCGCATCCACCAGCCGCACCAGCGGGTGTGAATAGCCATCACGTTCGGTGGCGGCGTTGACATCAAATTCGCCGGTTTCCAGTTCGCGCAGAATGCCGGTCACGGACATTTCATAGCCAAAATTGCGGTCTATGACGTTGACAAGATCATCCTCCATGCAGACGCGCGCTTCAATCTGAACCCCGCGCGGCAAATAGCGCCGCAACTGATCCATCGCCATCACATCAAACGGATCGGCCATCGCCACAACGGCCTTTTCATCCGTGATGGAAATCGCCAGCATCCGATGTTGCATGGCGACATTGCGCGGTACCAGTTTAACGGCTTCCGGATCAATCAGCGCATCGCGGATGTTAAAGGATTCAAAGCCCGTCGATTCCGCCAGCAGCCGGGTAAGCATGTCGTCGGTAATAAAACCGAACTCCACCAGAATGCTGCCGACCATTTTTTCAGGTGACCGGGATTTTTCGCGCAGCGCCACATCCAGTTGGTCGCGGGTGATCGCACCAAGTTCCAGCAGCCGGTCGCCCATGCGGGCCTTGAGTTTGGCGGTCTCAAGGGGGGCGGCGGGCGCGGGTGTTTTGGGCGCGCCCGCATTTCCATCACCGGCGGGCGTCTGTGCGCCACGCTTTGCCGCCGGGCGATCATCCAGCACCAGGCCGGTTTTACCTGGCGATGTTCCGAATTGTGCCTGTTTGTCGTCCATGGGACCGGCCCTTACAGATAATGTTAGTTGCAGCCCGGCGCATTCATGTCATTGCCAAGACCATCCTGGCAATGATCGGGAATGCCATCATTATTTCGATCATTACCGCCGCCATTGCCACCAACTGCGGCTATCGGACAGTTATCATTATAGTCCGATGACCTGGCGGCCAGTACAGTGTCGTCAAAAAAATTGGCGGCGGCGGGGTTTGTCTGATAGGGCCCCTGGGTGATATCCTTTGCATCGGGATTTGCGCAGGTAACATTGGCCGGATTTACTGCGCTGTCGGAGCAATTTTCGCGCTCCAATGTGCTGGCGGGATTTGCGGTCTGGCGGCCGGTTGGCAGCCAGCCGCCAAAACCGTTGGATCCATGACTGATCAGCACGAACAGGCTGGTGTCCGCCGATGGATTAAGGCGAAGCGTTCCCGCGCGCGCGTCATTCCCCTGGCAGATTTCTGCAGCATTGGAATTAACCGGATCAAGATCCGGATCGACATGATAACTGATCAGGCGGCCGAACCGATCCGTGGCGTCATCCCTTGTAATACCCAGCGTCACCCAGGGTACAACCCCATCATTATTATTGTCCGCACACCCTGCCCGTGATGCGCCATCCCCATCCCCATTGGCCGGACAGGGCAGATGGCGCGTAAGAAAGACATGGGCGCGAATGGTTTTTTCGAGTTCAAGCAGTTGTGCGCTATTTGATTTAACATTTTGCAGCGCGGCGCCGTTACCCCTCAACATGAGCGTGCCGAGACCAATGAAAGCGCCAGCCGCGAGCAACAGCGCCAGCAAAATGGGGATGATGCCGCTTTCCGATCTGACCAGATGTTGCCATCGCATCATGGTTTTGTGCATCCCAGGGCTATGGCTATCTGACTGCTCGTTCGCGCCCGTACGATGTCATCAAAACCCACAATGGCGTCGCCGGCAGCCTGCTTTTCATAATAATAGATGACATTCGCTGCGCCATTCCCGCCGGGGGTTTTTATGTTCGCCAATTCAGTGGTGGAAGCGCCGGTAACAGGCGTTAACGCCCCGCTGGGCAGATATCCGCCCTTACTGTCCTCACCATGGCTGACAAGGATATAGGCGGCTTTTGCAGAGCCTGCTGAGCCGCCCGGTGGCTGGATGGCCGCATTATTGGCGCCCCGATTTTCCAGTTTGCCCTTTGAAATGCCACTAAATCCTTTGCTGTTACAATCCAGCGGTGGGGTTGCCGGTCCTGGCGGCGGCGGTACATCCACCGTTAGGGTGTTGGTCACCGCATAGCTGATGCGGCGGCCCCAGCCATCGACAACATCGGATTCAGAAAGTCCCAGCGTGCGCCAGGGTACGCCGCCTGAGGTAAAAGTTGAGGTGCAAAAACCGCCGCCGGGTATTGTTGCAAGACCATTCGAAGCTGATCCCGGCCCCAATGCCGGGTCGGACGGGCATGGCAAATAATAGGTGGCGGCAAAAATCGTCAGCGCATCTTCAATGATTTTAAGTTTGGCCCTGGTTTCGTTGCGTTTGTTATTGTCCAGAAGGGGTTGCAGCAGCATGGCGCCGCCGCCCAGCAACAGCCCCAGTATGGCAAGAACAATGGCCAGCTCAATCAGCGTAAAGCCGCGCGCGCGCCGTTTTTTCCACCACCCGTCAGACAGGTGCATTTTCGCATCCCCCAGGACAAAAGGCCGGGAAATCCCCGGCCTTCCCATTCGTCTTAAATCCAACCCCAATCGCGGCGACTAATTGAGATCAATGATCAGGTTGCAGGTGCGATTGGTATTGGCTGCCGCATAGATATTCGTCGCCACCGTAAAGCAGGTGACATCCGAAAGGGTGGCGTCTGTAAACACGGCGCCATTATTGGGGCGGCCATCATCCAGTACATTGTCTATTTGCAACGCCTGATCCGGCCGGAGCGCGCCATTGGCGGTTGCTACCGCCCCAACTGTACCCGCCAACCGGAGGATAGGGCGTCCTGTGGCCGAGTTATGAAGCGCCTGAAACCCGCCGCCGGTTGCCGCGCTTGGAAAGCGTGTGCCATACGTCGTGGCGGTAGTGTTCAACTCCACATCTCCAATAAAACGGGCGGCGGTTAATTGCTGCCAGAACGCAATGTTTTCCACACCGGCATTTACGGTGGTGGCGACAACGGCGGTGGGGATTCCTATAATACCATCCCCCAGTGTCGCCGCCGCCGGAGGCGCGCAAATCCCAACTGTGCAACCAGGTATAAAGAGATTGGCGGTAACCAAATCCCCCGGCAGGGCGCCATACTTATCCCTGAAAGCAGAGGTTGCCGCCTGATAGGACTGGGCTTGTGAGGCCACATTTTTGATCTGGGCGTTGCCGATCAGCTCCTGGCCTTTCAGAATGCCGCCAATGATCAGGCCAATGATGACCAGCACAATCGAAAGCTCCACCAGCGTGAAACCCTTTTGCCCGGACATTTCCGGCGGTACAGCGCCCCTAATCGAAATTTTTCTAACGGCTTGATTGTTCATGGTTATGGTTCCATTTCGTTCAAAAACTGAAACTTTATCTCTCACTTAACCTCAGGATACGATCCGGGCAGCCTATAGTTACGAAATGTAGGTAAAAATAACTAGCCTCTTTTTTCGCGGCGGCTGCAAATTCTGACATACCCGTGACGGCCATCACAGCATTAGAAGCTTTAATAAACCGTTAAGCGACACTGATTCGATGAAGATTCATCAATTTATCTGACTTCACCAGAAAAACCCAATCTGGTGTCAATATAGTTGCGAATAAAAAACTGCTCTGCTGGATGTAAATCGGGGGCAGTCATCAAGATTGCCTCAAGTATATCGCGTGCTGCTTCGCGCTCACCTGCATCGGCCAGCACAAACGCCGGAAGCTGGCGTGTCCAGACCGGCATATCCTCTACCGGCAGGGCCGCCAACTGTTTCGCCAGCGCAAGCCCCAGAACAGGATCCTTAACCCGGTAGCGCGCCAGATACGCCCCATAGGCCAGCCAGCGCCAGTGCTGTTGCGGATTTTCCACAGCAAGCTGTTGCAGATAGCCGATAATCTGGCGCACCTGATCCGGATTGCGGCTTTGCCCAAAATAATAGGCGGCGAAGGAGGGGACATACTGGCTTTTGGGATCCATTTGGGACAACAGGGTGAACCAGCCCGCCAGCCGGCCATAATCATATGCCACCAGCGGCGTAAGCCCGCCCGCCCAGTCTCCCATATTTTGCAGCCCCAGACCGGCCGCGCGATAATAGAACTGCGTATCGCCCAGCCCGGTTATCCGGGCGGCGGCTGGCGTCGGCGCAAGGCTGACGCCGCTCCAGGGAATGCGCAAATCATGCGCCTGCGACCAGAACAGCAATTGTCCGGCAAGCCCGATAAGCAGCGCCAGAACATACAGGCGCGGTACATGTCTGAGTTTTCCCTGCCCGCCCATCTCATAACCGTTTGCGGCTGAAATCAATAATCGCAGCGGCCAGGATCAGTGGCGTAAATGCAAGGCTTTGCAGCACTGCCCAGGCGATACCGGGCCCGCCGCCATTCCATCCGTACACCAGCCATTCACTGCGGGTAAAAAAGTCCAGCCGGGGTATGATCAGGGAGATTAGCCTGAAGCCATAGCCCAGTAAAAGGTCAAGCCCCCCGGTCTCGCCAGCCTTGTCCGCAAGGGCGCCTAGCAATCCGCTCATCCGCGCCAGCACATAAAAGCCCATACAGGCCAGCGTACACGCAACCGCGCTGTTGAGGATCAGGCCAAAGAAAACCGCTGTCAGGATCATCAGCATGCTTTCCAGCGCCAGACTTAATCCCCACGCCAGCAGGCCGTCCAGCGGCGGCCTGGCGCACAGCCATACAAGCGCGATGGCCACCGCCACACAAATGAAACCAACGATGACAAGGCTGGCGCTATAAATCAGAACGAAGGCGCCGCGCGAAACGGGCCGCGATAAAATCAGCGCGATTTCGCCCCCTGCCATGGCCTGGCGGATGTGAAAACACACGAACAACACCAGCCCGACGATGACCAGCACACGGCTGCCTGCGCCAAACAGGGCCGCCGCCATTTCGCGCTGTTCGATGATCGCACTGCCGCTCAGAAAAATCACCAGCGCCGCGCCAACCGCCAGCATGACCGGCAAGGCCAGAAACAAACGGTCGCGCAGCGCCGTAACAAGTATGTATCGCAATAGGGTCGTGCTGACCTTAAATCGATCCGTGTGCATTACGCTAGAAGGGCAGCGGACGGCGATCCCGTCCGAACGTCTTGTACAGATCAATATCTGCAGGGCTGGCGCCACTGTCCTCGATGATGGTGGCGCGCAGGAAAATAACCAGTTCGGTCTGCCGGTTTGAATCACTGCGGGCCTTGAACAGATTGCCAATGACCGGCAGGCTGGATGCGCCAGGCATGCCAGTATCCGTTGAGGTTCCGCTATCCTGCATCAGGCCGCCCATTACAAGTACGCGCCCCGAACGCACCGTCACCACGCTGTCTATTTCCTGTACAGCGATAATGGGCACGGGCGATTGCACCGTATTGTTCGATGCAATGGAAACACCGGGATCATTGATCGTGCCGGTGATGCGTGTGATGGTTGGACGCAGTGTCATGCCAATCTCGTCTGTCTCACTATGGATCGATGGCTGCACGGTGATGATAACGCCTTCGGGAACCGTGCGGATATTGCTGTCTACCGTAACCCGGTCCGTATTGGTGGTTTCATTCGTTGTGCGTTCAAAATCCAGTTCGAAAAATACCCGGTTTTCCACAACCTTGAGCACCGCACTTTGATTATGCTGCACTGTCAGGCGCGGGCTGGACAGGGTGCGCACGGTGCCGAACTGCTGCGCCAGGCTGGCCACCGCATCGATGTCATTGCGATCCAGCGCCAGTGTCACGACCCCGGATGTTGCCGCATTCAGCCCGTCAAATGGTCCCGATTGCGGCACGGCGACAGTATTTCCAAAACGCGCGGCGCCCGTTGCCGCACCCAATACGCCCGCCCAATTGATGCCGCCTTCATAACTGTCCGACAGCTTCACTTCCAAAACTTTTGCTTCAATCAGCACCTGGCCTGCAATGACGCGGCGCAGTTTGCGTAAATAGCCTTCGATCATTTTATGCTGGCGCTGGGTGCCATACAAATTGATCAGGCCGGCAACCCGATTAATACTATAGGGACGCTGGTTGGGAGCAACCGTTGCCGCCGCCGCTGTTTCAGTTGGCGCAACGGCGGCATTCACTGGAACAGCCGTACCGGCAGCGTCTGCCGCCTGCGTGGCATTCGCAAGCGCTGACCCCAGGCCGGGAACATTGTTTGTCTGCTGTGCAGAATCGGGGGCAGCCGGTAGCGCAGCAGGGGTAAGCGGCAAGGGGTTCGGTACCCCGGAAATAAAATTGGCGTCACCGGAAGGCACGGCGGCGGAGTCTGCCGCCAGCAAACTTTTGCGCTCCGCGCTACGGTTCATCAGCATGCTGACATTGGCTTCCAGTTCTTCCCAGAAATTGTTCTTTGACTCGCTGCTGACTTCGCTTGCGGAACTGTTGCCCTGGCCGCCGCGGCCTTCGCCGCCTACTGCTTCGCCGCCCACCACATCAACCGTGGTGGAAACAGAGCTTTTGGTATCGCGAATGACATTCAGATAATCGACGCGGTAATTTTGCAGATAGGGCAGATCGCGCTCAATGCGCAGAACATTACCGTCCAGATTGTAACGCAGATCGGCCATGTCCGCGATGCGTTCGATCACTTCCTCGAAGGGGCGCTGGCGCACGGAAAAAATCAGGCTGCCGGAAATGCGCGGATCAAGTTCCAGCCCGACATTGGCCTGTTGCGCCAGTTCGACCAGTACGTCTCGTATCGGCACATCTTCATTGACGGAAATTGTCACTGACCTGGCATTGGCCGGTAGCGCAAGGTTCGGCATGGGCACAAGGGGTTCGGCCTGTGGGATCGGCGGCGGCGCGGATGAGCCGTCATTTTCCGGGGCGCGCGGTTTTAAGGCGTCACGATAATCCCCCCGGTCCAGCCCGGCGCCACGGTCCTGTTTGTCAAAATTCGGCTGGGAAAGATTGCCGCAAGCACCCAGAAGCATCAGGCCCATCAGCGCTGCGCACCATGCCGTCGCTTTTAGGAATCCGGTATCCGGGCAGGTAGGGCGGCGGGCAACAGTCATACGGACCATACTCTTGAAGCCCCCCTTTATTTCCAGAGAGCAAATGTTAATCAAAGAGTTTAATATGTTAACTATTAGAGTTAAGTATTGGTTAATCAGCGTTAAGCTTCAATCTATGCAAAATCAAGCATGGTTTTATTTGGCGCTTTGCGCCGCCAACTCCGCAAGCAGGTCCAGGGCGGCTTTGGCAAATGCCCACATATTGGCTTCGCGATCCGCGCGGCCCGTTGCGAGGATAATCGCCCGTTCAATTGGCCCGCTGACTGCAACAACGGCATGCCCCGGCGGGTTACCATAGGGATTGCCGCTGGGGCCGCTGGCTCCGGTTTCGCCAATGCCCCAAATGGTTCCCATCTTTTCGCGGATGCTGCGCGCCTCGAACAGGGCAAACTCCTGGGTCGCGGATTTCATGCCTTTCGGGCGTTCCGGCAACAGCGCCCTGCCGCCCTGTGCGGTGTAGATAATGCCCCCGCCAATATAGAACGCCGATGCGCCGGGAACCGCCACCAGCGCCGCCGAAATCAGGCCGCCGCAGGAGGATTCGGCGACGGAAACTGTTTGCCTGTTGGCGATGAGCAAAGCAGCGGCGGGGCCGGACAGGGCGGCCAGTCCTGGATAGGTCATGGGCAGTTTCCTCGCGTAAGATCGGGGCTGACCCCTACATTTGCTTGACTCTACCCCAAAGCGCGCCTAGTTTGCCACCCGATCCACTACATTGAGGGTCGCAAAAGCCGTCCCACCAGTCAGCGAGGTTTCGCCCACTGGTGTTTTTTGCTTTGTAACATGGGCCATGCTTTATGTTTGAAACGCTTTCTGACCGGTTGACCGGCATCTTTGACAGTTTACGCAAGCAGGCGTCATTGAGTGAATCTGACGTGGATGCGGCCATGCGCGAGGTGCGCCGGGCGCTGCTGGAAGCCGACGTGGCGCTGCCGGTGGCGCGCGATTTCATCGCCAAAGTGCGTGAACGCGCCGTCGGGCAGGAAGTGGTCAAATCGATCACCCCGGGCCAGATGGTCATCAAGATTGTGCATGACAATCTGGTGGAAATGCTGGGTTCTTCCTCGCAGGGCATTGATCTGAACGCCCCGTCACCGGTGCCGGTTCTGATGGTTGGCTTGCAGGGTTCGGGTAAGACCACCACGACGGCGAAACTGGCGCTGCGCCTGCAAACCCGTGATCGAAAAAAAGTATTGATGGCCTCGCTGGACGTTGCGCGCCCCGCCGCGCAGCAGCAGTTAAAGGTGCTGGGTGAACAGGCGAAGGTTGCTACCCTGCCGGTTATCGCCGGACAGATGCCGGTCGATATCGCCAGACGCGCCATGGAAGCGGGCCGTCTGGGCGGTTTCGATGTCGTCATTCTGGACACCGCCGGACGCACCCATGTGGATGAAGCGCTGATGGTGGAAGTTGCCGCCGTGCGAACTGCGGTCAACCCACACGAGACCCTGCTGGTCGCCGATAGCCTGACCGGGCAGGATGCGGTGAATGTCGCCAGCAGTTTCAATGCGCGCACGCCGCTGACCGGGATCATACTGACCCGCGTCGATGGCGATGGACGCGGCGGTGCGGCGCTGTCGATGCGTGCGGTTACCGGCTGTCCGATCAAGGCTATCGGTGTTGGCGAGAAGCTGGATGCGCTGGAAGATTTTCATCCCGAACGCATTGCTGGCCGCATTCTGGGCCAGGGCGACGTGGTCAGTCTGGTGGAAAAGGCTGCCGAAAGTTTCGAAGTCGAAAAAGCCGAAAAGCTCGCCAGGAAAATGCAGAAGGGCGAGTTCGATCTCGATGATCTGGCCGAACAATTGGCGCAAATGCGCAAGATGGGCGGCATGCAGGGGCTGCTGGGCATGCTGCCCGGCGTGGGCAAAATGAAAAGCCAGATCGCCGCCGCCGGCCTCGACGACAAGCTGATCAAGCGTCAGGAAGCCATTGTGCATTCCATGACACGCGAAGAGCGCCGCAAGCCGAAAATCCTCAACGGCTCGCGCAAGCGCCGCATTGCCGAAGGTTCCGGCACATCCGTTCCCGAAGTCAACAAGCTGCTGAAAACCCATCGCCAGATGGCCGACATGATGAAACAGGTCGGTAAAAAAGGCATGAAGGGACTGCTGGGTGGACTGGGCGGCCTAACCGGCATGGGTGGCGGGATGCCCGCATTGCCGCCGGGCCTGAGCGGATTGGGCGGCGGATTAAAGGATGGCGGCATGCCGCAATTACCGCCCGGATTTCCGGGCTTCAAACGCTAACATTCTAAACAACCAGGGAATCGCAATGTCACTTAAAATTCGCCTTGCCCGTTTCGGCACCAAGAAACGCCCCTTTTACCGTATCGTCGTGGCTGACGTTCAGGCGCCGCGCGATGGCCGCTTTATCGAAAAGCTGGGCTTTTTCAATCCACTGCTGCCCAAGGATCATGCCGAGCGCATGAAGCTTGAAGGCGAGCGCATCAAGCATTGGATGAGCGTTGGCGCATTGCCCACCGATCGTGTCGCACGCATGCTGGGCGATGCCGGACTGATGACGAAACCGGTGCGCGGCAACAATCCCGAACAGGGCAAGCCAAAAGCCAAGGCGCTGGAGCGCATCGCACAGAAAGCCGAAGCCGCAAGCAAGGCCGCCGACGCAGCCGCAGCGGCAGCCGCTGCACCGGCCGAAGAAGCCGCGCCCGCCGAAGCGTAGGAAGCATTGGCGCCGCCGCAAAGCCGGGTCTGTGTGGGCGCCATTATGGGCGCCCATGGGGTGCGCGGAGAAGTGCGCATCAAATGTTTTACTGAACGGCCCAAAGATGTGGGCGCATTCGGCCCGGTCGAGACGGAAGATGGCCAGCGGCGCTTTACGGTAAAAGTGACCCGCAGCGTGAAAGAAGGGGTCGCCGCATCGCTGTCCGGCATTGCGGACCGGGATGCGGCAGAGGCGTTAAAAGGGGTGCGGCTGTATGTACCCCGTTCAGCGCTGCCGGTGCTGCCCGAAGATGCGGATGAATATTATCTGGCCGATCTGATTGGTCTGGCGGTGCGCTGGGCCGATGGACCGCAGGAAGAGGGCAAGGTGATTGCGGTGCATAATTTTGGCGCCGGTGATCTGGTTGAAGTGGCGCCAGCAGCAGTTTCGGGTATGAAACCGCAAACCCTGCTGTTGCCGTTTGAACGCGAAGTAGTGACGCAGGTGAATGTGACCGAAGGCTATATAAGTGTGCTTTTACCACGCGAAGTGAGTGAGGAGGCAGAGGAGAAATAGAGGTGCCTGAAGACGCCGGGGCCGCAGAAGCCTGGTCCGCCACGGTGCTGACCCTGTTCCCGGACATGTTTCCGGGACCTTTGGGGCTAAGTCTGGCGGGAAAAGCGCTGGAATCGGGTATCTGGCGGCTGGAAACGGTGGACTTTCGCGGCTATGCGCGCGATAAACACCGCTCTGTGGATGACAGCCCTGCGGGGGGTGGCGCCGGCATGGTGCTGCGGCCCGACGTGCTGGCGGCGGCGATTGATGATATCCGGTCCCGGGAAACTGCCCGGCGGCCATTGATCTATCTGAGCCCGCGTGGGGCGCCGCTGACCCAGAAGCGGGTGCAGGCCCTGCGCGCTGAACCGGGTGTGGTGCTGATCTGCGGGCGCTTTGAAGGTGTCGATGAGCGGCTGTTGCAGTCGCGCGATATCGAAGAAGTCAGTCTGGGCGATTTCGTCCTTTCTGGCGGAGAACCAGCGGCGCTGGCGCTGCTGGATGCGGTGGTCCGGTTGCTGCCGGGTGTGGCGGGAAATCCCGATACATTCGCGGAAGAGAGTTTCGAGAGGGGATTGCTGGAATATCCCCATTATACAAAGCCCAGCGAATGGGAAGGTATGGCAATACCGCCGGTGCTGTTATCCGGCAATCATGCGCAGATAAGGGCGTGGCGCAAGGCCAGGTCGGAAGAAATTACGCAGGCGCGCCGCCCGGATTTATGGCGGCGTTACATCGCGGGAACCGAGGAGAGTGAGTGATGAATTTATTGCAGGAACTGGAACAAGAGCAGATTGCCAAACGCACCGAAGGCAAAACAATTCCCGATTTTGGCCCGGGCGATACGCTCAAGGTCATGGTGCGGGTGGTGGAAGGTACGCGCGAGCGCTTACAGCCATTTGAAGGCGTGTGCATTGCGCGTTCCGGCGGCATGACGCTGAATGCGAATTTCACCGTGCGCAAAATTTCCTATGGCGAAGGCGTGGAGCGCGTGTTCTCGCTGTACAGCCCGCTGGTTGATCAGGTTGTGGTGCTGCGCCGGGGCCAGGTGCGCCGCGCGAAACTTTATTATCTGCGTGGCCGCACCGGAAAATCCGCGCGCATTCTGGAAAAGAAAGTGGTTCGCAGTTAGTTCACGCTGGAGGAAAGTGCGATGGCTGGCCCAAGCACACTGTATGATAAAATCTGGCAGGCCCATCTGGTAAGTCAGCAGGCGGACGGAACCTGCCTGATCTATATTGACCGGCATCTGGTGCATGAAGTGACCAGCCCGCAGGCCTTTGAAGGCCTGCGCATGACGGGCCGCAAGGTGCGCCGCCCGGAGGCGACGCTGGCCGTTGCCGATCACAATGTGCCGACCACGGATCGCGCCAGGGGCATTGAAGACGAAGAGTCGCGCATTCAGGTGGAAACGCTGGAAGAAAACTGCGCCGCGTTTGGCGTGGAATATTTGCCCATGTCCGACATCCGCCAGGGCATCGTGCATATTGTCGGACCGGAACAGGGCCTCACGCAACCCGGCATGACCATTGTCTGCGGCGACAGCCATACCGCTACCCATGGCGCATTCGGATCGCTGGCGTTCGGCATCGGCACATCGGAAGTGGAACATGTGCTGGCGACGCAAACCCTGATCCAGGCGCCCGCGAAAAACATGCGCGTCACCGTGGATGGAAAATTACCGGCGGGCTGCACCGCCAAGGATATCGTGCTGGCGATTATCGGAAAAATTGGCACCGCAGGCGGCACCGGACATGTCATCGAATTTGCAGGCCCAGCCATCCGTGCGTTGAGCATGGAAGGCCGCATGACGGTGTGCAACATGACCATCGAGGCCGGCGCGCGTGCCGGCCTGATCGCCCCGGATGAAACCACCTTCGCCTATGTGATGGGCAAGCCCCGCGCGCCCAAGGGCGGGCAGTGGGAACTGGCGGTCAAATACTGGCGCACCCTGGTCAGCGATGCGGACGCGAAGTTTGACCGTGAAGTCAAACTGAACGCGGCTGATATCGCGCCACAGGTGACCTGGGGCACCAGCCCGGAAGATGTGCTGCCGATCACAGGCTCGGTGCCTGACCCCGCCGCTGAGCCGGACATGGCGCGCCGCGCGTCCATGTTGCGCGCGCTGGATTATATGGGCCTGACGGCGGGAACGAAGTTGACGGATATTAAAATCGACCGGGTGTTCATCGGTTCATGCACCAATGGCCGCATCGAGGATTTGCGCGCCGCCGCCAAAATCGCCAGGGGGCGCAAGGTCGCAGCAGGTGTGGGCGCGATGGTGGTGCCGGGGTCGGGCCTGGTGAAAGAGCAGGCCGAACATGAAGGTCTGGACAAAATATTCATCGAGGCGGGGTTTGAGTGGCGCGAACCGGGCTGTTCCATGTGTCTGGCGATGAATGCCGACAAGCTGGAACCGGGTGAGCGTTGCGCCTCCACCTCCAACCGCAATTTCGAAGGCCGTCAGGGCCGTGGCGGGCGCACCCATCTGGTCAGCCCCGCGATGGCGGTGGCTGCTGCTGTTACGGGGCATTTGGCGGATGTAAGGAATTTGGAGTAATAGAAATAGTTAGTACATTTATGGCGTCATTGCGAGGAGCGTAGCGACGCGGCAATCCAGAGCCACACGGCATTGCCTTCATTTGTGACTCTGGATTGCCGCGCTTTGCTCGCAATGACGTTGGAGAACTGTGAGGAAAAGGCAATGCAGAAATTTGACAGACTGACCGGCGTTGCGGCGCCCCTGCCGCAGATCAATGTCGATACCGACATGATCATCCCCAAGCAGTTCCTGAAGACCATCAAGCGCTCGGGGCTGGGCAAGAACCTGTTCGATGAAATGCGCTTTACGCCCGAGGGCAAGGAAAAGCCGGATTTCGTGCTGAACAAACCCGCCTACCGCAATGCGCAAATTCTGGTGACCGGCGAAAATTTCGGCTGCGGGTCGAGCCGCGAACATGCCCCCTGGGCGCTGCTGGATTTCGGCATCCGCTGCATCATCGCCACCAGCTATGCGGATATTTTTTATAATAACTGTTTCAAGAACGGCATTCTGCCAATCATCCTGCCGCAGGCCGATGTGGACAAACTGATGGCGGACGCCGAGCGTGGCGCCAATGCCGTGGTCAGCATCGATCTGGCGGCACAGGAAATTCGCGGCCCCGATGGCGGGGTTGTAAAATTCGAAATTGATCCGTACAGAAAGCAATGCCTGATCGAGGGGCTGGACGATATCGGCCTGACCCTGAAGCAGGGCGCCAAAATCGACCAGTTCGAACAAAAACGCGCCGCACAGCAGCCCTGGCTATAGAAAGACCCGGTAAATCATGTCCAGCAACAGATCCCTGTTAATTCTGCCCGGCGATGGCATCGGCCCCGAGGTCATGCGCGAAGTGCGCCGTGTAATCGAGTGGTTTGGCAAACGCCGCGCCATCGGTTTTGATATTGACGAAGACATTGTGGGCGGCGCGTCGATTGATGCGCACCGCACCCCGCTGACGGACAAGGCGCTGGAAAAGGCGATGCAGGCCGATGCGGTGCTGTTTGGTTCTGTCGGCGGTCCTAAATGGGACAATCTGGGGTTCGACATGCGCCCCGAAGGCGGCCTGCTGACGCTTCGCAAGGAACTGGATCTGTTCGCCAATCTGCGTCCGGCGATCTGTTTTCCCGCACTGGCGGGTGCGTCGTCGCTGAAGCCGGAACTGGTGACGGGGCTGGACATTCTGATTGTGCGCGAACTGACCGGCGGCGTTTATTTTGGCGAACCGCGTGGCATCGAAACCCTGCCCGATGGCCAGCGGCGCGGCGTGAATACGCAGGTGTACACCACATCTGAAATTCACCGCGTGGCGCGCGTCGCGTTTGAACTGGCGCGCAAGCGGCGCAATCTGGTGCATTCGTCGGAAAAAGCGAACGTCATGGAATCCGGCCTGTTGTGGCGCGAAGAAGTGACCAAGCTGCACAAGGCGGAATATGGCGATGTGCAGCTACAGCATATTCTGGCCGATAATTGCGCCATGCAATTGGTGCGCGAACCCAAGCAGTTCGATGTGATCGTCACCGATAATCTGTTTGGCGATCTGCTGTCCGATGTGGCGGCGATGCTGACCGGATCGCTGGGCATGTTGCCGTCCGCCTCGCTGGGCGCCAAAGACGCCAGCGGTAAAAGCAAGGCGCTGTATGAACCGGTGCACGGCTCGGCCCCGGATATTGCGGGCAAGGGCCTGGCCAATCCGATTGCGACGGTACTGAGCTTTGGCATGGCGCTGCGCTATTCCTTTGATCTGCCAGGCGACGCCGATCTGATTGATAAGGCCGTGGAAAATGTGCTGGCCGGCGGGTTGCGCACGGCGGACATCATGCAGCCCGGCATGGCCAAAGTATCGACAGGCGTGATGGGCGACGCGATCGTGCGCGAGCTGGACAAACTCACCACTTGAATTTTAACCGCCGGGGGTTCATATGCGCCCGGTGAAACGGGAGCAAAAACCATGGGTTATAAAGTAGCAGTTGTAGGCGCCACCGGCATGGTCGGGCGCGAAATGCTGGCTATTCTGGCGGAACGTGAATTTCCGGTAACGGAGGTCGTGGCGCTGGCGTCACGGCGCAGCATCGGCAAGGAAGTTTCTTACGGCAGCCGCACGCTGAAAACCCAGGCGCTGGAAAATTTCGATTTCAGGGGTACCCACATTGCGCTGTTCTCGGCGGGTTCATCCGTGTCTGCGGAGTGGGGACCGAAGGTTGCGGCGGCGGGCGCGGTGGTGATCGACAATTCCAGCCATTTCCGCATGCATGCCGATGTGCCGCTGATCGTGCCGGAAGTAAACCCGGCGGCGCTGGCCGGTTACACCAGACGCGGCATTATCGCCAACCCGAATTGTTCGACCGCGCAATTGGTGGTGGCGCTAAAGCCGCTGCATGATGTGGCGAAGATCAAGCGTGTCGTCGTGGCGACCTATCAGTCGGTGTCGGGTGCGGGCAATCAGGGTGCGGATGAATTGTTCCGTCAGACCCGCGCGGTGTTTGTGTCTGACCCCATCGAGAAATCCAAATTCACCAAGCAGATCGCCTTCAACCTTATTCCGCATATCGACAGCTTCATGGAAGACGGCCAGACCAGGGAAGAATGGAAGATGATGGCCGAGACCAAAAAAATGCTCGACCCCAGCATCAAACTGACCGCCACCTGTGTGCGGGTGCCGGTGTTCGTTGGGCATAGCGAAGCGGTGAATATCGAGTTTGAACGCCCGATCAGCGCCGATGAAGCGCGCGATATTCTGCGCGAGGCGCCCGGCTGCATGGTGATCGACAAGCGTGAAGACGGCGGCTATATCACGCCCGTCGAATGCGTCGGTGAATTCGCCACCTATATTTCGCGCATCCGCGAAGACGCCACGGTGGAAAACGGCCTGAACCTGTGGGTGGTGTCCGACAATCTGCGCAAGGGCGCAGCGCTCAACGCGGTGCAGATCGCGGAAATGCTGATAACCAAATATCTGAGCAAGGCGGCCTGAATACACGCAACTTTCAAATTTTTTGACTGGTTCCGCGAATGCGGAACCAGGCTGCAACCATATGGCGGCATTTAACTCTTTATAAACCACATATAGTTATAAATATTACGATTTTTCCGTGCTGGACAGAGTGGCTGACTGCATGGGGCGGCGGTTTTGTTGCGTTTTGCGGTGGGGTTTGTAATGGGTCATGCATTTGGTTCGAATGATCTCTGGGTCATTGTCAGCACCATTTTGGTCATCTCCATGCAGGCGGGCTTCTGCTGCCTTGAAAGCGGTTTAATCCGGGCCAAGAACTCCATCAATGTCGCCATTAAGAATGTCATAGATTTTTGTGTCGCCAGCCTGCTGTTCTGGATGTTTGGCTTTGGCCTGATGTTCGGTCTCTCGGCAGGGGGCTGGATCGGGGTTACGGACTTCCTGGTTGATCCCATGGCGGCGAATGGTTCAGACACCCTGAACCGGGCGATATTTTTCTTTTTCCAACTGGCGTTTTGCGGCACTGCGGTGACGATTGTTTCCGGGGCCGTCGCTGAGCGCATGAAATTCAGTGGCTATCTTATTACTTCCGTGCTTGTTTCCGGGCTGGTCTATCCGGTATTCGGGCATTGGGCATGGGGCGGCGCGCTTAATCCCGATACGCCGGGCTGGCTGCAGGGCATGGGTTTTGTTGATTTTGCCGGATCGACCGTCGTCCACTCCATTGGTGGCTGGATGTCGCTGGCTGGGATTCTGGTGCTTGGCCCGCGCCTTGGCCGCTTTGGACCCCAGGGCCGCCCGATTGAAGGGCACGATGTGCCGCTGGCGGCGCTGGGGCTGTTTCTGTTGTGGATCGGATGGTTTGGTTTCAATGGCGGCAGTGTGCTGGCCCTGAACTGGATGGTTCCGCATATTCTGGTCAACACGCTGCTGGCGGCTGCGGCCGGCGGCATAACCACACTTGCCATTAGCTGGCATCTCAAGTCGATGCCGGATGCGATCCAGATGATGTGCGGCATCCTGGCGGGACTGGTTGCCATTACGGCGGGCTGCCACGCGGTGTCCGCTGCTGAATCCGTCATTATCGGCGGAATTGGCGGCGTTGTTTATCTTGCCGTGTCGAACCTGCTGATACGCCTGCAGATTGATGATGCGGTGGATGCGGTACCGGTGCATCTCGCTGCCGGCGTCTGGGGAACGATTGCTGTCGCTTTGTTCGGCGACCCGGAAATTCTGAATACGGGGTTGACCTTCTGGGGGCAGCTACAGGCGCAATTGGCGGGCGTTGCGATGGCCGGGCTTTTTGCCTTCGGGGTTGGCTATATTGCGCTGAAGGGTGCAAATTCCTTCACAAAATTACGGGTGAGCAATGCCGACGAACGGCGTGGTCTCAATATTGCCGAACATGGTGCGGGCAGTGCATTATTGCAGGTGCTGGACATCATGGAACAGCAGCGCCAGACAGGCGATTTTTCCCGCTCGGTGCCTGTGGAGCCAAATACCGAAGGCGGCGAAATCGCCAAACATTATAATGGCGTGCTAAAGCGGTTTCGTGCAGAAGTCGCCTCGCGTGAGCGGGCGCTGATCAATTTGCGCCAGGCGAAACAGGACGCTGAATTCGCCAATGCGTCCAAGTCCCAGTTCCTGGCGAATATGAGCCATGAATTGCGTACACCGCTCAATGCCATTATCGGCTTCTCGGAAATCATGAATGAAGAGATGTTTGGCGCGCTGGAAAACGATCAGTATAAAGAATATGTGAATGATATTCACAATTCCGGACAGCATCTTCTTGGAATTATCAACGACATTCTCGATTTGTCCAAGATAGACGCAAACAAGCGGGATCTGGAAGATTCCGAAGTCAATCTGCAAGAAACCATAGAAGGCACCTTGCGGATGGTGCGCACAAAGGCGCAGGACGCTGGCATTTCGCTGACCTGTCATATTCCCCAGGATATTCCCGATATCCTTGGCGACCGGAAGGCCGTTCGCCAAATACTTATTAATTTGGTCTCAAATGCGCTCAAATTCACCCCTGCAGGCGGCAGCGTTAGCGTGACTGCACGGATTGAGGCAGACGGACGAATTGCAGTTTGTGTCGCCGACACCGGAATTGGAATTGCCAGGGAAAATATTTCCAGGGTGCTTGAGCCGTTCAATCAGGTCACGGCGGACAACTCCAGCATTGCCTACACGGCCGAGGGCACGGGCCTTGGCCTGCCGCTCGCCGTCGCGTTAACGCGGCTGCATGGCGGAACATTTGTTCTTGATAGCGAGTTGGGCAAGGGCACAAACGCAACCATGCGTTTCCCCGCCGCGCGCGTGTTGCGCAATAATGAAAATGCTGTTGCCGCCATTGCCTAGGTTGTGTTGACATTTAGGATTCACAAATCGGCTGAATTGTGATTCAAGCTGCTTGCTGAGAGGAGGTCAGCAGGCATGGCGCGACACGAACTGCGCGACGATCAATGGCGGAAAATAAAACA
>Ga0268299_1002260_pt1 | contig 24432 bp, 22 predicted proteins | sample NOBtaG_FD_193484 | JGI IMG/M metagenome (GOLD analysis project Ga0268299, IMG submission 193484) | Activated sludge microbial communities from bioreactor in Nijmegen, Gelderland, Netherland - NOB reactor | ecosystem: Engineered > Bioreactor > Aerobic > Activated sludge | place: Netherlands... | reverse complement strand
CACCCTGCCACGTTTCACCTTTATCAATGGCGGTGAGCTTGCCGACCATCATCTTGAGCCAACGGGGTGTATTGGGGGGAAAAATCGACGGTTCGATCAATGTGCCGCCGCTTGCGCCCGCTTCGGAAGGGAATTTTTCGAGTCGGAAAACAGTCGTCAGTAGGCTTTTATCGTCCGATGAGATGTAAAGCCCTTCATTCGCGGTGAATAAATCGATCCACTGCATCTGATTGCCGGGGTAGTTGTAATGGGCGGTTTCGCCATCCACGACGAATAAATATTCAGCTTCCGGCAGACCCTTGTGCAGAATGTCGTGTGCTAAGGTGCGGCTCTTGGCGAAATGGACGATGTGATTTTTGCCCGCTTCTTCAAAGCCTTCGAATCCGCCGAGGATCGGATACCACGCCTCGCGAATCCGATGGGTGTGATTATTGGCAACTTTTAGCTCAAAGCGCGCTTCATCGCCCGCAAGGTAAGCAGTGAATTCGACTTCAATATCATAGGTGACGCCCTTGTTGACCAGATTGCGGTAAGCAAAAGTCAGGCGGTCATCGGTAAAATTGCTGCTGACGGGCGTTTGTTCGCGTCCGGCGATGTAATAAACGGGATGCCCGCTGGTGAGAACAAGCAGCTTCCAGTTATCCTCTAGACCGGGGTAAGTTAAAAAAGAGGTGCCAGTAGTTTTGCTGATGAGTGATATGATGCGGCCTTGTGAGTCAAATTCGAGCTTCAGATAGTCATTTTCAAGCACAAGCGGAGTCATACTTCCCCCATGAGGTGACAGGTTCGAATTTAAAATTTTTAGATAGGCGCAGGTTAAGGCGTATTTCCGCGATGCCCTAATCGCTGCGAAATGGCGTGAGTGGCTTCTAAAAGTTCCTGACCGATCAATTCAACTTTCGCGCCAAAAATGCGGTCAGCCGGCCCCGAAACGCTGATCGCGGCAATCGGGGTTGCGTGGTGATTAAAAATCGGCGCGGCGACACAGCGCACCCCCAACTCGTTTTCGATGTTGTCAATGGAATACCCGGTGCTGCTGATATGAGTCAGTTCCGCGCGCAATCCCTCCAATGTGGTGATGGTCGCAGGTGTCAGCATCGGCAGCCCGTGCTGTTTCACAATATTCGAAACATCCGAGGGCGGTGAGTGGGACAGGATCGCTTTTCCGATAGCAGTAGAGTGCGCAAAATCCCGCTGACCAGGGCGCGCTGCCATACGGATCGAGTGCGTCCCTTCCAAAATTTCGAGATAAACCACTTTCCCTTCTTCCAGAATCGCCAGATTCACCGTTTCGCCAAATCCCTCGACCAATTGGCGCATGAAGGGCAGCGCAATCTCATAGACCGTGAACTGCCTGCTGGCGGCATGACCCAACTCGATCAGCTTGAGTCCCAGGCTGTACTCGTCGCCATTATGTGACCGCTGGACGTAACCATGTTCTTCCAGCGTAACCAGATAGCGAAAAACCGAGCTTTTAGGTTGACCTAGCTCCTGACAAAGCTGAGTCAGATTCATGGAGCCGCGACTCCCCAATAGATCGAGCAAGTCCAGCGCTTTTGCCAGAACCTGAACGGTATAGCGAGATTCGGGGTTAGGTGATGTCATGCTTTCTATGTTAACCTGTTTCACTGGGAGAAAAACTGTTTCATATAAACAAGACCATCCTATGGGGATTTGGTGATAATGTCAAGTTCAAAGATTGCCTGTCGGCGTAATATAGGAATTGTTTGACAATGATCTCGAATTCGGATACGATGTGTTTAACATTACGAAATTACGTTTCATTGTGTGAAACAAATACATTTTGTTCGATTTTTAGGAGGACTTGAATCATGAATCGAGGATTGAGCCGACGTGACTTCTTGCGACTATCGGGCATGACCGCAGCGGGAACATTCCTGCCTGTGGGACATGCGATGTTGAATAATTTCGCCCGTGCTGCTGCACAGGGGGCAGGCAGCGCTGTCGTGATGGCGATTGGTACAGAGCCGCAGGGACTTGATCCCTGTAATCCCTGGAACTTGGGGAGCGGTAACTGGGGGATGACTAGCTTGCCCTTTGATAGCTGGTGGGTCTATGATCGTGAGATGAATATTCAGCCCTCCGCTGCAACAAGCTGGACGCGCCCGGATGAAACAACCATTATTTTTGAGATCCGCCCTGGCATTTACTATCACGGCAGCGGCAAAGAACTGGTTGCCGAGGATGTGGTGTGGAGCTATGAGCGCCAGACGAACCCTGATCTCGGTTGCAGCGGGGCAAGCCTGTTTGAACAGCACGTCGAATCGATCACGGCAACGGGCGATTATCAATTTACAGTGAAGCTGAATACGCCCAACCTGCTCCTGCCGCGCATTCCTCTGCCGCCGATTCTCGACCCCAGATACTTCGAGACATCTGCGGATACACTGCTGACCCAGGCCGAAGTCGGGACTGGCCCCTGGATTCTCGATCAATGGGAAACGGAGAATTTTATCTCGTTCAAGCGCAATCCCGATTATTGGGGTGCGCAGCCACAGTTCGAGGAATTCCGCTTCCAGGTGATGCCGGAAGAACGCGCGACGGTTGCCGCTATGCGCGCTGGTCAGTTGAACTTCCTGCCGATTTCACGCATTGAAAATTTCCTTCAGTTGGAAGGTGAAGCAGGAATCAACACCTTCTCAGGGCCATCGCTGGAAATTCGCCGCCTGAATGTCAACCATTTCCGCGAGGCATTCCAGAATCCGGACGTTGCGCAAGCGCTGCGCTTTGGCCTGAACCGCCAGCAGTTTGTCGATACGCTGACTCAGGGTTACGGCACAGTCTCCGGTGTGATGTCACCCGCCGTCACGCGCTTTGCCCTGCCCGCCGAAGAAATCGCCGAATTGGAAGCCTTTGACCCGGAACGCGCGCGTACCCTGTTAAGCAATGCAGGCTATAACATGGACGATAACCGCCTCCGTCTCGAACTGTTGAGCATTTCCGGCTTCAAAGACTTTACCGACATTGCCCAGATCGTCCAGGCCAACCTGCGCGATGTTGGCGTAGACATCGAAATCCGCATTCAGGAAATCGGCGTCTGGGTTGATTCGCGTATCGAACTGAAGGATTACGACCTGAGCGTGAACGACTGGGGAACGAGCTTCGATCCCGACTTCACCTTCTACCGCTCTGACCAGACCGAACAATCATGGACAGGCGGTGGCGATCCTGAACTCGATGCCTTGATCGATACAGCCAATGTCGAGCAGGATGAAGAAGCGCGCGTTGGCGTGATCCAGGATATTCAGCGCAAACTGATCGAAAATGTTCGCGAACTTTACCTGTACTCACCGCCCGCGTTCCAGGCGACCTCTGCCAGCATCGTCGGCTATACGCCCTGGCCTGGGAGCGTCAACCTGCGCGTGTTCGATATGGAAGGCGTGACCATCGAATCGTAAGCTGCGACCCATGATGTCAGGTATGAGCTTGTTTCGTCAATCGACTCCTGTGATGCACTCCAGCGGAACAGGCTCATGCCGCTTCCCCGGAAAAGGGTCTGATAGGTTGAATATACGGTGAATCAATATATTGCTCGACGTTTGGGGCAGGCCATCCCGACGGTTTTGTTGGCGACATTGTTTGTTTTTTTGCTGGTGAACATGGTGCGCGGCGATGCCATTGATATTTATTTTGGCTTATCGGAAGATCGGACGCCGGAAGCTGAAGCCGCACTGCGCGCACGGCTAGGCATTGACCAACCGCTGCCAATCCAATACCTCAACTGGCTGGGTCGGCTTGCCACCGGGGATATGGGGGTTTCGTGGCGCTACGACGAGCCAGTGTTAACCTTAATTCTCGAACGCTTGAGTTTGTCGATTGAACTGTCGATTATCGCTTCCGCCATCAGCATCTTTTTTAGCTCGCTGCTCGGCATCTATCTGGCGACCCACCAGAACAGCCTGATCGATCAGGTGATTCGTTTTGTCAGCCTGATTTTTATCTCCGCACCGCTGTACTGGGTCGCGCTGGGGATTATTGTGTTTTTATCCACCAATTTTCGCTGGATACCGCCGATTCGCTACGTTAGCATCACCGAAGATTTCTGGACTCATCTGCAAATTATCGCCATCCCCGCGACGCTGTGGGGAGTTTTGTCGATTCCATCCTTCAGCCGTTTCGTCCGCAATTCCGTATTGGATATTCTCAGCGAGGACTATGTGCGGACAGCGCGCGCCAAAGGGCTGAAACGCAGCCGCATTTTTTTCGTCCACGTGCTGAAGAACGCCAGCGGGCCGCTCATTACCGTCATCGGCTTGAGTCTGGCGGGCGCGGCGGGTGGTACGCTGCTGATGGAAGTCGTGTTTAGCCTGCCGGGGATGGGGCGCTTGTGGCTAACGGCGATTTATCAGCGTGACATCCCGATGATTTTGGGGATCAGCGTTTTTATCTCGACATTTTTTGTGATCGTCAATCTGGTGGTTGACCTGTGCTACGCTTGGCTCGACCCGCGTATCCATTATTCATAGTCAGTCTTTTGTAATTGGGCACAGGCATTCGTAAGAGGGTGCAGGAATTCGTAAGAGGATAGTGAACGTGAACCGTGAGCTAAAAATCGCTGCTGTGAATGTTGGAGCAGAGTCGAACGTGGCACGGCCTTCGGCGACCAGACGGATGCTGCGGCAGGTTTTCCGCACCAGAGTGACTGTCATCGGCACAGTGATTGTGATCGTGTTGATCGTTTTTACGCTGATTGTCGATTTTCTCCCGCTGGATGACCCGTACACGATGGGGACGATCCTCCGTGCGCCGCCGGGAACGCCGGGGCATCTGCTCGGCACGGACAGTTTTGGTCGCGATATGCTCAGTCGGGTAGCTTATGGGTCGCGCGTGTCACTGGTGATCGCGTTAGCGGTGGTCGGCATCGGCGGCTTCCTGGGCACGATTCTCGGCCTGCTCGTCGGCTATTTTGGCGGCTGGCTGGACAGCCTCGTCAGCCGTCTTTTTGACGTGATTTTCAGCTTCCCAGGGCTACTATTTTTTCTGGTGATTATGAGTACGCTCGGCGCAGGTATCGAAACGGCGATTATCGCGCTGACGATTGGCTATATTCCGCTGTTCGGGCGTTTGATGCGCGAACGGGTGATGGCGCAAAGCACCCGCGCTTACGTTGAGGCTGCGCGCATGATGGGCGCGAAAGATTGGCATATCATGTGGCAGCACATCGTTCCCAATTCGCTTACGCCTGTTCTGGTGCAAGCGGCGCTGGCGATTCCGGGCGTGATTCTCGCCGAGGCCGGACTCAGTTATCTCGGCCTGGGTGTGCCGCCGCCGATTCCGTCATGGGGCAAGATGATTTCGGAGGGCCAGGATTTGCTGGAAATCGCGCCCTGGATTTCGCTCGTGCCGGGGTTCATGATTTTGCTGGCAACGCTCGGCTTTAACCTGGTGGGCGACGGCTTACGTGACTTTTTTGACCCGACGCAGTTGAAATAAGCATCGCGAACAACGCAAGGAAGAATGCATGGTTGCAGCAAATGGGCGGGAAAGCCTGTCTCTGGATGGTCGCTGGCAGTTTGTGAGTGACGATCAGGGTATTGGCCTGGAACAGCGATTTTACGAAAATGAATCAGCATTTACGGGGTCGATCACCGTCCCCGGCTGCTGGCAGGCGCAGGAAATTTACTGCGAGACAGGCTGGTATCGGCGCGCTGTGGTCATTCCGCAATCCTGGCAGGGCAAACGGATTTGCCTGAAGTTCGCGGGCGTGAGCTACGAGGCGGACGTGTGGATAAACGGTCAGCCTGTGATTCATCACGAGGGCTTGATGCTGCCGTTTGAGCAGGATATTAGCGCATTCGTCCGCTGTGGTGAAGAAAATATCATGACCGTGCGCGTCGTCCAGTATGATTACGGCAACGTTTTCCAGACCGAGCAACTTGGCGATAAAATCGTCGGCGTTTACGGCTGCTGGGTCACCTGGGGCGGCATTTTTCAATCGGTTACGCTGGAAGCCACCGCACCTGTGTGGATAAAGAACGTTTTTTTGACGCCCGATATTGACGGCGAAACCGTGACCGCAAAAATTGATCTGCGAAATATTAGCGCCAACCAGCAAATTTTAGACGTTGCTGTCGGCGTTGACCCTGGCGCGTTGAGTTCTGCCGCTTCGGTCACGATTCCGCCAAACGGACAGGTGATGCTTGAAACTCCGGTCACGATCCCGAACGCGACGCTCTGGAGTCCCGACCAGCCTTTCCTCTATACTGTCACAGTCACGGTTGCAGACGATCAGGGCGTTGTGGACAGCATCGCGCATCGCTTTGGAATGCGAAAAATTGAGGTGCGCGGCAAGCAGATTTTGCTGAATCACGAGCCGATTTTTTTGCGCGGCTGGCTGGACGACGCCGTTTACCCCGAACAGATCAGCCCGACGATTACGATTGACGAAGCCCGCGCGATTTTGCGCTCCTGCAAAGAATATGGCTTCAATTTTGTGCGCCACCACACGCATATCCCTGTCGTGGCTTTTCACGAGGCGGCTGACGAAATCGGCGTACTGCAATTGCAGGAATTCGCCAGCTTTGGCAGCATCGGCAGGCCGCGCATTGACCTGACACAGAAAACGCGGCGCGAAATTTTTGAAACCTGGCGCGGCATGATCGAGCGCGATTTCAATCATCCCTCGCTGATCGCCTATGGCGTGAATAACGAGTGCTGGAACGAATACGAAATTTTGTCATGGGCGCCGATTTACCGCGATCTGTACCGGCTGGGCAAGGAACTCGATCCCACGCGGCTGGTGATCGACAACTCCGGCGGCGAAGATCGTTGGAGCGTGGCAAGCGACGTTTATGATAAACACGTTTACCAGTTCCCCACCGAGCAGGAAATGACGCGCGTCATGCAGGGGCGCACCTACCGCACCTATAACCCCTCGCGCGAGGCCTATTTTAATGTCGATTTGTCGCAGGTGGATAAGCCGTGTCTGGTGACGGAGGTCGGCGGCTGGTGCAGCTTTCCCGATTACGAAAAAATCCGCGCGCAAACGGGCGGCAAAATCCCCTGGTGGCTGAGTCGCGACCCGATCCGTAACCCGCGTATGGCACACGCGCTCGTCAACCGCATGGAAAGTGAGATGCCGCGCGACCTGTATCCGCTCATCCTCGCCAATTCGGAAAAATTCGCGGCGGCAACCAACAAAATCCAGCTTGAACATATGCGCCAGACGCCAGGGATCAACGGCTATTCGTACTGCACCTTCACCGACTGCTACAACTGGGGCGCGGGCATTCTCGATAATTATTTTCAGCCGAAATCCTATGCAAAAATGTTCGCGCACTTGAATCAGGCCAGCGTGTTGTTGTGGCCTCGCAGCCGATGGTGTTTCCGCGCGGGGCAGTCGATTGAAATTGGTTTAGCCGTGTCGCATTATGGCAGCCAGCCGTTCGCCAATGGCAGTCTGCGCTGGCAGCTTCTCGAAAATGATCGCTCTTTAGCCGAAGGGGTGATCGAAAATTTAGCCGTAGAGTGCTATGGTGTCCATGATTTCGCGCCGTTCACGCTTGATCTGCCGAATTTACCGCGCTCAACAAAGCTGACGCTGCGGGTTGAATTATCGGACGCGACTCAGCGGCTTGCAAACGAGTGGTCGCTGTGGGTGTTTCCGTTTACGCTGCCGGATGATGCGCCATCGGTGGTTTTTGACGGCGTGGATTTCGAGCGCTGGCACAGCCGCTTTCCATTTTTACAGCCAACCAGCGTTTTGCAGCCATCAAGCCCGCAGCCGCAGGTCTTAATCACGTCTGCGCTGAAAGAATCACATCTCGAATTTTTGGAGTCCGGTGGGCGCGTTTTGTGGTTGCAGCAGGGCGATGAATTAAGCTGCCGCCCTTATGACCAGCACCCCGCCGTCGATTATCACGCGACGATTGTCAACGATCACCCGGTCACGGCGGCCTTTGCCAACGAAGGGTGGTGCGACATGCAGTTCCATCACCTGTTCGGCAATGCCGTGCTGGATACCGGCTATTTTGAAAATTTTACGCCGATTATCGAGGCCTTTCACGTGCCGTACTGGATGCAAAATCCGCGCATTCTGCCGTTCCGGCGCAAAGGCTTTCTGGCAGAAGCACAGGTCGGCAGCGGACACCTGCTGACCACCTCCTTCGTGTTCGATAAGCTCGGCGAATATCCCGAAGTGGACGCGCTGGCGCTGGCGATGATCGAATATTTATTGTCGCCTACTATCCCAGCGCGGCAGTTAACGGCTGATGACCTGCGCGAATGGACATGGAACAGCTTGCATGGGCCAGTTGAAATCGATTATCTGCCTTTTATGTGGTGATGGGGGAAAGATGAATATCGTTTGCGTTGCAGCGCACCAGGATGACATCGAGCTTCACTGTCTGGGGACGTTGATAAAATATCGGCGGCAGGGGGAGGCGAATATCACCAACGTGGTCGTCTCCAACGGCGATAAAGGCGGTCAGTTTGATCCCTCGCTGTCGTATGCCGAGGTCGCCGCGATCCGTGAAAAAGAAGCGACTGCGGTTGCCGAAGCGCTCGGCGGGCGCTACGTCTGCATGAATCAGGTGGACGAATATATCACCTACAGCAATGAGGCAGTGAATCAGCTTGTCGATATTTTGCGCGAGGCCAAAGCTGATGTGGTTTTTGCCGCGCCGCCTGTCGATTACAACACCGATCATACGGTTTCCAGCCAGCTTGCCTTTCACGCGGTGATGCTGGCGGCGGTCAAGACGATTTTTACCACGCACGAGCCGCTGCCGACCTATCCCGCGACCTATTACATGGATCCCGTCACAGGCATGGACTGGCAGCCGACGGATTATGTGGACATCACCGATGTGTTCGATGAAAAATGCGAATTGTTAAAACTTCATGCCAGCCAGATGGCGAATATGCTAACGTCCGGCGGCTGGGATTTGGTTAAATATGCGCGCATCATGGGCGCGTTTCGCGGGCTGCAATGCGGGGTTGAATATGCCGAAGGGTTTAAGCCTGTCCTGGCGTGGCCTCGTGTTCGCCCCGGACATTATCTGCCTTAATGATTTGCAATAATGATTTGCCTTAATGGGTGAGAAATTTTATGAAAATTGTTGAAGTCAAAGCGATCCCGTTGTATGGGCGCAACGAGGATGGCGGTTGGGAAGATGATGTTCAGGACAACATGCACACCCTGATCGAAATTGTCACCGATGATGGCTTGCGGGGCTATGGCAGCGCCTACACCAGCTTCGCGTTGGTCGAAGGTTCGCTGCGTTTGCTGCGCCGCTGGCTGATCGGCGAAATCGTCGAGCCGGAGCGCATCGCCGAAACGCTGCATCAGAAAACGTTCTGGCAGGGGCGCGGCGGGGCTGTGACCCACGCCATCAGCGCCGTCGATCAGGCATTGTGGGATTTGTTTGGCAAATACACGGGGCAGCCTGTGGCGCGATTGCTCGGCGGCTACTACCGGGATCGAGTCAAGCCTTATGGCTCGATTCTGTTTGAAGAACCCGAAAAACTGCGCGAAAAATTGCAAGATGTGGTTGGGCGCGGCTTTAAAGCGATCAAGCTGGGCTGGGGGCCGTTTGGTCGCGTCAGCAGCAAGCATGATGAAATTTTGGTGCGTACTGCGCGCGAAACCGTTGGCGATGATGTCGAATTGATGGTGGACGCGGGCGCAAGCGAAGCCTATTGGTCGCATGGTTATAAATGGGCGCTGGAAACATCGCGAATGCTGGCGGAGTATAATATTGTCTGGTTCGAGGAAGCGCTGCCGCCCGATGATCTGGAAGGCTATATCAAACTGCGCGAACAGTCGCCTGTGCGGATTTCGACGGGCGAGGTGCTGACGCGGCGGCAAAGTTTTATCCCCTGGCTGGAAGGCGGCGCGGTGGACATCATTCAACCGGACTGCACCAAAGTCGGCGGGCTTTCGGAAGCGCGGCGCATTGGCTGGATGGCCTACGACCACAATATTATGCTCGTGCCGCACGGCTGGAATACAGCGGTAGGGCTGGCAGTGGATTTACATCTCGTCGCGGCGCTTCCTGTCGGGACTTGGGTGGAATACATCACGCCGTCGCCGTTCATCGAGCAGCTTGTGACCACGCCTTTCCACTTGGACGACGAAGGGATGCTCCATGTTCCCACCGGGCCAGGGCTAGGCATCGAAATTGATAAGGACGCGCTCGAAGCATTTTCGCGGCTGCCAGGTACTTAGCAGCTATCAGGTATTTAAAAAGATGAAACGCATTGCAATCGGTGGCATTGTCCACGAAACAAACACGTTTGCGCCCAACCTGACTCCGCTGGAAGCGTTCAGCCGGGACGAAGGAATCGGCATTATCAAACGCTGGCGCGGAACTCACAGTTCGGTGGGCGGCGCGCTGCAAGGCATTGAAAAAGCCGGATATGAAGCGATTCCGCTGCTTTATGCGGCAGCCATGCCCAGCGGTCTCGTCACCGCCGACGCTTATCGCGCGCTGTTGGACTGCCTGACGGACATGCTCCGCGAAGCCGGGCCTGTGGATGGCGTGCTGCTGGTGCTGCACGGCGCGATGGTCGCCGAAGGTCAGGACGATTGCGAAGGCGAAATTTTGGAGCAGGTGCGCGCGCTGGCGACCTGTCCGGTAGTATCGACACTGGATATGCACGGCAGCCTGACGGAAAAAATGGTCAATGCCGCCGACGCGCTGGTCGCCTTTAACCAGAATCCGCACCTCGATACCTATGAGCGCGGACTGGAAGCGGCTTCACTTTTGAATCGAATCATCGAAAAAAATGTTGTTCCGGTTCACGCCCTATCGCGCCCCGGCATCCTGCTCAATGCGCTGGCGACAGGCACGGCGCGGCTGCCCCTGAGCGCGCTGCATGAACGCGCGGCAGTTATGAAACAGGATTCGCGCGTGTTAAATATCAGCATTATGGGCGGGTTTGCCTACAGTGACATCCCTGACGCCGGAGTCAGCATCCTCGTGACGACAGATCGCGAGCCGAAACTGGCGGCGGACATGGCGCAGGAATTATCCGATCTGGCCTGGGAGTACCGTGTCGCGGCGAAGGATACAGGCGTTCCGGTTGATGAGGCTGTGCGCCGTGCGCTTGCATCGCAAAATTTTCCGGTCATCCTGGCGGACATCGGCGATAATGTCGGCGGCGGCAGCCCTGGCGATGGGACGATACTGCTGCGCGCGTTGATCGCTGGCGATGCGCAGGATGCCGTCGTCGTGCTGGCTGATCCAGAAGTCGTCGAGCAGGCCACAGCCGCCGGAGTCCGCGCGAAAATTGACGTGCTTGTCGGCGGTAAGGTTGATCAGTGGCACGGCGAACCCGTTCGCGTCAGTGGCATCGTTGAAAATTTGACCAATGGGCAGTTTACAACGGGCGGCAAGGATCATTTTTCCAATATTTATGGGCGTTTGGTCGATATGGGACGCTGCGCACGGCTGCGCTGCGGCGGGATAAGCCTGCTGCTGACCGAGAAAAAGACGCCACCCGGCGACCTGGAACAGCTTCGCAGCCAGGGGATTGTGCCGGAAGCACAAAAAATAATTGTTGTAAAATCGACCATTGCATTTCGTGGGGCTTACGAACCGATTGCTGGTGATATTATTGAAGTTGACAGCCCTGGTCTGTGCGCCGCAAGCCTCGATGCTTTTCCTTACCGCAAGCTGCGCCGCCCACTCTTTCCATTAGATGAAATAAATGAAACAGATGAAACAGATGAAACAGATGAAACAGATGAAACAGCAAAGGACATCTCGTGAATAAATACAGCACCGAGTATTATACTCATATTGAAGAAAAATTATATTCAGCCGTGATCGCGGATATTCTCGACAACCTGGGGTATATGAATCAGGTGCTGCGTTACGATATTCGCCCGCTCTATCCTGAAGCGAAAATGGCGGGGCGCGCGGCGACGATGGCGACGACGGAGGTTTATGCCGTACCCAAAGAGCCGTTTAAGCTAGAACTGGAGCTGCTGGACGATATTCAGCCGGGAAATATTGTCGTCTGCGCCACACAAGGCTCGACACGGGCAGCGCTGTGGGGTGAACTTCTCAGCACCAGCGCCCGTGCCAAAGGGGGACGCGGTGTGTTGATCGACGGCCTTTCACGCGATGCCGCCAAAATTATCGAGATGCGTTTTCCAGTTTTCGCACTTGGCCTATCACCCGCCGATTCGCGCGGACGGCTGGACGTGATCGCGATTCATCAGCCTGTGAAAATTGGCGATGTCGTGATTGAAGATGGCGATTTGATTATGGCTGACCTCGATGGCTGCGTGGTCATCCCGCAGGCGGTGGAAGATCAGGCGATTGAGCAGGCACTCCAGAAAGTTTCGGCTGAAAATGTCGTGCGCGATTTGCTGAGTAAAGGTGCGAGTATCCAGCAGGTCTTTCAGGAATACGGAGTTTTATAGATGCTCGAAGGCAGGCGGGCGCTGGTCACTGGCGCGAGGACGAGCATTGGGCGTGAAGTAACGCTCGAACTGGCTCGCCAGGGCGCGGACGTGATCGTCCGTTATTGGGGCGATGATGCTGAAGGTGAAAGCGCCGCTGCCGAAATCCGAGATTTGGGCCACAAAACCGATCTCATAAAGGCTGATCTGCGCGATGTGGAATCGTGCTTCAAGGTGGTCGATTTTGCAGCGGAACGGATGGGGCGTTTTGGGCAGGACATGAATGACGTAAACGGCTCGAAAAGCCTCAAAATCGCGCCGTCGCTGGATGGTGAAATCAGCAGTTTGCGCTACTACAATCGCTATCTGCGCACGTCGGAGGCGATCAGCAATTTCCAGGCAGGCCGGGAAAGCGACAAGTAAGTAGACAATAAAGCCGAATAGGGTAAGGAAAGAAAATGGGGGCGGTTTTATGAACCACCCCATTTTAATTGTGAATTGAACCGATCGCTTTAGAACTGATTCCAGTAGAACTGGTTGGTGACTTCGTGATGGAATTGAATTTCTGCCTGCTTGATGCGTGTACCCAGGACGCGCGGGCAGCGGTCAGCCGAGGCACGTTTCAACGCGGCATAGCGTTCGCAAACTTCGCTTCCCAGCAGTGTTTGAACGAACTTGCCAGCCTGGAAATCGTCAATCGCATCGTAAATGTTATCGGGCAGGATCGCTTCCGGCGGTAAGCTCTTGGCGATCTTACCTTCCAGACCGGTGCGGAACAGGGTGTAAATCGCGAGATAAGGATTGACATCCGGCGCGATTGAACGCACTTCCACGCGGGCCGAGCGAGAGTTACCAATCGGAATACGCACCATGCTGCCGCGATCAATCGCTGACGCTTTGATCTGATTCGGCGCTTCAAAATGCGGGTCGAGGCGGCGGTAGGAGTTGACACTGGGATTCAGGATCAAACAGATTTCGCGACCATGTGACAGAATGCGCTTTACGAAATCCCAGGCTAAGTTGGAAATGCCATCTTTGCCATCAGCCTGATAGAACAGGTTGCTGTCTTTGCCGGAGATCGACATATTGGTGTGCATACCGCTGCCGTTAATGCCTGTCACAGGCTTGGGCAGGAAGCTGGCGGTCAGATCACACTGCTGGGCGACCTGGCGGGCGATCAGCTTATAAAGCTGAACCTGATCGGCAGCGATGATTGCTTCAGCATAGGAGTAGTTCATTTCGAACTGCGACGGCGCAACTTCTGGGTGATCTTTCTCGTTGGCGAAGCCCATCGCGCGCTGAACTTCTGCCGCTCTGTCGATGAATGAGCGCAGGATATCCCCTGGCAGCGAGTGATAGTAACCGCCTGTTGAGACGAACTCAAATTCTTGACCAGTAATGTAACGCTGTTCGGCGTGACGCCCCTTGAACACGAAACCTTCGATTTCGTTAGAAAGGTTGAACGTGTAGCCATTCTTGGCAAGCTGTTCGGCGCAGAAATTTTTCAAAATCGAGCGCAGATCCGCCAAGTACGGATTGCCATCGCGTTCCAGCACTTCGCCGAAAACCAGCACTTTGCCAGGGCTGAACACGTCGGAAGGCAGCCAGTAGAAGGCTGACCAGTCGATGCTCAGACGCAGGTCAGATTCTGACTGCTGCGAGAAGCCGCGCACCGACGAACCGTCGAAGGTGAGGTTATCAGCAGATTTCAACAAAAACTTTTTGTCGTAATCCAGCATGTGCAAGCGGCCTTCAAGGTCGGTAAAGCAAACGGTCACAGCCTTAATCCGCTTTTCATCCGCCAGGTACTTCATGCGTTCTTCGCGCAGAGTATCCATCGGCGTATGATTCAGACGTTTCGACTTGGCCTCAAGATTCAGTTCTTCAAGTTGTTCATAGGGAATTTCGAGAAAATCACGGAGGGAGTCAGACATTATGAGCACCTTCATGTGTGGGTTTGAGTTGTGTGCGAAGTTACTTAGTTTAACCACCGATTTCGCTTTTTTCAATCTCACAAACCAGCAGAAAAGTAACAAATGAAAGGCCTTTTTTTTGGTAAATTGGTACATTGACAGGTTTAATATAGACAAGTATCCTGATAATCAGGTGACTTGAGTAAAATATGATGACGAATGCTGAAGGAACTGCCCGTGAACTCCTGGCCTTACTCCCTTTGATTAATCGGATTATGGTTGCTGATCTGCGCCGTGAAGTGGGTGAAGATACCACCATGCCGCAGTTCCGCGTTCTGGCCTATCTCTCTGCCACGCCGCTTACCTTGAGTGATATTTCCCGGCTGAGGCGGGTCAGTCTGCAAGCAGCCGGGGAACTGATCCAGACCCTTGTGGATCGTGGATGGATTAAACGTGTGCCTGATCCTAAAGATCGGCGACAAATGCTGCTGCATCTGACTGACGAAGGCCAACATCAATATCAAAGAGCACATGACCGGATGCTGGCCCACCTGATTCCCTTCGTGGAAATGCTCAGTGATAAAGAAATCGCTGCTGTTCAGATCGCGCTGCCCGCGCTGCAACGGGTACTTTCGCGGGAAGAAATTGGAGAGGTCGATAGCGATGATAAATGATAACACCGTGATAAGCGACCATGCCAGCACCACACAAACGACGCCGCTGATTTCTGTTTCTAACCTGACCAAGCGCTTCAAGGATTTCACGGCAGTCAATAATGTTGGTTTTCAGGTTAATGAGGGTGAAATTTTTGGCCTGCTGGGGCCAAACGGCGCAGGAAAATCCACCATCATCAAAATGATCTGTACGCTGCTCAAGCCGACTGCCGGGACTATTTCAATCGCCGGGGCAGATGTGATCGCCGCGCCGGATCGCGTTCGCTCCAGCATCGGCATCATTTTTCAGGACACGTCGCTGGACAGCGGCCTGACGGGGCAGGAAAACCTGGAATTTCACTGCATGATGTATCACATCCCGCGCCAGGAACGCGCCTCACGCATCGCCCGTGTGCTGGAATTGATGGATTTGGCCGAGTTCAAAGACCGCATCGTCAAAACCTATTCGGGCGGGATGCGCCGCCGCCTGGAGATCGCGCGCGGGCTGCTGCATGAGCCGCGTTTGTTGATTCTGGACGAGCCGACGGTGGGGCTTGACCCGCAAACCCGCAGCTACATCTGGGAATATGTGAACTACCTGCGTCAGGAACATCACACGTCGATTTTCATGACCACACATTACATGGACGAGGCCGAAAATTGTGACCGTATCGCCATCATTGACAAAGGCGTGATCGTTGCGCTGGACACGCCGGAAGGTTTGAAAAAGCTGGTGGGCGGCGACCAGATTGAACTGACAACCCGCAGCAATGCTCGCCTGGTCGAACTCCTGTCGCAGCGGTATCAGATTCAGGCCGCCGAACGCGATGGCAAGGTCATTTTTGAAACGCAGGATGCCGAACATTTTGTGCCGCGTTTGCTGCTGGAAGCCTCGCAACTGCCTGAGCCGATCACGATTGAAATGATGCATGTTCGCCGCCCAACACTGGAGGATGTATTTCTAAAATTGACCGGACGTGTAATCCGCGAAGAAGAGGGTGCGAAAGATCAGCGTCGGCTCACCCTGCGGCAGCGGGGGCGTTTGTAACCACAGAGGAGATGTCAAGGTGGATGTTATCAATCAGGCTCCAATTCGCAAGGCTGTCGATGTCAGAGTGCCGCGCTACATTAGCTGGGAAGCAGTCTACGGCATTTTCCTGCGCGATGTCAAAAAATTCTGGCGCGAACGCAGCCGTCTCCTGGGTGGTGTAGCACGTCCGGTTTTATGGCTGCTTATCCTGGGCAGCAGCTTGAAAGCCGCCATTAGCACCGAGGCCATCAGCGGTGGCGTTGATTATCAGCAGTACATTTTCCCCGGCGTCATCGGTTTAACGCTTATTTTTTCGGCGCTGCAATCCGCCATGAGCATCATCTGGGATCGCGAATTTGGTTTTTTGAAGGAAGTTCTGGCTGCGCCCGTGCCGCGCCTGTCGATAGTCGTTGGCAAGGCGCTTGGTGGTGCGACCCAGGCGACCCTGCAAGGCATTATCACGCTGCTTTTTGCCCCTCTGATCGGTTTGTGGCTGTCACCGCTGACGATTATTGGATTGATCGCGATGATGTTTGTCGTCGCCTTTGCCCTGACCGCGCTGGGCGTCGTCATAGCAGGCCGGATGACCTCGTTCGAGGGCTTTGGCACGATTTCAAATTTTGTCGTCATGCCGATGTACTTCCTCAGCGGCGCGATTTACCCCACCACGAATGTCCCTGAGTGGCTAAAACCGCTGATCGTCGTTAACCCCCTGAGCTATGGTGTCGATGCCCTGCGCCACATTACGGTAGGTGTAGGCGCATTCCCGTTTGTGTTCGATCTCATCTTCCTGATCTTGTTCTCCGGCGTCATGGTGGCTGTCGCGCTGCCCCTGTTCAACAAAGAATAAATTCCGCCGAAAGGCATGTGATTCTACAGCGAATAAAGCATGACCCAGGTCGCTATGAAACCTGGGTTTTGGCGTCTATAATTTGAAGGATAAAATTTTGAAAAATCTTATCTGGAAAATGATAGACGCATGACTACTTATCAAATTCTGAATGAAAAGTCTGTTGTGGATTACATTCGCGCGCAGCCGGAATTGAGCGCGCGTTTTACGGATATGAATGCTGTTCAGGCGCGGGAAGTCGGCGACGGCAACCTGAATCTGGTCTTTATCGTGCAAAACAGCCGCAATCCCGCTGAATCTGTGATTCTCAAGCAGGCTGTCCCCTATTTGCGCGTAGCGGGCGAATCCTGGCCTCTCAGCCGCGAACGGATGCGTTTTGAGGCACAGGCGCTTCTGCTCTATGCCGAAATTGTGCCAAGCCTTGTGCCAGCCGTGTATCGCTATGATGAAGCAATGTCCGTCGTCGTCATGGAATATTTGGGCGCGCACGAAGTCATGCGCAAACCGCTGGTCGCGCGGCGGCAGTTTCCCCATTTTGCCGATCACATTTCGACATTTTTAGCACACGTGCTGTTCAAAACCTCCGATTTTTACCGCACGGGGCTGGACAAGAAAACGCTGCAATCGCGCTTTATCAACCCACACCTGTGCAAGATTCAGGAAGATTTTGTCTTTACTAACCCGTACATGGAATCGCCTGAAAACCGCTGGAATCCGGAGATTGAGGCCGAGGTGCGCGCGGTACGGGGCAACACAGCGTTGAAGCTGGCAATTGCCGATCTCAAAGAAAAATATATGACGCAAGGGCAGGCGCTCATCCACAGCGATCTGCATACGGGCAGCATCATGGTCAACGCCGCCGATACGCGCGTCATTGACCCGGAATTTTGCTTCTTCGGCCCGATGGGATATGACATCGGCGCGGTGCTTTCCAATCTGATGATGAATTTTGCGTCGCATTTTGCCCACACGCCGGACACCGCCGTGCGAGAGGCGTATCAGGCTTATCTGATGGAAACGATGCGCGCGATCTGGCTGGGCTTTGCCGAAAAATTTGAGCAGTTGTGGATCGAGCAAAATACAGGTGAACTTGTTCCCGAAGGCTATTGGCGCTTTGCAGATGGCGATGCCGCTTTTGCGACGTATCGCCAGCGCACCCTGCGCCGCATTTTGCAGGATGCGTTGGGTTTGGGGGCATGTGAAAGCCTGCGCCGCATGATGGGCATTGTCAGTGTTTGGGATATTTCCAGCATTCAAGACAATATCGCCAGGGCAGCAGCCGAGCGACTTATTATCCGCGTGTCGTCGCGCTGGATTCTGGAGCGCGCGTCATTCAACCAGATCGACGACGCGCTGGCTATTTTGCAGGAAGAAGCGAAGCGGGTTTAGGCGACCCAGGATTCTTCTTCTGAATTGAGAACAGTGACACCAGCCTCGTTGGTCACTGGCTTCACAGGCCCTTGAGTCATCGGTACGCCATGACGATAGGCAGCGGCAGAAATCGCGTGTGTGCTGACAGGCAGCGTGAGAACAGCGAAAATTGCCAGCGCGATCACTTTAAACGTAATCGAAGGCATCAGGAAGGCCGCGCCCAGCAGCAGGCCGCACAGCCCAACGGTGGCGACTTTGCCGGAAGCGTGTAAACGGCAGTAGAGGTCGGGCATACGAACCATGCCCAGGACGCCGATGATGCAAAAACCAACTCCGAACCACAGTGCGATTAAACCCAGGATTTCCATGTCAAAACACCTTTCCTTCGGAGATATAGCGCGCGAGCGCCAGCGTACCAATAAACCCAAAAGCGGCGAGAGCAAGTGCCACATCGATAAACATGCTGATGCCTTGCAGCAGCGCCAGGACGATGATGATGCCGATCAGCAGAGTTGTGATCGTATCAATCGCCTGTAAGCGATCTGCTGCACTGGGGCCGACCCAAACGCGATGCGCGCAGGGGATGATGAGCAGTACCAGGGCGATGAGTGCGGCTTGAATGCCGACCTGAATAATCGGTGACATTTTTCTACTTCCCCTTGATGCGATTCAGGAGAGCGAGGCGTTTGGTCTGAGCGCCCGGTGCGTTTTTGCCCGACGCCTCAACGTCCAGGCAGTGAACGTACATCGTGTGGCTGCCGTCAAAATCGAGGACGAGTTCGCCAGGGGTAATGGTGATGCCATGCGCGCTGAAGGCCGCCGTGAAATCGCATTCGGTTTCGTCTTGCGTGGGGACGGCGATCACGCCCGGATTGAGCGGCAGAGTTGGATCAAGTACACGCTTGGCGACATCCACGCTCGACAACCAGATGTCGCGCATGAGGGTTGCGGTGTAAATGATAAGGGCGACGGTCTGGCTGGGCAGTTTGCGCAAGCTCAATTCCATATCGCAGACATTGAGCACGTAGAGAATCGCAAATCCCAGTCCATATCCGACGAGCAGACTGCCCAACGAGACACTACTGGAAACCAACACCCACAGAACGGCCATTGGAACGGCGAGTACAGCGATAACGATCATCAGAAACCTCCTAAAACGCCCTGGATGTAGATATTCGGATCACCTAAACGCGATACAGCGATAGTCGCTGCTTCGATGAGGGGGCGCGCATACAGCCCTAGCACAATGCAGATCAGGATGAGCATGGCGGGGGCAAGAATGCTGTCGCCGACGGGTTTTAGAACGAGCGTGTCGTCGGGCGAACGCTGGAAAATGTGCTGCCAGGTACGCATCATGTAGAGCATAGTGATTAGGCCTGCGCTCACTGCCAGCCCCAATATCAGCCAGCTTTGCGCTTCGATTCCGCCTTCGACAATCGTGAGCTTGCTGATAAAACCATTTAGCGGGGGGATGCCTGTCAGCGCCAGCCCGCCGATGAAATAGAGAATGCTAACGGCGCGCATCTGGCTGCCTGCGCCGCCGATGTCGGTCAGCCGCGCGCTTTTATTGGGCATCCGGCTGGAGATCGCGCCTGTAATCATGAGCAGCGATGATTTGATAAAAGCATGGTTGAAGGCGTAAACAATCGCGCCGACCAGTGCCAGCGGTGTCCCCCAGCCGATGCCGAGCAGAATGAAGCCGATTTGCCCGAAGGTCGAATAGGCCAGCATTCGTTTGGCGTCGTAGGTGCGCAGCGCAGCCAGCCCACCGAAGAAAATGCCGATAATGCCTAAAATCAGCAGCAGTGAACGCACGAGCGGCGCTTCGGCGATAAACAGCAGCATCGTCAGGCGGATCAGGCCGTAGACGCCGACTTTGACGACGACGGATGATAAAACAGCGTGGACAGGTGTTGGCGCGGCGGTATGGAAATCCGGCTGCCAGAAATGGAACGGAAAAACCGCACTTTTGAGCAGGAACGCGCACATCAGGATGACGGCGGCGGCCTGCGCCAGCAGTGGGCGATCCCCGCTTTCGAGCAGACGCGCAATGTCCGCCAGCGTGAGTGTGCCGAAGGTGACGTAAATCGCCGCGATGCCCATCAGCAAAAACAGCGATCCCATCGCGCTAATCAGCAAATATTTGATGGCTGCTTCGACGCCGAGGCGGTTATCGGAAATCGCGACCAGCACCACCGACGACATAATCATCAATTCCTGAAACACGAACAGCGTGAAAATGTCGCCCGTGTAAAATGCCCCGTTGAGACCAGCGTTCATGCACAAAAACAGCGGCATAAATGCCGGAAGGCTGACGCATTTGTCGTGACATCCCAGGATATAGATCGTCCCGCCCAGCACGACAGTGGTCGCCATGACTTCAAACAGGGCGGAGAGCATATCCGGCGCGAGGACGATGCCATACGGCGGTTGATAACCACCGAGGCGATAAATTTGCAGGCCGCTTTGCCAGTTCAGGATCAGGATGATGATGCTTGCCAGCCACGCCAGGAGGCTTGCTGTCAGGCCGATAGCGTGCTGAAGGCGCAAACGGTGCGCCGCGAGGATAGACAGGGCAGCACCACTGAGCGGCGCAAAAATCGGAACGAGAACGAGCGGGTTATCCGGCGTCATGCTTAACCCTTCATATGATCGAGCGTATCCAGGTCGGCGGTCTGGTAGCGGCGCGCCGACGAGGAGATGAGGCCGAGTAAAATGGCGTATGAGCCGAAGCTGATAACAATCGCCGTCAGGATAAGCGCCTGGACTAACGGATCGCTGACCTGTCCAACCTCTGAATCGGGAACATAGGCAGGCAGCTCACCGTTGAATGCGCCGACTGCGAAAAAGAGCAGGTTAATCGCGGTGAACAGGATGTAAAAGCCCATTGCGGATTTCACCATATCGCGGCGCAAAAGCTGGAAAACGCCTAAGCCAAACATTACGCCCGTAGCGATAGCAAAAAGTACATTCATAGCGGCTCAACCTCTTGTGGATAGGCGATGGCTTCCATCATCATGCTGATGCTGCCCAGCACGGTCAGAAAAATTCCGGTTTCATAAACCAGCGTGGTCGAAAGATTCAGATTGGCGGGCAGGTAAATCTGGTCAAAATTGATGTGCGCCAGGAAGGATTGCCCCAAAAACATCGGGAAAATCGCGTTGCCGATGACCAGCGCCACCCCCAGTCCGATCAACCAGCGCGGGTGAAGCCACTGTAGGCGCTGGTGCGATTCGTGATAACCATAAACAACATAAAAGAGCGTTACGCCCAGGCCCGATATGACGCCTGCGGTGAAGCCATCGCCGGGGGCGTCGCCGCCGTAGAGAAGCTGTGTGAGCGCAACGAGGAAGGCGAAGGGCAGCATAAAACGCGCGATGATGCGCGTCATGGGTGTCGAAAAACTGTTGACCAGCGGCTTGGCTTCGTGATGATGCACTTCAGGATCGAGAACGGCTTCCATGACTGTGCCGCGCCGCTGCATGACGTTCCCAAATCGGCGCAAAATTTTCAATTTGCCTGCGGGCGAATGGGCACTGCGGGCAGGGACGGCGAGGATCGTGAGAACGCCGAGGGCGGCAACGCCGAACACGGTAATTTCGATAATCGTGTCCATACCGCGAAAATCGGTGACAATCGCGCCGACCACGTCGTTAATGGCGAGGTCGCTGGAATGTTCAATGTGCCACGTAGCAATCGTCTGCGGTGCGGGGCGATGGTTAACCGCCGCCAGCGCGAACAGCCCGACGCCGACGCCGATCACGGTTGCGATGATGCCGTCACGCACCAGCCCCGCGCGCGACTGTTTCCAGAGCGCGTTCATGGCGCGTTCGCGTTCGCCCGCGTCGATGCGCGACAGCATCACGATCAGCAGCACCGTGCCGACAGTTTCGACCATGAATTGGACGAGTGCCACGTCCGGCGCAGGTTCGAGCAAAAACAGGCCGCCCACGCAGTAACCAGATAAACCAAGCGCCAGCGCCGCCAATAAATGTTTGCGATAGAGAATGCTTGCCAGGGTCGCGCCCAACGAGACGAGCAGCAGCAGCGCCCGTAAAATATCCGTGCCACTGGTGATTTCAAAATAAATGTTGGTGTTGATGTGCCCCAGCCCTGCACTGGCCTGAAGGATGGCGACGCTGCCTAAAATCACGATCAGGTAATAGCGCAGCATCCCGTTTTGCGAACGGAGGGCGAGATCGGCGACTTTTTCGACACCCGCTACGATGCCTTTATAAATTTGAGTGCCTTGCGGGAGGTCTGGGAGTATCCATGCGCGCCAGGTGTTCCGCGCCGCGAAAATGGTCGCGCCGCCGACGATAGCGACGATGCTCAAGGCCAGTGGCGTATTCCAACCTGCGAACAGTGTCAGGTGCAGATCATGCGGTATGATCGGCGTCAGCAGCGGCGCGATAAAGGCCTGTAGCTGCAAACCGCCGAGCAGCGATCCGCCCGCCAGGACAGCAGGGGCGAATAACATCCCGCGCGAAGATTCGTGAACGTGGTGCGGCTGTTCGCGCGTTCCCCAAAAGACATCCCAGACGAGGATGAACGCCATTGCCACCGTAAAGGCCGCGCTGCATACGATGATGACCAGCGCCAGCGGATTTTCCAGCATTGCTTTAAGCAGGCTCTCTTTGGCGACGAAGCCCAGCAGCGGCGGTAAACCTGCCATCGATAATCCGGCGATGGCTGCGACCAGCGCCCATCCGGGGAGCTTCTTCGCCAAACCGCCGAGTTCGTCTAAATTGCGTGTGCCTGTGCTGTGATCGATGGCACCGACGATCAGAAAGAGCGCCGCTTTGTAGAGTGCGTGTGCCAGGATGCCGACCAGCGCCGCTTCCAGCCCTGCTTCACCCGGCAAACCAATTAACGCGACCAATGCTCCAAGCTGGCTGATGGTGGAGTAGGCGAGCGCTGCTTTTAAATCACGCTGGCGTAGCGCAAATGCCGCGCCAATCAGCATGGTCAGCAGGCCGATGCTCAACAAAGCTGCTTCCCAGAACGCTGTATCGCCCAGAGCAGGAGCAAGCCGGAGCAGCAGATAAATTCCCGCTTTAACCATCGTTGCCGAGTGGAGGTAAGCGCTGGCGGGTGTCGGCGCGCTCATCGCCCCCGGCAGCCAGAAGTGGAACGGAAATTGTGCGCTTTTGCTGAAACATCCAATGACGATCAGCAGTGTGAATGCGCCGTACCAGGGGTGATCGCGCAGAGAAGCATTGGCGATGATTTGGCTCAATTCCATCGAGCCGGAAGCTGTACCCATCAATACCAGCCCGACCAGCAGCGCTAATCCGCCGCCACCCGTGACGATCAAAGCCTGTAATGCGCCGCTGCGCGCCTCATCTCGGTTGCCATAAAAACTGATGAGTAAAAATGAGAGGATGCTGGTGAGTTCCCAGGCGATGAACAGCGTGAGGACATTGCCAGCCAGCACCAGCGCCAGCATCGCGCCCATGAAGCCCATAAGCAGGCCATAAAATCGCGCGAATTCCGACAAAGTATCGAAATAGTAACCCGCGTAGACCACGATGACCGCGCCGATGCCCAGGATGATGAGGCTAAACAGCAGCGCTAGTCCATCCAGATATATGGAAAGCGTTAGGCCTAGTTCGGGAACCCAGGGGAGGCTGAATTCAACTGCACCGACATGGGTCACGGTGGGAAGATAGGTAAGTACCCAGATAAAAAGAATGCTCACCAGTCCAGCCAGGAGCCATCCATAAACCGCTTTGGGAGGGTTTTTTTGCGCCGTCGATGCCAATATCATGGCGAGAATCGATCTTTATAGAATCTTTATACTCATCTAGGCAGTTTACTGGCTGGATTACCAGTGTCGAATATCAAAAGCTGACAAAAAATGTGAACAGCTTTTAGCCTAATTTCACAACAAAAGGGGTATGGGAAGCATTTTGAGGAGGTTGAGAAATCCGACAGCCAAATCATACAAAAAATAGGCCGCGAACCTGCAACGTTATCTTATGGGTGGCGAATTTTTTTGGAGGGTATAAACGCGGCAAAATGGATTGAATGAGGGGTAACAACTACTCTTTCACCGCACCCGCCGTCAACCCACCCACGATAAAGCGCTGGAGTGAGGCAAAAATCGTGATGATGGGCAGCGCGACCACCGTCGAGACCGCCATCATGTCGTTCCAGGCTGTCCCGTACTGACCGATAAAATTGTTCAGCGCCACCGTGACGGGCTGGTTGGTTTTGGTGTTTAACGACAGCGCGAACAC
>Ga0268299_1002259_pt1 | contig 24434 bp, 18 predicted proteins | sample NOBtaG_FD_193484 | JGI IMG/M metagenome (GOLD analysis project Ga0268299, IMG submission 193484) | Activated sludge microbial communities from bioreactor in Nijmegen, Gelderland, Netherland - NOB reactor | ecosystem: Engineered > Bioreactor > Aerobic > Activated sludge | place: Netherlands... | reverse complement strand
CGATCACGCGCCGGAGATCCGACGCCGCGACCGGCTTCATGAGATAGCCGGCGACGCCGAGCTCGCGGCACCGCGCGGACTCGCCTTGCTCGCCGGCCGACGTCAGCATGATGAGCGAGCCGCAGGAGAGCTCCGGATCCTTCCGGATCCGCTCCGCGACGCCGAACCCGTCGAGGCCCGGCATGTGGCCGTCGAGCAGCACGAGGTCGAAGGGGCTCTCCGCCTTGGCGGCCCGGCGGATCGCGGTCAAGGCCGACGGTCCGTCCTCCACGCTCTGCGGCAGCATGCCCCAGCCGCGCGTCCGTTCTTCCAGGATGCGGCGGTTGGTGGCGTTGTCGTCGACGATCAAGACCGAGAGGCCGCACATGTCGGCCGGATCGCCCTCGGTCGTCTCCTCCGTGCAGCCGAAGCGCGCGGTGAAGTGGAAGGTGCTGCCCTGGCCGGCGACGCTCTCGACCCAGATGCGCCCGCCCATCATGCCGACGAGCTGGGTGCAGATGGCGAGGCCGAGCCCGGTGCCGCCGTACTTCCGGCACGTCGAGCCGTCGGCCTGCGTGAAGGCTTCGAAAATGAGGTGCTGCTTGTCGGCCGGGATGCCGATGCCCGTGTCCGACACCTCGAAGTGCAGCGCGACCTCGCTTTCGGTCACGGCCGCGACGCGCACCGCGACGCCGATCTCGCCCCGATCGGTGAACTTGATGGCGTTGCCGACGAGGTTGAGGATGATCTGCCGGAGCCGGCTCGGATCGCCGATGATCGCGTCCGGACAATCGGGCGCCACGTGGCAGACGAGCTCCAGATCCTTCTGGTGGGCGCGAAGCGCGAGTGTCTTCACCGAGCGCTCGAGGTGCTCGCGGAGCCCGAACGGCGCGCGCTCGAGATCCAGCTTGCCGGCTTCGATCTTCGAGAAGTCGAGGATGTCGTTGAGGAGCGCCAGCAGGGCATCCGCCGACGACTTCGCGAGCTCGAGGTACTCGCGCTGCTCGCCGGTGAGCTCCGTCTCGAGCGCGAGCTCCGTCGCGCCGAGCACGCCGTTCATCGGCGTCCGGATCTCGTGGCTCATGTTGGCGAGGAACTCGGACTTGAGCCGCGACGCTTCGAGCGCCGCCTCGCGCGCCTTGACCAGCTCCTCGAGCTGGCGCGCGCGGTCCGCGGCGTCCTTGCCGGCCTGCTTCGTGAGGCTCCGCCCGTAATAGATCGCGCCGAAGATCATCAGCACGACGAAGAACGCGAGCATGAGCTCGCGCTGCTGCAGCGAGCTCGCCGCCGCGAGCTCGCGCTGGAAGATCGCGTCCTGCACTTCGCGGACGTGCTGCTCGAGCGTGCTGAAAGCTTCCTGCACCGTGGCGAAGCGGCGGTGCATCCCGGCCATGAGGGGTGCGGCCTTCTCGGGCGCCTCGATCGAGAAGTACGAGAACGTCATGTTGGCCTCGGAGGCCATGGCGTTCATCGCGGTGCGGATCGTGTCGAGGTCCTGGACGAGGGTCGCGATCTCCGCGGTCTCTCCGGCGCGCTCGAGGTCGGCGCGGGCGGCGCTCCAGGCGTCGTCGAAGGCGCGGCGTGCAGTACGGAGCCGGGCGGTCTCGCCGCGCGCGTCCTTCGAGTCGAAGACGTCGTTCGCGGGCGCGTTCACGCCGGCCGCGAGCTCGCGCAGCTTCGCGTACGTCGCGAGCCGTTCGGCCCACTGCCGATTCACGTCGAGCGACCCGCGGTGCATGTCGACGAGGTGGTGGTTCAGCGCGAGGCCGACCAGCACGGTCAGAATGTCGAAGGCCGCGAAGAGGATGTAGAGCATCGGTAGGCGCCGCTGCTCGACGGGAGAGGAGCCGAGATCGCGCTCGGGCTCGGCGGGTCGTTCCGGATTTTCGGTGTCGTGCAAGTCGTCCCTGCCTGAGAAAAGGCGCACTGCGCCGGCAGGGAATTCAGCAAACGCTATGCCGGTATCGACGGAAGGAAATGCCGCGTCGGCGAGGACGGGCAGCGGCACCGGACGTTACAAATTGGGCCGCATCGGCACTCCCGTGACTCGGGGAGCTTCGCGACCCGCGCGAAGACGCATGCGGTTTGTCGCGGCGGGTGGGAGTGGGTTCGTCGACCGCGCGCCAGGTGCCGTGCGCTATGCGGACGGTGCTACGGCGCGAAGCGACGTCGGCCGGTCGCTCGGACGCGTCGCGACGCCGGCGGTCGACTGGAGCTCCGCGAACGATTCTTCGACCGCGGTCACGAAGTCGCGGAGGTCGGGCACGAGATCCCAGTCCGCGTTGAAGCCCCAGCAGAGCTTCCCCGCGTAGCTGAAGAGGACGATGCCGAGCCCGAGATAGTCGGTCAGCGGTACCTGGCCGTAGTTGTCGAGCATCTTGGCGCCCAGCAGGTAGAGCGGCACCTGCGGGCCCGGGACGTTCGTCACCACGAGATTGAAAGGCAGGGCGCGCGTCATCATGCTGCTCGCGAGCGAGAGCAGCGTCGACGGCGTCCACTCGGCGACGCGCGAGAGCATCTCGGCGCCCATCGCCTGCTTCGTCTCCTTCAAGCGCGCGGTCGTCTCGCTGATCTTCTGCAATCGCGCACGCGGGTTCCGTTCGGCGAGGGGCAGCTCGATGATCCAAGCGGAGACGCGATTGCCGAGCGTTCCCTTTTCTTCCGCACTACGGACGCTGACGGGCGCCATCACGCGGAAATCGAGGAAGTCGACGTGCACGCGCCGGCCTTCGAGGAAGCGCTGCACGGCGCCCGTGACCGTCGTCAGCACGACGTCGTTCAGCGACCCGCCGAGCCGCTTCCGGACGTTCTTCACCTCGTTCAGGTCCATCGCGAGCCAATCGAAGCGGCGGTGCGGACCGATCGGCTTGTTGAGCGGCGTGTCCGACACGGTCCGCAGGCTCGACCCCAGCATGCCGCGCGCCGCGCGCCACATCGTACGGATGTCGGAGCGCGGGTCGCGGATGTCCTTCAGCACCTGCCCGAAGCCGGACACCGTATCGAACGGGATGCGCGCACGGCGCGCCGTCTCGGCCGACATCATCTGCCACCACGTCGGCCGCGGCCGCGGCACCCAGCGGACCGGCGGATCGATGCGGTCCGTCGGCTCGATGTTGAGCAGTACGGCCATCAGATCGACGCTCGACATGCCGTCGACCATGCAGTGGTGGATCTTGCTGAGGATCGCGAAGTGATCGCCGTTGTCGAGCCCCTCGACCACCCACATCTCCCAGAGGGGTTTCGAGCGGTCGAGCTGCTGCGACATGATGCGGCCCGAGAGCGCCTTCAGCTGCTCGGGGTCGCCCGGCTTCGGCAGGCTCGTGTGCCGGACGTGGTACTCGATGTTGAAGTGTTGGTCGTCGACCCAGACCGGGTGCCCCTCGACCGGCGTGTACGCCAGCACTTGCCGATACCGCGGGATCAGATGCAGCCGCGACTCGACGTAGGCGCGGATCTTCGTGACGTCGATCCCGCCCGAGGGCGTCTTCAGCGACCCTGCTTCGTACGTCGCGGTGCCCGCGACGTGCATGTGGTTCGTCGGGCTCTCGGTGATGAGGAACGAGTTGTCGAGAACCGTCAGACGCTCATAGGTCGGGATGGGCATTGCGACCTCCTGCGGCGAGCGGGGCGTGAGAATGCGGCGGGGAATCCGCCGGCCTCGGGTTCTACACCCCGTTTCGCGGCCGGCGAAAGAGGGCGAGCGTCAGGCGGCGACGGTCGGCGCTTCGACGGCGGGCTCGACGTCCGGCCGATCGGGCCAGCTCACCCCGAGCAGCCAATCCAGGACCGGAGGCTGGTAGGGCCGCCACGTGCCCTCCGGCTGTGCCAAGCGATCCGCGATCACCATCATCGACGCGGGATGGTGGCCGATCCCGCAGTGGCTCGCGCGGATCGCGACGTTCTCGTGGGTCGGGCCCGGGTCGTCGATACAGCTCTGCCAGGCGACGATGCCGTCCGTCTTCGTGTAGAGCGCCGTCGACGGGACGCTGAGGGGCATGCGAAGGCGCCGGCGGACCTCGTGCTCCGGATCGGGCGTCCGCGGCGGTCGGATGATCCCCAACTTGTAGAGGCGCTGCACCGAGGTCGCGTTCGGGTCGCGGAACGGCGACGCGAGCGTGATCACCTGGCGCACCATCTCGGGCAGCCGGCGTGCGAGCTCGCGCGCGTAGATGCCGCCGAGGCTCCAGCCGACGAGGCTCACCTTGCGGCCGTGGCGCGCGTGGAGCGCGTGGAGGCGCTCGCCGAGACCCGCGATCACTTCCGGTGTCGGTCCGCGGTTCATGCCGAGCCGCCACGCGTGCGCGTGGTAGCCGCGGTCGCGAAGGAACCAGCGGAGGGCCCGCGTCGAAGGATCGCCGGCGAGCCAGCCCGGCATCACCAGCACGGGATGGCCGTCACCGCGCGGCGCGCGGCTCAACACCGGCCATGCGGGGAGGAGCGACACGAACTCCAGCCACGCGCGGCTCTCGAGCGCGAGCAGCAGCGGCGAAGGCGGGTCGATGGGCTCGAATTCCAGCACGCCGAGCCACAACGCCGTAGGAACGCGCACGTGTCAATACGATGTGCGAGGTCGAACGGCGCCGTTCATCGCGTCAACCGCGGGCCCGGCGGCGGCGGTACGGGGCCGAGCGTCTGGCGCGCGATCCGTCCCCGCCGCCAGTGCAGGTAGAGGACGATGACCGCGAGCACGATCGAAAAGAGGATGACGGCCGTCGAAACTCCGGGCGCCGATTCCGCCGCCGCCGCGACGGCGCCGGGCGGTCGCAAGTGGTGTCGGATCCATGCGTTCGAGCTACCGCCCGGAAAAGTGCTCGCCAATCAGTGGCGCTACGGGTACGCGGGATTCGAACGGGCTTGCCGGCGCGTGCTCGAGGAACCCGCCGCGATTTCCGCGGACTCCGGTCGAACCGCGCATCAGCGATATCTCGACGTGCTTCAGCTCGTTCGAGAACGCGATCGGGACATCGCGGCGGCGTTCGACGATCCGCGCCGATCGCGGGCCTTGTCCCAGTTGCTGACGATGCATCGGCGCGGTTGGCTCGAGCCCGAGGCGCTGGACGAATTCTCCTCGGCGACCCGCGAGGCGATCACGCCTCTCGATGGAGGAAGCACATGATCCTTTATGATGCAGAAGCAATCCGGCAAAAGGGCAAGGGTAGGGCACCCTCTTCTGCCCATTCCCGACCCGCTCAGTGGACCGCTGAGAGGTCCGACCGACCCTTCCCGAGGAGTAACAGCAACGGCAGGATGGCGAGCGCTACAAGACCCGCGAAGCGAAACACGTCCTCAAAGGCCAGAACCGCAGCTTCGCGCTGAATCAGTCCGTAGAGCATCGCGAAGGACCGGTCCGTTGCCGAGAACGGGTCAACCCCGTGTTGGTGCAACAGTGCCTGCGCACCTCGCAGGGAGACGTTTGCAGTCGCATTCATCGGGTCGACGTGCGTGACGAGCGTCGACTGGTGGACTTGCCCCCAGCGGACGAGGAGCGTTCCCGAAATCGCGATCCCGACGCTCGAGCCCGTGTTGCGCATGAGGTTGAAGAGGCCGGAGGCGTTGGCGAGGGATGCGGCTGGCACGCTCGAGAGGGTGGTTCCCGACAGTGGCACGAACGTCCATCCAATGCCGAGCCCGCTGGCGATGAGCGGGAGCATCAGCTGGGCTTGGCTGTATGCTGGGTGAAAGTTCGCCATCTGGAAGCTGCTGAAGGCGACCATGATGAGTCCGACGGCAAGAACGAGTCGCGGGTCGAGGCGCGTGTAGAACTGCCCGATGATGAACATGCCGACCATGGTGGCTGCTCCCCGTGGCGCCATCGTGAGGCCGGCGTTCCAGGCCGGGTACTGCATCACGGTCTGCAGGTAGAGACCGAAAATGATGAGGTTCGAGTAGAGGCACGCGAACAAGAGCGCGGTCAGCAGCGTTCCAGAGGCGAAGCTCGCCTTGCGAAACAATCGCAAGTCGACGACCGGCGCCTCGTGACGAAGCTCCCAGGGGATGAGGAGCGCCAAGGACACCAACGACACCGCGGTGAACGTCCACACCCACGGGGCAGCGAACCAATCGGAGCGTTCACCTCGGTCGAGGACGATCTGCATGGCTCCGATGCTGAGCGCGACGAGGAGCAAGCCGACGTAGTCGACACGTGATGCCGGCCGCTTTTCGGGTGAATCGTTCGGAACGAAGGCGAGCTGCAGGCCAACCGCGATGAGGCCGAGCGGGAGATTGACGAGAAAGACCCAACGCCAGTGGTAGTTGTCGGTGAGCCAGCCGCCGAGCGTCGGCCCAAGAATAGGCGCCGCCATGATGCCGATGCCCCAGACGGCCGTGGCCAAACCATGTTGGCGCTCAGGAAACACGCGCAAGAGTGTGGCTTGCGAGAGGGGCATGAGGGCTGCGCCGCCGATACCCTGAGCGATACGGAAGAGGACGATACTTTCCAGACTCCATGCGAGGCCGCAGAGCACGGAGCTCCCGGTGAAGAGCAAGGTGCTGCCGACGAAGAGCCGCTTCTCCCCGATGCGGTCCGCGAGCCATCCCGTGAGTGGGATGACGATGCCGCTGGAGACCAGATAGGAGGTGAGAACGAGCGTAACCTCGTCGATGGTCGCGGAGAAGCTCGCCTGCATGTGAGGCAAGGCTACGTTGGCGATGGTTACGTCGAGCACTTCGAGCACGGTCGCGAGCATCACCGCGAGGGTGACCAGCCACTTGTTCGTAGCGGGTGGAGCCGTGTCGCTCATCGGGCCGCGCTGGAGACCTGCGCGAGCGGCTTGAGACGACTACCGTTGGTGTCGGTAACGTTGATCGTAGCAACGACCGAGACACTCACTGGGAGAGGCCATTCGGCAGGCGGCGGAGCATCGAGAGCGATGCGAACCGGTAAACGCTGCACGACCTTGACCCAGTTCCCCGAAGCGTTCTCGGGTGGGAGTAGCGCAAAGGCCGCTCCGCTCCCTGGGGCGAGGCTTGCCACGCGACCCGTGTAGACGTGGTCGGGATACAGGTCGGCAACAACCGTCGCGGGCTGCCCGACCCGCACCGCCTCGAGCTGTGTCTCCTTGAAGTTCGCTTCGATGTAGACCCGCTCGAGGGGAACAATGGCCATAATGGGTTGGCCGGCCTGGACGGTCTGCCCAACCTCGGCCGAGCGCCGTGCGATGATGCCAGCACTCGGCGCGCGGATCTCGGTATAGGAAAGAAGCAAGGAGGCTTCGTCTCGAGACGCCGTGGCCTGTCGCACGCTGGCCGCTTCCGTGTCGGGAGCATCGACGGCGATGCCAAGCGAGGCACGAGCTTGGTCGACGCTGCGTTTTGCGGCTTCGAAGCGTGCCTCGGCCATGCGTCGCGCCGTCTGCGCATGTTCGAGATGGTCGGCTGTGGCGGCGTCGCCGCGCGCGAGCTTCGTGGCGCGCTCCTCGTCGAGACGCGCTTGTGCGAGTTGAACTTCTGCGGCCCGCGTCTGGCTTTCCGCAGTTGCGACCGCTGCTCGCGCCTCGCCGACCCCCTCCTTGGCGCGCGCCAAGGCGGCTTCGGCTTGGTGGAGCTTGAGCTCGAGGTCCGCGCGGTCGAGGGTTGCGAGGAGCGTCCCCTTCTCAACCTGCCAATGGTCTTCGACCGCGAGTTCCCGAATGGTTCCAGAGACGCGGGGTGTGACGAGCACGATGTCGGCTCGGACGTAGGCGTTGTCGGTGGTGACGTGGGTTTGGTGAAAGCGCCACCAATCAATGCCCCACGCGGCTGCTGCTACCAGCAGGAGCGAAGCGCCCGCGATCAAGAGCCAACGGCGACGGTTCACTGGCGTGTCCTCTGCGGCGTCGTGCCGCCGTCGAGCGTCCCTTGCAGCCGGTCGAGCTCGGTCAGGGCGAGGCCGTGCGTATAACGTACGGCCGCGCGGTTGCTCTGAGCCGTCGCTCGAGCCGTCAACGCTGAGAGAACATCGAGGCTCGTCGCAGCTCCCGCCTCATACTGGCGCGAGAGGAGGTGGTAGGTGTCACTTGCGAGTGTCGCTTCCTTCTCAACCGTGGCTTGCACCACCTCAAGGGTTTGGGCCCGCACGAAGGCTCTTCCAATTTCAAGCTCGAGGTCGCGTCGCAGGCCCGCGAGTTGGGCTTCTGCCCCCTTCACCCGTGCGCGTTGTTCGGCGAGGTCCAGATAGCGTGTGCCGCCCGCTTCCAGCAGGGGAATGTCGATGGCGACGCCAACCTGCCAAAAGTTGTTCAGCTCCACGAAGGTTTCCTCGTTGACGAGTCGATAGCTGCCGCGGGCGACGAGTGTCGGATACAGCGTAGCCTCGCGCCGGGCTTCTTCGGCGCGCGCGGTGGCGAGGGCTTGCTCGGCTTGTAAGAGGTCCGGATTGTGGACTCGAGCAGTCTCTAGGAGCGTCGACGGAGAGGCTGCACCGAGAACCCGCTGCGGTGGTTCGAGAACGTCGAAGGTTTCGTTGATGCCCGTTAAGCGTGCGAGCGTGACCGCCGCGACATCAACGGCGCCCCGAGCCTCCGCGATGCGCTGGGTCGCGCGAGCAGCCTCTGTTTCGGCGCGTAGAACATCGCTACGCAAGCTCTCGCCGACGTCGTAGCGGGTTCGCGCATGTTTCAGTTCCGCGGCCGCGAGCTCCGCGGACTCCTCTGCGACTCGGCGCACGGCAACAGCGCGAAGCATCTCGTAGTACGCTGCCGTGACACTCAGGATGACGTCTTGGACAGCCGCCCGATAGGCTTCGGCGCTTCGGGTTACCTCTGACTGGCCGAGCTCGCGGAGTGCCCAGAACTGGTGCGTGTAGATCGGTTGAGTCGCGCTCAAGATGCCGCGCACCGGGTCGCGGGCGAGGATCAGTGGGTTGAATCCTCCCGTGGGCAAACCGGGCTGTGTTGGAAATTCGATGGCCTCTTTCTCGCGAGTATAGGAGCCGGTGGCGGTAAGCGAGGGCGCGAGCGCGCTGAGCGCGCGCCACGGGGCGACGGCCGCGCGTTCCTCATCGGCACGGGCTACGGCGAGGCGCTCGTGGGAGCGCAAAGCCGCGGCGCGCGCCTCATCTAGGGTCACGACTGCGGCCAGCGCCGGCGCACCGCTGGCGCTCGACGCTGCCAGATTCACCAAACAGAGAAGAATCGCCGTGACGAGTCGTGTTGGAAGCGAAGCTGCAATCACGCGGTGGCCGCTGCCGCTTCGTCCGGGACAGAGCCGAGCTGTGCAAACTCCGCGAGGAGGGAGTCGCCATCGGACCGGCGCGCGAGCTCCGCTCGAATCTGCCGCATGCGGTAGCGGTTCAATCGGTCCCAGCGGCTGCCGGTATTCTGCACGACGATTTTCTGGACGATGGCATCGACAACCGTGCCGCCGGCGATGGTGCTCCCTGCGGCCGTGACCAAAGTCCGGCAACGCGTTTCGGCAAGCGCGCACTGGAGGTAGCCGACGTGAATTCTCTCGTCGACACTGATGCGACCGACCATCGTCGGCGCAAACCTGGGCGCTGCGGAGCCTAGAGGGTCGGCGAGGACCTCCTGCGCCCACGCGAAGGTCGAGAACGCCATGAGCTCGATGACGAGGATTTGCGCCAACGCCGTGAGCGTGAGCTCAAACATCGGCGAGAGCTCGGGAAAGAGCTGGGTGGCGAGCGAGCTCACACCGATAGCTTCCTCGGCAGGTTTCGCCGGCCCGGTGTAGCCGGGCGGTGGAGCAATGGGGAGCTCCTCGAACATATCCGGCGTGATCGTCGGATTTTCGAGCGCCGCGTCGCGAATGGCGTACCACATCTGGTCATGGCCAGCCTCTTCGCCCCGTCCGGCCTCGTCGTTCCCGTGTGCCTCCATCAATCCGGTGCGGAGGTGCCCGAGACACGTTTCGTCGAGTGGCGAGGTGTAGAAGTGCGACAGGTCAATCGCCGGTAGGGCTTGGATCCCATCGTTGCCGAACCCTTCAGTAACTCCGATCAGCGTCAGAATTCGCGTGAGCGCCTCTTTCGCCCCGGAGCGGAGTAGGAGTTTGGCTTGCGGCACGCTCGGGAAGAAAGCTCGGTCGACGTCGGCAAGCTGGACGACCTCATCGGGTTGCCTGCGCTTCCGGAGTCGTTCGCTCCACGCAGAGATGGCGTTTAAGCGATGGCGGGTCCGCGGCGGCACATAGCGCCCCGCAGCGTCGAGACCGCCGTGAAAGAGCCGGCCCTTGTGATGGATGCGCTCGACGTAGTCGTGGTCCATCATGATTTCTTCGTAGGAGTAGTGAAGCCGCTTGCTCATACGGGCGCCTCAGCGTGCGGCGCCTCCTCGACGGAGGACGGCGCGTGACAGATCAGGGGAAGGCGTTTTGGACCTCGGAGGAACAGGGAGTCGAGGTAGTCGACGTTCGCGTCAGCGAACGTGAACTCCGGCGTTTGTTTTAGGAGGACCTCGAGCATGACGCGCGCCTCGAGCCGCGCGAGCGGAGCGCCGAGACAGAAGTGGATGCCGAAGCCAAATCCGAGATGTCCCGTGGCGCTGCGCGTGACGTCGAACGTGTGGGGGTCCGGGAACTTTTCTCGGTCGCGGTTTGCCGCCGCGAAGAAGGGCATCACCATCGCTCCCTGCGGTATCGTGACATCGCCGAGCGTGACCTCTTCGAGCGTCTGGCGGAAAAGACACTGGACCGGGTTGTCATAGCGCAGCGTCTCTTCGATGAGGCTCGGAATCAGTGTTGGGTCGGCGCGCACCTTCGAGAGCTCCATCGGGTGCTTGAGTAGCGCCACGACGGCGTTGCCTAAGAGGTTCGTCGTGGTCTCGTTGCCGGCGACCAGGAGGAGACTCGCGAACGCCATGACGTCCATCGCGCTCAGCAGGAGACCATCCTCTTCCGCGCGAATGAGGTCGCTCAGCACGTCCCCGGTAGGCTCGCGCCGCCGGCGCGCGACAGCCTCCTCGAAGTAGACCTGAAACTCCTTGATGCTCTGGCGAATGCGTTCATAGTCGTCGGGGCTCAACATGCCGCCGACGGCCGCGACGATATCGTCCGACCAGCGCTTGAAGTCTTGTTGGTCCTCGCCGGGAATACCGAGCAGCTCGGCGATGACGGTCACCGGAAGCGGGATGCCAAGCTCGCCGATGAGCTCGAAGGGCTGAGACGACGACATGCGGCCGAGCGCTTCGCGCGTGATCTTGCGGATTCGCGGCTCGAGTGCTGCGATGGCGCGCGGCGTGAACGCGCGATTGACGAGCGCTCGGAGGCGCGTGTGCACCGGCGGGTCGGTCGCGATGAGCGTCAGGGCATCTGGGACAGGATTCAAGTCGCCGAGCATGCTCGTCATGGCGCGTGACGAGAAGATTTCTGGACGCTTGAGGACCGACACCACGTCGTCGTAACGCGTGACGCCGTAGAACCCGAAGGGTTCAACGATGCACACCGGCGACGTCTCCTGCATCGCCGCATAGTGCGGATACGGGTTCGCGTGCACTTCGGGGTCGAGCAGGTTCAGCGCTGCGGGCATCGAAGCCCTCCATTCGCAGGGGGTGGTGGTCGCCTTACATCGTGACGGCAGTCCGCTCGATGTAGGCCCGTAGGGCGGCGACATCGAGGTCGCGGAAGCGCGCTTCAAAGCGCGCCATGATGAGGTCCATCGGAAACACGTCGAACTCGCCGAGCTCTTCGAGAATCTCGAAATGCCGCTTCCCCGCGGCATCGAGGGCCGGAAGTAAGGCGTGTTCGCTCGCCGAAAACTCGGTCAGACGATAGCCTTTGCGTTCGCAGAGGCTGCGGTCGAGTGAGGCGTCGAGCCGCACGGGGCGTCGATCAAGGTCGATGGTGGTCAGGCCGTGCGGTGTCAGGACGTCTCCCATGAGTGCCACGAGCTCTCGCGGGAGGCGGAAGTCGCGGACACTCTGGAAACTGATGCGCGCCGTGAGTCCGGCAGCACGCGCAAGCGCGCACAAGAGAACCGCTTTCTGGATGCACATGCCCGTGCCACGAGCGAGAGTTGTCGACGCGCGGAAGGCGGCGGTCGGAGGCCAGGTGTCTGCAGTGCCTTCGTGCCAACGGAAGGTGTAGGTGATTTCATCGCGCACGTACTCAAAGAGTGCACGTGCGGCCTCGGCGGGCGTGTGAGCGGAGCGAACAAGTTCAGTCGCTCGTTCTCTTACCAAGGGATGCTCTGCGTCGATTTCCTGACACTGAGCGTGCATCGGCTACTTTTTCTTGCCGCGACTGGCCCTCGCCTTCGGGCCGACAAAGCCAAGCAGCCGACGCGCAACCCGTCGCAGTTCTTCCTTGAGGTGGGTGAGTTGGTCGGCACTGCGAGGGTCGAGGGGCCAAGCTGCACCAAGGAGCGGAGTTCCAATCAAGAAGAAGACGGTGGCGCCCGTGATGGTGCTAGCGAAGTGGATGGGGTCGATGGGGAGGAAGAGCTCGAGACGCTGCCCTTCGCGAATGGATTGCTCCATGAGCCCCAGCACGGGCAGGGCGTGCTGGACGAAGGGAGAAGGCTTTCCCGGTTGCGCGTCGGCGATTTCTCGTAAGAGCAACCGGGCAAGCGCGGGGCGTTCGCCGACGTAGTCGACCCAGGCATCGAGAGCAGCATCGATGGCGTCTGGAAGATTGCGCGCGGCCGTGATGACGAGCTGCACTCGCGTCATGAGGCCGCCGATGACGTCGGCAAGCACCGCGTCGTAGAGTTCTTGCTTGTCGCGGAAGTAGTAGACGAGCGAGGCACGGCGGATGCCGACCTCAGCCGCGATGTCCTCGAGGCGCGTTGCTGCAAAGCCTTTGGTGGCAAAAATGGTTTCGGCGGCCTCAAGGATCTGAGCGCGCGTTCGCCCGCCCCGTTGATGGGCTATCGTAGCGTGCATTGGTCTATCTCCCTGCCCGCAGGTAGAGGTTTCCTCCGGGGATTCCGGTTTTGAGCGAGGGGGATGTGGTTTTGGCGCTCCTGCCTACCCTTCTCGACGAGCAGGCGCCGGCTGTGTGCTGCCGCCCGTTTGCGCGCCGCTGCGGCGTCGAGAGTCGCGGGAATTTCAACGGCGGGGGCTGCGTAACTAAAAGCTAGGTCACCCGCTAGAAAGGGCGCTCGACGCAAGGCTTTGAGGAAGAGTTCCCGCGCTCGTTGTCGAGTGACGCCGAGATGGTCACCGATGATTCCGAACGAGGCGTCGCGTGCGCGCATCAGGACAACCATGCGCTCGCGGCGGTTCAGCCGGTCAGCCACGCTGAGGGCAAGGTTCAGCTGCGGGTTTCGACCAGCTTCCGGGTCCGAGGGGATTGTCGCGCCGAACGTCACGGTGATGTTGTCTCTACCTGCGCGCAGGTAGACAAGTCAATCCCTTCCTTGTCTACGAGAGCCTTCACGAGCCCCTCTCCTAACCCGTGAACAATACGGTCTTGGGCCGATCGTGGGCGGTGCTCGGCCGCGCCGTCGCGACCTCGCTACGCGACCGGCACGCGACGCGTTCCGGCCCGCTCGAAGAGCTCCGGGGGGAGGTCGGACGCCGGCAGCGGGCGTGGCAGGCGGCGGAGCCGCACCGTCGCGGGCATGTCGGACGACGGCATCGGCGTCGCCGCGATCGCATCCTTGATGCCCGCGCTCGGCGTGTACGCCGGAACCAATGATTGGATCGTGCGCATCACCGCCCCCACGTCGCTCGCCGCGACGCCGTCGTCGATCGCCGGCAGCCACTCGCCGAGCGGCGGCGGCGGATCCTGCGCCACGAGCACGCGGATGCGGTCGTGCGGCGTGGTCGTGCGCTCCTCGCCGTCGGCGACGAGCTCCTCGTGGAGCTTCTCGCCCGGACGGAGGCCGCTGAACTCGATCGCGATGTCCTCGTCGGGCTCGAAGCCGGAGAGGCGGATCATCTGGCGGGCGAGGTCGACGATCTTCACGGGCTCGCCCATCTCGAGGATGAACGTCTCGCCGCCCTCGCCGATGGTCGCGGCCTGGAGGATGAGCTGCACGGCCTCCGGGATGGTCATGAAGTAGCGGGTGACCTCGGGGTGCGTGACGGTGATCGGACCGCCGCGCGCGATCTGCTCGCGGAAGATCGGCACGACGCTGCCGTTCGAGCCGAGCACGTTGCCGAACCTCACGGCGGCGAAGCGCGTGCGGCCGTCCGCTTGCGACTGCAGATTTCGCACGACGAGCTCCGCGACGCGCTTCGTCACGCCCATGACGCTCGTCGGCCGCACGGCCTTGTCGGTCGAGACCAGTACGAACTGGCTCACGTCGTGCGCGACGGCCGTGCGCGCGACGTTGTACGTCCCGAGCACGTTGTTGCGGACGGCTTCCAGCACGTTCAGCTCGGCGAGCGGCACGTGCTTGTAGGCGGCGGCGTGGAAGACGAGATCGGGCTTCTCGGCCGCGAACACGCGCTCGAGCTGGTCGACGAGCAGCACGTCGCCGAGGACCGGCACGAGGGTGACGTCGGGGAAGCGCGTCTTCAGCTCCATCTCGAGCACGAACATGCCGTTCTCGTGGCGATCGTAGAGGACGAGCCGCGACGGTCCGTACGCCGCCACCTGGCGACAGAGCTCGGAGCCGATCGAGCCGGCGGCGCCGGTCACGAGCACGGTCTTCCCGCCGACGAGCGCCGCGACCCGCGGCAGGTCGAGCCGCACGGGATCGCGCGCGAGCAGGTCGCCCACCTTCACCTCGCGCATCTGCGTGTACATGACCCGCCCGTCGACGAGCTCGGCGAGCGTCGGCAGCACGCGATGGCGGACGCGCGCCGCCGTGCAGTGCGCGACGACCCGGCGGATGACGGCGCCCGGCGCCTCCGGGAGCGCGATCAGCACTTCTCCCACTTCGTGCTCCGCGAGCAGCTCTGGGAGGTCGTCGAGGCCCCCCAGTACGGGCGTTCCACACACCCGGAGACCGATTTTCCGCGGATCGTCGTCGACGAATCCCACCACGCCGACGCGGAGGCGGCGGCGTTGCTCGATCTCCTGGAGGAGCTTGATGCCCGCCGAGCCGGCGCCGACGATGATCGCGAGCGTCTCGATGCGGCGCGGCCGGGTGCTCTCGCGCCGCTCGTGCGCGAGCCGGATGCCGACGCGGATCGCGCTCATCGCGAGCGTGCAGAGCACGAGGTCGAGCAGGAAGACCGAGCGCGGGAAGCCCCGGAGGCCGTGCGTGAACACCATCACGGCGAGGAAGAGCGTCGACGCGAGGACGTTGCCGCGCGCGATGTCCTCGACGTCCTGCACGCTCACGTGGCGCCAGGAGCCGCCGAAGAGCCGCGCCGACCAGAAGCCGACGAGCTTGCACGCGAGGAGGAGCGGCAGCGTCGCGACGGCCGTCGCGACCCAGTGCGGGTGCAGCTCGAGATCGAACCGCAACCCGAACGCGGCGAGATAGGCGAATGCCGCGATCCCGAGGTGGGTCGCGATGCTCACCAGCTGACGATGACGGACGAGAAAGGGCATGGGAGACCTAGGCCGCCAGGCCGCCTACGCCCGCGCCCCTCCCGATCGCCGTCGTGCCGGCGCCTCGGTCGTCACTGTCGCGGCCGCCAGCACCTCGCGGAGCGCGCCGCAGACGGTGTCGACCGCGCTCTCGCTCATCGTGCCGAAGAAGGGCAGGGCGAGACACGTGTCGCCCGCCGCCTCGCTGACCGGGAACGCGCCCGGCCGGAACCCGAAGTCGGCGCGATAGAACGGCTGCAGGTGGATCGGCGGGAAGTACGGCCGCGACGGAATGCCGCGCGTACCGAGCTCGCGCATGACGTGCGCGCGCGTGGCCAGGTCGCGCAGCCGCACGACGTAGACGAACCAGCTCTGAGTGGTCGTCGTGTCCGACATGGTCGGCGGCGTCACGCCGTCGACGTCGCGGAGGCGCTCCGAGTACCACCCGGCGACGCGTGCCCGCTTGGCGAGGATCTCGTCGAGCCGCGCGACCTGCGCGAGCCCGAGCGCCGCGCTCATCTCGTCGAGGCGGTAGTTGTAGCCGAGCCGCGTGTGGGCGAGCCATTCGTCGAAGACGTCGCGGCCCTGGTTGCGGAGGCTTTTGCAGAGGTCGCTCCAGCGCGTGTCGTTGGTGACGATCATGCCGCCTTCGCCGGTCGTCATCTGCTTGTTCGGGTAGAAGGCGAAGGTGCCCGCGTCGCCGATCGTGCCGAGCGGCCGGCCTTTGTAGGCGCCGCCGATCGCCTCGCACGCATCCTCGATGACGGCGATGCCGTGGCGCTCGGCGATCGCGACGATCGCGTCCATGTCGGCGGCCTGGCCGAAGACGTGCACGGGGATGACCGCCTTCACGCGCTGGCCGCTCCGGCCGATCGCCTGGACGGCGCGCTCGAAGCGCTCGGGGTCGAGCGTCAGCGTCACGGGATCGACGTCGACGAAGACGGGCCGGGCGCGCACGTAGAGGATGCAGTTGGCCGACGCGACGAAGCTGAACGGCGTCGTCACGACGACGTCGCCGTCACCGACGCCGGCGGCGAGGAGGCAGAGGTGCAGCGCCGACGTGCCGCTGTTGACCGCGATGCCATGGCGGGAGCCGACGCGGGCCGCGAGACGCTCCTCGAAGAGCGCCAGGCGCGGGCCGAGTGCCAGCGTCTTACCGTCCAGCACTTCCAGCACCGCGGTGCGCTCCGCGGCGCCGATGTCGGGCTCGCTCATGGGTATCGTCGTCGTCGTGACCTTCGTGGTGGTGCTCATCCTCGCTCCCCCTCCATGCGAACTGTGAATTGCCGCGGCGGCGCCGCGGTGCGATGCAGTGCTGCGTGGTGGCGCTTCTCGTCGCGGCGGTGCTGTGGCAGTCCCCCGCGGATCTCCGCGTCCCGAACGGCGAGACGCGCGCGATCGAGATTCCCGCCGGCGTCGGCGGCCGCCTCGTGTTCCGCGCCCGCGCCGACCATTGGCGGCCGGCGGGATCGAATCCGGTGCTGCGTCTCCGCGTGAACGGGCGCGACGTCGGCCCGATGCGCGATCGCCGCATGACGCGCGTCGCACGCGGTCCGAGCTTCGGTCGCGACCTCGGTCGCTTCGACTTCGGTCGCTGGCGCGTCGCGCAGGGACCGCGCGCGGGCGGCGAGTACGCGCTCGACGTCGGCGATCTGATGCGACCGGACGCGCCGACCGTCGTCGACTTCGGCAACGCGACGGCGGGTACGCTCGGGGTCACGCCGCTCGTGATCGAGGATCTGCGCGTCGAGGCGGCTGCCGCGTTGCCCCCGCTCACCGCACCACCCGACTGGCGGACGCCGCGACTCCGCGCGCCCGCACCGCCGCGCTACGAAGCCGAGGCGACCGCTTCCGAGATCCGTCTCGCCTGGAGCGGCGTCACGCGCGTCGTCCGCACGACGATCGTCGGCGGTCGGCACGGCTTCGAGCGCCGGATCGAGCGCTTCCCGATGCGCGTGGAGGTCCGGGACACGTTCACCAACGCGACGGAGGACACGATCGGGCTCCACGTCCGCCACGCGGTCGCGACCGACGCCGACTGGGTCCACCTCGGCGGCCGTACCGATCCCGACGTCGCCGTCGCCTATAGTCCCTGGAACCCCACCGTCTTCATGCCGGTCGGTGTCGCCGGGCTCGGGCTCGTCGCCGAGGACGACGTCCTCCGCCAGCAGCTCTTCGTCGACTTCGAAGAAGGGAATGCCGCCGCGGCGTCTCCCGCCACGGCGAGCCTGCGTACGGACACGCTCTGCCTTCCGCCGCGCGGCCGCGTGACGCTCGTCTGGAGCATCTATCCGACGGTCACCCCGAGCTACTGGGACTTCATCAATACGGTCCGCGCCGACTGGGGCGTGAACCGCACCGTCGACGGATCCTTCACGTGGTTCACGCCGGACGCCGTCCTCGCGATGCCGGTCGACGAGCTGCGCACCGCGCTCGCGCGGCAACGCACCTCCGTCGCGGCGATGTTCGGCGGCTGGGTCGATCCGAAGCGCACCGAACGCCCACCGCTGATCGGCTTCGGCACGGCCGTTCTCGGCGCGCCGTTCACCGAGTTCCGCGAGCGCCTGCGGCGCGCGGTCGCGCGCCTGAAGGAAGCGCGCCCCGAGCTCCGCGTGCTCCTCTACTTCGATCCGCAGCGCGACAGCTCGCCCGACGCCGCGCGCCGCTTCGCCGCGAGCACGCTCGCCGGTCTCGACGGCGCGCTCGAGGTCGTCGACTTCGGCGGCGAATTCTCGCCGAGCGTCGGCATGGTGCCCCTGGGCGATGATGCGTACGCCCGCGCGCTGGACGAGGTGGTCCGCGCCATGCGCGACCTCGGCGCCGACGGCCTCTACTGGGACGAGATGGACGGCGTCGACTTCCGCTCGCCGCGCGTGACGACGCGGACCTGGGACGGCCACACGTGCGCGCTCGCCGACGACGGGACGGTCGAGATGAAGCTCGGCCTCGTGAACCTGCTCTCCGACGCCGTGAAGGAGCGTTGGGCGAATGCCGGCGTGACGCTCGGCAACGTGCCGCCGACTACCCGGCGCTTCACGGCGCGCGCCGATCTCCGCATGGTCGAGGCCGAGTCCGCGGCCGAGCCGTGGGGCCCGATGGCGCACCTGACGACCCCGCTCGCGTACGTCGGCAACCGTCGCGACTTCGCCGCCGTGCGGGAGAAGGTCGACGAGGGCTTGCTGCCGATCGGCGCCCGGCTCGATCTCGCCCACGACGTCGCGGCGCGGCTCTTTCCGTTCACGCCGGAGTATCTCCAGCCCGGGACGCTCCGCGGGCGCGAGCGCATCGTCACGACCGAGGCCGGGACCCACGGCTGGCGCGATTGCGGGGGCGAGGTCCGCGCGTTCCGATACGACGCCGCCGGGCGCGAGCGGATCGCGGAGAGCTGGCACGTGAAGCGCCGCCGCGGCGGCGCGTTCGTTCGCGTGGAGCTCGCCCCCGGCGAGCTCGCGATCCTCGAATGCGATCGGTCGGCGTCGCACTAGCGCACGCCCCCGATCGAATCGGTGCCGCCGAGGAACTCCGGCATCGTGACGTGGCCGTCGGCGCTGACGCCGCGGCCGCGCACGAGCGTGACGACCGTTTGCCAGAGGATCGAGAAGTCGAGCGCCAGGCTCCACGTGTCGACGTAGCGGACGTCGAGTGCGAACTTCTCTTCCCACGAGAGCGCGTTCCGGCCGTTCACCTGCGCGAGCCCGGTGAGGCCGGGCAGCACTTCATGGCGGCGCGCCTGGGTCGGCGAGTAGCGCGGCAGGTACGACGGGAGGAGCGGCCGCGGGCCGACGAGCGACATGTCGCCGCGGAGCACGTTCCAGAGCTGCGGCAGCTCGTCGATGCTCGTCGCGCGCAGCAAGCGTCCGAGCGGCGTGAGACGTTGCGCGTCGCGCGAGAGGTCCAGCGATCCCGCGTCGCCCGCGCCGGCGTCGGTCATCGTCCGCAGCTTCAAGAGCGTGAACGTCCTGCCGCCGAGACCGGTCCGCTCCTGCCGGAACAGCACGGGCGACCCCATCGTGCGGCGGATCGCGAGCGCCGCGACGAGCAGCAGCGGGCTCGTAACGACGAGCAGTACGAGCGCGCCGCCGACGTCCATCCCGCGCTTGAGCGCACGCGCCGCCGTCGTGGTCATCGCGCGCTCCCGTATGCGCGGACCGCCATCCGGCCGGCCGGCGCCGGCTGCGGCGTACCCGCGAGCAGATCGCAGTAGAGATCGATCACCCGTTCGCAGACGCGGCCCTCGTCGAACTCGACGCGGGCGCGCCGCCGCGCCACCTCGCCCATGCGCGCGCGCTTCGCGGGATCGTTTGCGAGCGCCACGACCGCGTCGTGGAGCGCTGCTTCGTCGCCGGGCGGCACGAGCACGCCGGTGAGTCCTTGCGCTACGGCCTCACGGCAGCCGCGGATCTGTGTCGCCACGATCGGGATGCCCATCGCTCCCGCCTCGACGAGCGAGCGCGGGAATCCCTCGCGATGCGTCGGCAGCACGACGAGATCGGCCGCCGCGTAGATCTCCGGCATGTCGTGCCGATCGACGAGCACGGTGAGGCGCCCGGCGAGGCCGTGCCTCGCGGGGTCGACGTCGACGGCGTCGCGCTCCGCGAGCGACATGCCGACCGCGACGAAGTGGACGTCGGGGCGCGCGGCGGCGAGGCGGCGCGCGACGCGGAGGAACTCGGGGTAGCCCTTCTCCTCGGTGAACCGTCCGACGATCGCGATCATGAGCGCGTCGGGCGGCAGTCCGAGCCGTTCGCGCAGGGGCGCGCGGCCGTCGGCGAGCACGCGGGCCGGATCGAATCGCTCGAGGTCGATGCCCTGGCCGAGGTGGCGGATCTTCTCGACGCGGCACATGTGATGCCCGACGGCCGTCTCCACGTCCTCCCGGCTCTGGGAAAGGATGGAGGTCGAGAGCAGGCACGTGACGTGGTCGATCGCGGCGAGCGCGAGACGCCGCGCGAGCGGCACGTCGGCGTGGCCGAGGAGGCCGTGCACGGTGTTCACGACGTGCGGCACGCGCGCGATCCGAGCCGCGAGCTGGCCGAGGAGCGCCGTCTTCGGCGTGTGCGTATGCACGAGCGCGAAGCGCTCGCGGCGGAAGACGCGCGCAAAGTCGGCGACCGCACGCGCGTCGTCCAGCGGGCTCACGGCGCGCGTGAGCGTCGGGATCTCGTGCGTCGGATAGCCGTCGCGCGCGAGCTCGGCGAGGTACGCGCCGGGGCCGGATACGCAGTGCACCGCGAAGCCCGCGTCGCGCGCCGCATCGAGCTGCGCGCGGAGCAGCATGCGAAACGACTCCGGAACGTTCGCCGCGACGGCGATTTTGACCGACGACGCGCTCACGCGGTCCTCGTCGCGCCGACGGCGAACGCGCGCGCGGGCGGCAGCCGGCGCGGCGGCGCGTACGGACGCCAGAGCGCCACCGCGGCGCAGAGGCCGAGGAGCGCGCAGTCCTGGAGGAACATGAAGACGACCTGCGTGAGGTCGAGCAGGTAGACGGCCGTCACGAGGAGCGTCGCGAATGGCACGACGAGGAAGCGCGCGTCGCCGGGCTGGAGCGCGTCGATGAACCGCCGGAGAAAGCCGATCACGACGCCGAAGAGGGCGTGGACGAGCGGCGCGCCGGCCCAGCCGAAGTTGAGCAGCGTCTCGCCGGTGAGCCCGAAGACGCGGCTGTTCGGCACCTCGCCGTCGCGCGCGCCGATCGTGCCGTCGCGGAGCTCGGCGTACGCTTCCTGCGGGCCGCGCGGGCGCGTCGGCCAGATCAGGCGTGGGATGAAGATGGCGGCGCCGACGTACGTCGCGCCGAGCTTCGGGCGGTACTCCGGGTTCGCGTCGTACATCGTCCAGAGCACCTCCATCTGGACGTCGGCGCGCGCGAGGTCGCCGAGGAGGAGCCAGCCGACGTCGCGCCCGGTCTGCTGCTGCGCCTGCGCGAGGCCGCCGCGGCCGGAGAGCGCGGTCGAGAGACCCTCGCGGCCGGCACCCTTGTAGAAGCTGTAGACGAAGCAGAAGACGAAGGCCGCGGACATGCCGATCATCACGGCGCGCGACGAGAAGCGGCGGAGCGTGAAGTGGCAGAGCCCCGCGGCGAGGAACATGCCGCCGAGCATGCTGAGCCGGCTGCCGTGGAGCCCCGCCCAGCCGAGGTGCAGGATCGCGAACGCCGCGAGGAGCCCGACCACGACGCGCGCGTTCGGACGGCGGCCGCGCCGCTTCGAGAGCACGATCAGCGTCTGGATCAGCGCGATCAGCGGGAAGGGCCACGCCAGCATGAGGAGCATGCCGACGCCCGAGAACTGCTCGCTCCGGATCTCATACGCGTCGATCAGGCCCGACGGGCCGCCGAAATGGAGGAGCAGCTGGACCTGCGCCGCCATCGCCAGGAGGCCGGCGCCGCCGAGCACCGCCGCGAGGCGCTCGGGCCGTACGCGCACGAGGGGACGGGACGCCGGCCGCCGCGTGGTCGCGCGCGTCGTCCATCCATAGGCGACCTCGAGGCACGCGATCGCGACGGCGTTCAGCAGCGCCAAGCGTCCGAACCACTCCCACGCGTCGTCCGGGACGCGGACCATCGGCGTGTACCAATCCCAGCCGAGGTGCAGCGACGGCGCCACGAACACGTTGTGGAAGATGAAGAGGCTGACGATCGCCTTCGGGTCGAACGCGTCGCTGCCGCCGCGGAGCCAGCGGACGAGCGTCGGCGCGAGCATCGCGCCGGAGACGCCGAGCGGAAGGATCGCCCAGTGCAGGGAGCCGTGCGCCGACGCGAGCCGGAGGCACGCGGCGACGACGATGCCGATGCCGACGAGCGCGTCGAGCCCCGGGGACGTGGGACGGCGCATGCTCATGCCGTCACCTCCGTCCGAGCGCCGCGGCGATACACGAGCGCGAGGCACGCCGTCTGCACGAGCGTCGCCGCGAGTAGTGCCCACGCCGCGCCGGTGAGCCCGTAGCGCGGCACGAGCAGCGTGCTCGCGATCCACGACACCACGACCGTCAGCGCGACGACGCCGAGCTGCGCCGGGAAGCGCCGCGCTGCGGTGATGCTGGTCGCGAGCGCGCTCGTCGCGTAGCCGACGCCGCCGACGACCGCGAGCCACACGAGGACGTCGGCGTGTGCCGCGTACTCGGCCGTGTAGAGGAGCGAGAGCACGGGCGCGCCGACGAGAGCCGCGCCGGCGATCGTGCCGACGGCCATCGCGGCCGCGGCGAGCAGCGTTCGGCGGGTGAGCCGGCGATACGCCGCGCGATCGGCGACGAAGAGCCGCGCGAGCCGCGGACCCGCCGCCGCCCAGAGCGCCATCACGGGTTGATTGCCGGCGGAGACGAGGTACGCGATCGCCGCGAACCACCCGAGCGCGGCGGCGCCGGCGTGCGCCTCGATCGCGTAGCGCGGCACGTTGGTCATCAAGCTCTGGAGCCCCGCGCCGACGCCCATCGGCAGCGCGAGCCACGCGAGCGATCCGAGCGCACGCGGACCGAACGACGGCATGAGTGCCGTGTGACGCCGCGCCGCCGGCAGATCGTACGCGACGAGCCACGCGCCCCAGGTCGCCGCCATGAGCGCGGTCGCGCCCACGAGCCCGGCGCCGAGCCAGATCCCGAGCGCCATGCTCGCGACGCTGAGCAGCCCCTTCGCCAGCATCGAGAGTGCGATCCGGCGGAGGTCCTCGTGTTGCTGCAGAAGCCCGAAGACGACGTCGCTCACCGACTCGATCGCCTTCGCGAGCCCGACGAGCAGGACGAGCGCGATCATGTCGCGCGACTGCCCGCCCGCGATCGCGACCGCCGCGATCGCCGCGAGCGCGAGCAGCGTCGTGACCAGGCGGAGGCCGAGATAGACGCCGAACGGGTGCTCGCCGCGCGCGTCCGTCGCCTGGATCACCCGCAGCTGGAGTCCGCTCGCGAGCATCGCCGGGGCCGTGATCGCGAGCGCCAGCGCGAAGCGCCCGACGAGCTCCGCCGAGCCGAGCTTCGCGAGCACGATCAGAATCGCACACTGGCACGCGGCGTAGCCGACGTTGCCGACGACCGCCCACGCGGCATTGCGCCGTAAGGATGGCTCCGGCAAGGATGATCCGCGGACGCCGTGCGATTCGTCTACAGACGGACGCGCGGCCGGCGGGTAGATTCGGTGCGGATGCGGGGGCGGGACCTCTTCAAGGCGGGGAAGCCGGCGTTGATCGCCGTCGGCATGGTACTCGGCGCGTTGCCGCGCGGAGTCGCCGCTCTCGCGCTCACCCTCGCGCGCTTCGTGCCGACGAAGCTCGGCATCGCGCTCCGCTGGACGCTGGTGCGCCGCCTCGCCAAACGATGCGGCGACTGCGTCGCCATTCACGACGGCGTGTACCTCTTCCGCCTCGATCAGGCCGAATTCGGCGCCAACGTTTCCGTGCACCCGATGTGCTACCTCGACGCGACGGGCGGGCTCGTGATCGGCAACGACGTGTCGATCGCGCACGGCGTGAGCATTTTGACGACCGAGCACGATTACACGCAGCCCGGGTTCATGATTCGCGACGCGCCGGTGAAGCCCGCGGCGGTGACCATCGGCGACGACGTGTGGATCGGCGCCGGCGCGAGGATTCTCGCCGGGGTGACGATCGGATCGCACTCCGTCGTCGGTGCGGGCGCGGTCGTGACGCGCGACGTGCCGGCGCGGCAGGTCGTCGCGGGCGTGCCGGCGCGGCCGTTGAAGGCGCCGAGTCCGACGCCGTTGAGCGTCGCGGCAGCGCCGCCGGCAGCGCGGGTGCTCCGATGAAGCTGCTCATCGTCTTCGATCACCGCTTCCTCCGCCGCGACGCCGACACGGAGGCGGGCGCGCCCGGCCCGATCTTCTCCGCGAAGAGCTACGGCCACTCGTTCTTCGCGAAGCGCTACGGCCGCGTGTTCGACGACGTCACGATCCTCGCCCGCCTCGCCACGGCTCCGGCGGACGCCATCGAAGGCGAGCCGACCGAAGGCCCCGGCGTACGCATCGTGTCGCTCGGCGACTGGCAGGGCACCCGGGGCTTGCTCGCCGCCTGGCGCCGCATCGGCCGCGTGCTCGACGCCGAGCTCGCGAGCGCGGACGCCGTGCTCCTGATCGCGCCCGGGATGCTGGC
>Ga0268299_1002258_pt1 | contig 24492 bp, 20 predicted proteins | sample NOBtaG_FD_193484 | JGI IMG/M metagenome (GOLD analysis project Ga0268299, IMG submission 193484) | Activated sludge microbial communities from bioreactor in Nijmegen, Gelderland, Netherland - NOB reactor | ecosystem: Engineered > Bioreactor > Aerobic > Activated sludge | place: Netherlands... | reverse complement strand
TTCAAGGACTTCGACGTCAAGTTCCCATCGCTCGGCGACAAGGCCATCGTCTTCGAGCAGGGCGGCTGGATCTACCGCTTCGACCTCGACAGCCAGAAGGCCGAGCGGCTCAACGTCCGCATCAAGGAGGACGACGGCCTCGCCCGCCCGGCGGCGACCAGCGTCGGCAAGAACGTCACGAACTATGAAATCTCGCCGGACGGTAAGCGGGCCCTGTTCGGGGCCCGCGGCGAGGTGTTCACCGTCCCGGCGACCACCGGCCCGACGCGCAACCTGACCGAGACGAGCGGCGTCCACGAGCGCAACTCGAAGTGGTCGCCCGACGGCAAGACGATCGCCTACATCAGCGACGCGACCGGCGAGGACGAGGTCTGGCTCCAGTCGGCCGGCGGCAAGGACAAGCCGGTCCAGCTCACCACCGGCGGCGACGTCTACAAGTACGAACTCGCCTGGTCGCCCGACAGCAAGAAGATCGTCTTCACCGACCGCCTGTTCCGCGTCTTCGTCATCGACGTGGCGACGAAGCAGGTGACGCTCGCCCGCAAGGCGAAGGTCTGGGAGGTCCACGACGCGGTCTGGTCGCCGGACAGCCAGTGGCTCGCCTGGAGCGAGCAGGAGACCGACTCGCTGACGCGCGTCTACCTGCACAGCCTGGCCGACAAGACGACGACGCCGGTCACCGACGGCTTCTTCTCGACGCGGACGCCGTGCTTCTCCGGCGACGGCAAGTACCTGTTCGTCGTCTCGGCGCGCGACTTCAATCCGACCTACAGCCGGACGGAATGGAACCACTCGTACGGCGACATGGAGCGCGTCTACGCGGTGCTGCTGAGCAAGAAGACGCCGTCGCCGTTCCGGCCGCGCAGCGACGAGGCCGGCGGCGACGCCAAGCCGACCGACAAGCCGGCCGAGGCGAAGCCGGCCGACGACAAGAAGGTCGAGATCGACCTGGCCGGCCTGCCGGAGCGCACCCTCCAGCTGCCGGTCGCCGCCGGGTCGTACCGCAACCTCCAGTCGGTCGGCGCGGTCGTCTATTACATCCGCAGCAGCTCGAAGACGCCGGCCTCGACGCTGTGCAGCTTCGACCTCGGCACCCGCAAGGAGACGGTGCACGGCACCGTGAACGGCTTCGAAATCTCGGCCGACGGCAAGAAGATGCTCGTCTCGGCCGACGGCAAGTACCACATCCTCGACCTGCCGAAGGGGCCGCTGGCGCTCGGCGAGGCGGTCAACGTCGGCGGCATGGAGATGCAGCTCGACCGCAAGGCGGAGTGGCGGCAGATTTTCCACGAGTCGTGGCGGCAGATGCGCGACTTCTTCTACGACGCGAACCTGCACGGCGTCGACTGGAAGGCCGAACGCGCCCGCTACGAGCCGCTCCTGGCCCACGTCGGGCACCGCTACGATTTGACGTACGTCATCGGCGAGATGATCGGCGAGCTGAACGCCGGCCACGCCTACGTCGGCGGCGGCGACGCCCCTTCCGTGAAGCGCATACCGCAGGGCCTGCTCGGGGCGGAGCTGACGCGCGACAAGGCGACCGGGGCGTACCGGATCGTCAAGATTCTCAAGGGCTCCAGCTGGGATCCGAAGCTGCGCTCGCCGCTCGGCGAGCCGGGCGTCGACGCGAAGGAGGGCGACTTCCTCGTCGCCATCGACGGCAAGCCGACGCGCGGCATGGTCAACATTTACGAGGCCCTGCTGAACACGGTCGACAAGCAGGTGACGCTGTCGCTCAACGACAAGCCGGACGAGAAGGGCGCGCGCGAGGTCGTCGTCCGGCCGATCGGCTCCGAGGGCGACCTGTACTACCACGAGTGGGTGCAGAAGAACCTGAAGTACGTCAGCGACAAGACGGACGGCAAGGTGGGCTACCTGCACGTGCCGGACATGCTGACGACCGGCCTGAACGAGTTCGCGAAGCACTACTACCCGCAGACGCACAAGAAGGCGTTCATCCTCGACCTGCGCGGCAACGGCGGCGGCAACGTCTCGCCGATGCTGATCGAGCGCCTGCGCCGCGAGGTGTCGATGATCACCATCGCCCGGGGGAGCGTGCCGCAGACCAACCCGGAGGGGGCGGTCTGGGGGCCGATGTGCTGCCTGATGAACGAGTTCTCGGCGTCGGACGGCGACCTGTTCCCGTACCGGTTCCGCCAGGCCGAGATGGGCAAGCTGATCGGCAAGCGGAGCTGGGGCGGCGTGGTCGGCATCCGCGGCACGCTGCCGCTGCTGGACGGCGGGACGCTCAACCGGCCGGAGTTCTCGCGCTACGACCTGGCCGGCAAGGAGTGGATCATCGAGGGCAAGGGCGTCACGCCGGACATCGTCGTCGATAACGACCCGGGCAAGGAGTGGTCCGGCCAGGACGAGCAGCTCGACCGGGCCATCGCCGAGATGCTCGCCGAGCTGAAGACGAAGGAGAAGACGATCCCGCCGCTGCCGCCGTCGCCGAAGCGGTGACCCGGGCGGCCGCCCAACGAAAACGCCGGCGGGGGCCTTCCCCGCCGGCGTTTTTCGTTGGGGGTTACTTCTCGACCGGCGCTTCGCGGATCGGCTCCGGCTTGCGCGGCTCGGCGGCCTTCGCCTTCTCGGCGAAGTCGTCCGCCTCCTTGTCGCTGACGAGGCCGTCGCCGTCGGTGTCCATCTTGCGGAAGTTCGCCATCGGGCCGAGGAACTCGCGCGGGCTGACGTAGCTGTCCAGGTTGACGTCCATCTTCTGGAACCAGCCCGGCCCGCGCCGCGGCGTCTGCGGCGGCTGGCCCGGCCGCGGCTGAGCCACCCGCTGCACGACCGCACCCTGCATCTGCATCTGGACGCCGTTGCCGTTGTTGTTGTAGCCGACCTGGAGGTGGTACCGCCGCGGGATGTCCGTCCGCGCCAGGGCCTCCGTCCCGACCGGGATGTACCCGGCCAGCGGCTTGGCGGAGTTCCGCAGCTCGCCGATCGACAGGTTGTAGTCCGGCTGCGTGTCGAGGATCTCGAACAGGCCGCGCCCCTGGTCGATGAAGCCGATCGTCAGCTGCGACCACGCCCCGCCGCCGGTCAGCTGCGTGAAGTCGTCGATCTCCTGCACCGTCACGAATCCGTCCACGTCCATGTCGAGCCACTTGCCGAAGTTGCGCAAGTAGACCGTCTGCGGGTTCTTGTTGATCTCCTCCATCGGCAGCTTGCCGGCCTTCTCCTTGTCGACGGCGTTGAAGACCTGGACCATGTACTGCTTCATGTTCGCGGCCGGGTTGTAGCCCTGGCCGACCGTCGCCGTGTTGCGGTCGAACTGGACGCTCGCGTCGCCGACCCGGAACGCGAGGCCGTTCGCGTGCGTCGCGCCGCGCCGCACGCCGTCCCCCTCGACGATGACCGGGTCGCCCTCGACGAGCTGCTCCATGCGGGTCGTAATCGCCAGGTGCGGCGGGCCGACGAGCCACTTGACCAGCTCGATCGCGTCGAGCTGGTCGTCCCGGTTCGCGTCGCAGCCGGCGAACTCGGCGGCCGGGATGCGGAACTCGGCCGCGCTGAGGCTGCCGCTCCGGTCCGCGTCGAGCTTGGTGACCATCTCCTTGGCGAACTTGAGCCGGCCGGTGACGCGCAGGTCGTTCGCCTCGCGCGACACCGGGACCAGGCCGAGGTTGAACCCCTGAGCCCGGCCGGCCGCGGCCCGGCCGATCTGGACCTGCTGGCCGCCGAACTGGTTCGGGTTGCTGCCGAGGATCTCCTGGACGGAGACGATCTCGTCGTCGTTGACGTCGAACCGGCCGAGCAACTCGCCGGCGCGCGACAGCTCGTCGCGCGTCAGCCGGCCGTCCTTGTTCGCGTCGAGGGCGCGGAACAGCGCGTCGGAGACGGACGAGCTGTTGACGCCCTGGCCCTGGAGCGGGTTGATACCCGGCAGGACCAGCAGCGGCCCGGCCGCCGTGCCGAGGTAGTACGTGATGAACTCGTGCCGGTCGAGCTTGCCGTCGGCGTCGAGGTCGATGTCCTTCAGCGGCGGCAGGGCGATCGGGATGCCGGCCTGCTGGTTCGGGGTGAACTGGCCGTTCTGGAGCATCTGCTGCATCTGGTAGACGCTCGGCATCCGGGCGACCTCGGCCTCGTCGATCAGGCCGTCCTTGTCCATGTCGGCGAACTTGAACCAGCGCTCGACGTGGTCGTGCCAGCGGCCGAAGACGGACTTGTCGCCGTTGGTGATGCGCAAGCGCACGCGCATCGGGCCGTCCTCGTGGAGCAGGATCAGGTCCTGCACCTCGGCCCCGCGCGCCGGCTTCGCCTCCTCGACCAGCGCGGCGAGCGCCAGGGCGAGGACCATCCCGGTCAGGTCGAGCGGGCTCACAGGAGCACCTCCTTGATCGGGGCGGCCGCCTTGTCGGCGATGATGCTGATCGGCCGGCCGACGTTCGACGGGTTCTGCTTCTCCGGGTCGATGCCCAGGGCGACGCACAGCGTCGCGAGCAGGTCGCCGACGGAGGTCTTGCCGTCGGTGACCTCCATGCCGTCGTCGCTCGTCTTGCCGTACGCCTGGCCGCCCTTGATGCCGCCGCCGGCGAGGACGGTCGACCACGACGTCGCCCAGTGGTCGCGGCCCTGGCCCTGGTTGATCTTCGGCGTCCGGCCGAACTCGCCCATCCACAGGATCGTCGTCGTCTCGAGCAGGCCGCGCTCCTTGAGGTCTTCCATCAGGGCGGCCCACGCCGGGTCGAGCACCTCGCACAGGCGCTGGACGGCGGTGAAGTTCTGGCCGTGCGTGTCCCAGCCGGCGGCCTGCTGGTTGTTGACGCCGGCGAGGGTCACCTCGACGAACGGCACGTCGCGCTCGACGAGCCGGCGGGCGAGCAGGCAGCCCTGGCCGAACAGGTTCCGGCCGTACTTGTCGCGCAGCTCCGGCTTCTCCTCGTCGAGGTTGAACGCCCGGGTCGCCTCGCCGTTCATGAGGCGGATCGCCCGCTCGTAGGCGGACTGGTGGCTGGCGATCGAGCCGTGCGGCCGGCTGGCGGCGAAGGCGGAATCCATGTCGGAGAGCAGGTCGAGCCGGGCGGACGCCTGGTCGGCGGTCACGTCGGCGTGGCGGTCGATGTCCTGGACCTTCATCGCCTGGGCGTAGTCGATCGGCTGGCCCTGCTGCTGGCGGAAGCCGGCCGCCTCGCCGACGACGAGCGGGGCGTAGTTCGGGCCGAGGAACCCCGGCAGGAACGCCGCCGCGTTGAAGAACCGGTACGGCGCGATGCTGATGTACGCCGGCAGGGCGGCGTCGCCCGCGCCGAGTTCCTTGGCGACGAGCGACCCGATCGGCGGGTAGTTGATCGGCCCGGTCGGGGCCTGGCCGGTGCGCATGAGGTAGGTCGCCCGGCTGTGGTCGGCCTCCTTGGTGTTCATGCCGCGCATGACGGCGAGGTGCTCGCCGAACTTGGCGAGCTTGGGGAAGTGCTCGGCGATCTTCAGGCCGGGGGCCCTGGTCTGGATCTCCTTGATCGGGCCGCCGTTGGTGTGGCCGGGCTTCAGGTCGAACGTGTCCATCTGGCTGGGGCCGCCGTTCATCCACAGCAGGATGCACGACCGCTTGCGCTTCGGGTCCTTGGCCGCCTGGTCGGCGAAAGCCGGGAACCACGGCGCGACGCCGGCACTGAGCGCGCCGAGCGAGGCCAGCTTGAGGTAATCCCGACGCGACAGCTGCTCACGACGCGACATGGACGGTGCTCCTGGTTGAAGTCAGAAGTCAGAAGTCAGAAGTCAGAAGTCAGAACGGAGGACAGCCTGTGCTGGCGTCCGGCGACTTCTGGCTTCGACTTCCTCCTGACTTTTGACTTCTGACTTCTGACTTCTGACTTTCTTTAATGGTTCAGCGAGAACTCGCTGCTGTTGAGCAGGACCCAGAAGACGTCGGCCAGGGCCTTGTTCGGGTCCTTGGCCGGGCCGCCGTTCTCGACGTAGGCCATCAGCTTCGCCTCCTCCTCGGCGCGCATCTCGCGGCCGAGGACGGTGACGAACAGGGTCTGCAACCGCTCCTTCGTCGAGAGGTACGGGGCCTCGACCACGGCGGCGAGGGTCCGGCTGCGCTCGACGCTGGTCACGTCGGCCATGAACCGGCCGTTCATCATCGCCAGGGCCTGGAGGATCGTCGTCTCCGTCTCGGTCTTCTTGCCGACGGCGTTGCCGAACTTGGCGAGGAACTCCGCCCGCGGCGTCCCTTGACCCGCGATGACGATCTGCTGACCGACGACGTTGCGCTGGCCGTCGCGGAAGCCGGTCGCCTGGCACAGGCTGTCGAACAGCTGCTCTGCCGTCATGCCCTTTAGGTTCATTTTCGCAAACAGGGTCGGGTCGTCCTGGCCAGGGGCGGTGCTCGCGCTGGTGCGCTGGTACGTCTCCGAGTTGCAGATCGCCCGGACGAGGAACTTCAGGTCGAAGCCGCTCTCGACGAACGCCTTGCCCATCTCGTCGAGCAGTTCCGGGTGCGACGGCGGGTAGTTGTCGTCGAACATCTCATCGACCGGGTCGACGAGGCCGGTGCCGAAGAAGTGCGTCCACATCCGGTTGGCCGTCGCCCGGGCGAAGAACGGGTTGTCCTTCGCGGTGAGCCACTTGGCGAAGACGTCGCGCGGGTTGTCGCCGGCCGGGACGGCGACCGCGTCGCCGTCGAGGAAGTGGGTCGAGACCTTGCGGTCCTTGCCCGGGATGGCGATGTCGCTGCCCTGGTCACGCTCGGTGCCGTTGAAGACCATGCCGTTCTGTTCCTGCGGCTGGATGCGCGCGAAGAAGGCGGCCTGCTGCCAGAACTGCTCACGGGTCCAGTGCGCGAACGGGTGGTTGTGGCACTGGGCGCACTCCATCTTGACGCCGAGGAAGACGCGCGACACGCTCGACGCCAGGTTCTCGGGCCGGAACTCGTTCGCCTGATAGAACGCCCGGGCGTTGAAGCTCTGCTGGCGGACCGGCTGGCCGGCGGGGGCGGCCCCGATCGGCAGGGTGATCAGGTCGCGGGCCAGGACGTCGTAGGGGACGTCCTCGCGGAGCTTCTCGCGCAGCCAGGCATCGACCTGGTTGGCGAGAAAGGCCGCCTGCTGGTTGCTGCTCGGCGGGACGAGGGCGACGCGCCAGGTGGCGGCGAAGTTGTTGACGTAGCCGTTGCTGGCGAGGAGCTTGTCGATCACCTTGCGGCGCTTGTCCGGGTCGGCGTCGGCGAGGAATTCGTAGACCTCGGACGCGGGCGGGATGCGGCCGGTCACGTCGAGGTAGACGCGGCGGAGGAACTCGGCGTCGTCGGCCCGCGGTGCGGCGGCGACCTTGTTCGCTTTCAGGGTGGCCCCGACGCGCTGGTCGATGCGGCGGGCCAGGTCGAGCGGGTCGGGCCCGGCGAGGGCCGGCCCGGCGAAAGATCCCAGGCCCCAGAGAACCAGCAGCAGGCGGACGCGTCGCATGGAGGTGGACTCCTGGTCCGCGCACCGGGGGGCGGGATCGGCTCCCGCGCGACGACGTCTCCTCGCCCGGTGGCGTGGTCATCGAATAAACGGTCCAGAGCCGGCAACCTAACCGATTCTTTCATGCTCACCCGTCCGTGTCGAGCGCGAAATAACCCGCGGCGCGTCAACGTATCTCCCGTCGTAACAACGGCGTGCGAGGGGCCGCGAAAAAAATCGCGGAATCCCCCTGGCGGTGCGCCCCCGGATGCCTATCAATCGAGTGATGTCCCATCAGGGACGTCGGAGGCCGGCGGTGATGGGCGACACCGACCGGCCTTCTTTATTTTTGGCCGCATCGCGAAGGCCGGCGGGTATAGGAAGACAGCATGAGTACCCACCGCGAACGTCGTCGCCGCCTCCTCGCTGAGCTGCCCGCCGGGCCGCGACCGCTCGCGCTGGCCGACCCGGTCCACCTCGCGTACCTGGCCGGGTTCTGGGTCGATCCGATCAGCCTCGGCTCGCCCTTCGGCGGCGTCCTCCTCGTCGAGGACGACGGCTCCGCGTGCCTGATCCACGAGAACCGCCTCCCGGAGTCGGTCGAACAAGCCCAGGTCGAGGAACGGATTGTCGTCGATTGGTACGACGGCCAATCGCCCGGCTCCGGCCCGCGCGGCCTCGCCTGGCTGGCGAAGGCCCGCGAGCATCTGCCGGGCGGCGTCGCAGTCCACGACACGCCAGGCGGCCCGCTGGCCGAGGCGATCGCGATGACGCTGGCCCGGCACCGGCGACGCAAGGACGCCGAGGAACTGGCCCTGCTCCGTCGCTGTATGGCGGCCACCGCCGCCGGCCACGCCTGGGCGCGGCAGCACGTCCGGCCCGGCATGACCGAACTGGACGTCTACGCCGGCATCGTCGCGGCGTGCCAGCGCGAGGCGGGCCGGGCGGTCGTCGTCTACGGCGACTTCGCCGTCTCTCCCGGGCCGGAACGCCGCGGCGGGCCGGCGACGGCGCGGGTGATCCAGCCCGGCGACATGGTCATCCTCGACTTCTCCGTCGTGATCCAGGGCTACCGCTCCGACTTCACCAACACGCTCGTCGTCGGCCGGGAGCCGACGACGGAGCAGCGCCGACTCTATGACCTGTGCATGTCGGCGATGGCGGCCGGCGAGGGCATGGTGAAGGCCGGCGTCGCCTGCCAGGCGGTCTACGACGCGGTGCGCGGCGTCTTCGCCGAGGCCGGCGTCGCCGACGCCTTCCCGCACCACGCCGGCCATGGCCTCGGCCTGACGCATCCGGAGGCCCCGTTCCTGGTCCGCCGCTCGAGCGAGACGCTCGAAGCCGACGACGTCATCACCCTGGAGCCGGGCCTGTACGTCGCCGGCGTCGGCGGCATCCGCATCGAGCACAACTACCGCGTCACCGCCGACGGCTTCGAACGCCTCAGCCCGCACGTCATCGCCCTGAATTAAGGGCCTCTCATGAAAGTGGGAAAATGGCCCACACCCAGTTGACAAAGCGGTCCGGACTTCGCATGATATTCCCGTCGGAAGGGAGAAGCACGCACTCCCGACCGGCGACGACCTCTTCTCTTTGATGCCTCGCCGACAGGGTTGTCGGCGAGGCTTCTTTGTTTCTCGGGGCGGTCGGCGTATCTTACCGTGGGGCGACCGTCCTCGGTCGCCATCGGACATAGAGGCGACCGAGGACGGTCGCCCCACGGAGGGTAGAGGAGGTGACCGTGGCGCGTGGGCGTGAAGACGGCCCGGCCGACGACTGGCTGGCGTTCGTGCCGCCGGGCGGCGTGGCGGTGCTGGCCGGCGTGGTCCTGGTGATGGCGGCCCTGGCGGCCAAGGCGGTCGGCCTCGTCACGGCCCTGCTGCTCCTGCTCGCCGCCGGCCTGGTGGCGACCGGCTTCGGCGTCATGCAGCGCCTCCAGCAGGGCGGCACCGCCAGTGGGACGAAGCTGACCGGCGGCGTCCTTCTCCGCCTGCTCGGCCTGCTCGGCCTGGCCGTCGTCCTGTTCGGCGCATCGGTCGCCCTGGTCGGCCCGGACGAACGCGGCCGGATCGACGAGCCGTTCCAGGCCCCGACCGCCCCCGGCGGCGGCCTGCCCGACGGCGTCGTCCGCGACCCGCGTACCGACCTGCACGTCCCGCTCGACCAGAACCCGCCGCCGTACCCTTGGCTGGCGTTCACCTACCTGATCGTCCTGTTCCTCGGCGTCGTCCTGACGCTCCTCGTCGCGGCCGGGCTGCTGCTCAAGTGGGCCGTCCGTCAACAGTTCGACGCCGACGAGGAGTCGGTCGGCGAGGCGCAGACGAGTTCGATCCTCCTGCTCGGCGTCGCGGCGGTCGTCCTGCTGCTCGGCTACGTCGCCCTCGACCCGCGCTGGGACTCCGGCCGCAGCTTCCTGTGCGTCCTGTCGGCCGTCACCCTGGTCGGCGGCATGATCGTCGTCGTCCCGGTCGCGTGGCGGAAGGGCGTCGCCAGCCTGCTGATCGTCTGGCACTTCGCCGGCATCACGGCCGCGGTGACGACGGTCGAGCCGCCGAACGCCCCGCCGTCCTGGGTGGCGACGAAGCTGTGGACGGTCGTCTTCCGGCCGTACCTCCAGTGGACGTACATGAACAACGCCTACCACTTCTACTCGCCGGAGCCCGGCCCGGCGAGCCTGATGTGGGCCCGCCTCGAATACGACGGCGGCGGCTACCAGTGGGTCAAGCTGCCGCGCCGCGAGCACGGCCCGGTTCAGATGACGTACCAGCGCATCCTCGCCATCAACGAGAGCCTCAACCAGAGCGCCCAGGTGCCGCCGCCGCTCATGCAGGAGCTGGCGAAGAAGCGCAAGGAAGACTGGCTGCTCAAGAAGATCCCCCTCCATCCGGAGATGCCCGAGCCGTTCCAGTATCGCGAGCCGAACCCCTACGCCAAGAAGCTGGCCGGCTCCTACGTCCGGCACCTCGCCCGCGAATACCCGACGCGCGAGGACCGCGACCTCAAGGCGGTCAAGCTCTACCGCGTCACGCACTCGATCGCCACGGCGCAGCAGCTGGCCAACGTCATGCCCGGCGGCGGCCGCCAGCACGCCGACGACCCGTGGTTGTACATGCCGTACTACCTCGGCGAGTTCGACCCGGCCGGCCGTCTCCTCGGCAAGGACGGCAAGCCGCTCGCCGACGACAACCCGCTGCGCGAGGAGCGCGACCCGCTCCTGTACTGGCTCATCCCGATCCTGCCCGACGTGTCGCGCGAGCGGCCGGACCTCGACCGGACCCGCCTGCTCGACTTCCTCGCCGTCCAGGCCGGCGACCGCGCCTCGGCCCGCGTCGTGAAGGAGCGCCCATGACGACGCAAGCGACCGACCCGAAGGCCGGCGGCCTCCTCGCCGGGTGGGACTGGTTCTGGTTCCACCCGCGCAACCCGGCGACGCTCTGCCTGATCCGGGTCTTCACCGGCCTGATCCTGCTCTACATCCACTTCTGCTACAGCTTCAGCCTGCTGGAGTTCGTCCACCCGACGAAGGGGTGGGTCGACCGCGAGACGTTCGAGTTCATGCGGATGGACACGCCGCTGTTCGCCCCGGCGAACGAGTGGGACTCGCCCCGGCCGGTGCCGCAGTTCGGCCCGGACGGCCGACCGCTGCCCGACCCGTACTTCCAGACGTACCGCCTCGCCTACGGCCAGTACCTCTGGAGCGTCTTCTTCCACGTCGATGACGAGGGCTGGGTCTGGGCGATCCACCTGGCGTTCTTCGTCCCGCTCGTCCTGTTCACGCTCGGCCTGTGGACGCGCCTGACGACCGTCCTGGCGTGGGCGATCACGCTACAGTACATCCACCGCTCGCCGGTGACGCAGTTCGGCCAGGACAGCATGACGATGCTCGGCCTGTTCTTCCTGATGATCGGCCCGGCCGGGGCGAAGTACTCGCTGGACCACTGGCTCGCCCAGCGGCGCGAGCGGCTGCGCCGCGGCGATCCGGCCTACGTCCTGCCGGTCGCCCCGAGCGTGCTGGCGAACGTCGCGATCCGCATGATGCAGATCCAGTTCTGCGCCATCTACCTCGCGTCGGGCACGTCGAAGCTGCTCGGCTCGTCGTGGTGGAACGGCACCGCCGTCTGGAACACGGTCGCCAACTACGAGTTCGCGCCGTTCTACCTCGACTTTTACGAGCCGATGCTCCGGTCGCTGGCGTCCTACCGGCCGGTGTGGGAGGTGGCGATGACGAGCCAGGTGATCTTCACCCTGGTGCTGGAGATCGGCTTCCCGTTCCTGGTCTGGTTCCCGAAGACACGCGGCCTGTGCGTCGCCGGGGCGGTCCTGCTGCACACCGGCATCGGCATCCTCATGGGCCTGGTAACGTTCAGCCTGATGATGCTCACCCTGGTGGCGTCGTTCATCCCGTCGTCGACCGTCGAGCGGGTGCTCGGGCAGCTGTTCGGCATCAAGCCGATCCCGGCCGCGCCGCAGCCGGCCGCGTCGCCGGAGCCGGCGGTCGCGGTGTGACCCCGTTCGAGCGGGGTCGGGTTTGGCGCGGCAAGCGGCGCGGCGTCAGCCCGCCGGTTGCTTTTTTCCGTCGCTGGCGCTCCGGGCTGGTCAGCGGGCTGACGCCGCGCCGCTCGCCCGGGCCGCCCCGCCTCCCCGTTTCCGTCAAGTTCGCCGGCCCGCCGGGACGATCACCTTTGAGGACTCCGTCCAGGCGACCAGGTGACCCCGGCATGACCGCACGCGGATCGGCCCGACCGACGTACGCCCCCCGGCCGTTCCTGGCCCGGGCGGTCGTCCTCGGCGTCGCGCTGCTGCTCGCCGTCGGACCGGCCGACGGCCAGGTCGGCGAGCCGAAACTGCACTACACCCGGTTCAACACGATCACCATCCCGTTCAACACCGACCCGGCCGAGAAGCGCATCAAGCAGGTGCTGCTCTACGTCTCGGAGGACCAGGGCAAGACGTGGGCCCAGGTCGCGGCAGTGCTGCCGTCCGAGAGCGGCTTCAAGTTCAACGCCCGCCAGGACGGCTGGTACTGGTTCGGCGTCCAGATCATGGACACGACCGGCGGCCTCCACCCGGCGACGCTGCCGGAGCTGCGCCCCGGCCTGAAGATCGCCCTCGACACGGCCGCCCCGAAGGTGACGCTGCGTGCCGCGCAGCAGCGCGACTTCCCCGCCGCGGTCGAGTGGGACATCGCCGACGAGAACCCCGACCTGCTCACCCTGCGGCTGGAATACCGCCCGGCCGGCGGCGCGGCCTGGCTGCCGCTGACGCCGCCGCAGATGCTCCAGGGGCAGTACGGCTTCAACCCGACCGTCGGCGGACAGCTCGAGGTGCGCCTCCAGGTCAAGGACAAGGCCGGCAACACGGCCGAGCAGGTCGCCAACGTCACGGCCGGCCAGCCGAATCCCGGCGGGCCGACGCCGGGGCCGGGGGTCGGCGGCCCCGCCCCCCAGCCGGGCGGCAACGTCAAGTACGTCAACAAGCGCAACGTCGCCCTGAACTACAACGTCGAGAACGAGGGCAAGTCCGGCGTCTCTGGCGTCGAGGTCTGGTACACCGAAGACGGCCGGAGCTGGATCAAGTACAACCTCGCCCCGGCGAAGGGGCCGTACACGGTCGAGTTGGCCAAGGAGCGCCGGTACGGCTTCACCCTCGTCGCGGTTAGCGGCGTCGGCCTGGCCGACCGTCGGCCGATGGCCGGCGACCCGCCGCAGCTCTGGGTCGAGGTCGACGAGACGAAGCCGGCCGTCCAACTGCTCGGTGTCGATGTCGGCCAAGGCCGCGATTCCGGCAAGATGCAGATCCGCTGGCGCGCGACGGACAAGTTCTTCGGCGACAAGCCGATCAAGCTGTCGTACGCCGCGGAGATCAACGGCCCGTGGCAGCCGATCGCCGAAGTGGCGAACACCGGCACCTACATCTGGCAGATGCCGGACCAGGGCCTGCCTTTCCAGATGTACGTCAAGGTCGAGGCGAGCGACCTCGCCGGCAACGCCGGCTCCGAGGCGACCGTCAAGCCGGTCGCGGTCGATCTGCTCATCCCCAAGGCGACCGTCATCGGCGTCGAGCCGGTCACGCCCCCCTCCCCCGGCGGCCCGGGCGGCCCAAATCGCTGACACGCCGTCACCAGTCCCCCCCGAGCGTCTTTCCGTCGTTGGGGTTGACCAGCGCCGCCCAGGTGGTCATGCCGCCGCCGGGGACGGCCGCCTCGGCGGTCGCCTTCGCGACGAAGCGGCCGCTGCCGTCGGCCAGGGCGACGAGGATGCCGCCGGTGAAGCGCGTCGAGGCCCGGCCGGGGACGCACGGGTTCGGTCCGACCTCGACGTCGGGGCGGACCTGGGGCGGCTCGAGGTCGGCGAGGTGGGCCGGGGCGCGGTAGCCGTAAATGCTCGGGGCGGACAGGTTGACGCCCCAGGCGTTGAGGTGGGTCGGCCACGGCCCGCAGCCGGTGTAGCGCTCGGTGAACAGGAGCGTGTGCGACGCGCCGTCCGGCACGCCGGCCGGCAGGGCGACGCGCGGCCGGAGGACGAGCAGGCCGTTGACGACGTAGCTCGTCAGGCCCTTGTCGTCTGGGGCGGTCAGGTCCATCGGGCCGAGGTACGTCTTGACGACGACTTCGATGGCGCTCGGCCCGTTGGCGACGACCTGCTGGTACAGGGCAGTCTCCTCGACGAAGGGGAGCAGCTTGGTGAACGTCGAGGTGACGCCCATCAGACCGGGGTCGTTGTTGACCGGGTCGAGGTAGCCTGGCAGGACGCGGTGCGCGCCGTGGTAGTTCTCGACGGCAAGGGCGAGCTGGTGCAGCTGGTTGAGGGCCTGGGTCCGTGCGGCGGCCTCGCGGACCTTCTGGACGGCGGGCAGGAGCAGGCCGATCAGCACCGCGATGATCGCGATGACGACGAGCAGCTCGATCAAGGTGAACGCCCGACGCGGTCGGCGTGGCGAAGGCATGGCGAGTCTCCGTGGCCGGCTCCCAAGGTGAGAGGCCAGTTCATTTTACGCCGGGCCCGGCCGAGACGTCTACGTCGAGCGGGTGGGGGAGCAGACGGGGCGGCCTCATCTTTCGTCTCCACTTTTCACTTTTCTCGTGACTTCGCTTGCCGGCCGGACTCGAAATCGGATAGAACTATGTATTGGTCTCCTTCATCCTCTCCTCATTAGGGGGCGTTCATGAGGCGTCGCGGCTTCACACTCATCGAACTGCTGGTCGTCATCGCGATCATCGCAATCCTGATCGGCCTCTTGCTGCCGGCGGTCCAGAAGGTCCGCGAGGCCGCCGCACGGCTGAAGTGCCAGAACAACCTCAAGCAGTTCGGCATTGCCGCCCACAACTACCACTCGGCGCACAACGCCCTGCCGCCGGCCCAGCACACGACGGTCATCTCCGGCTCGACGGTTTCGTCCGGTGCGCCGCTCCAGGCCCTCCTGCTGCCTTACTTCGAGCAGGGGAACAAGTTCAACCAGTTCAACATGAACTACAACGTCAACAGCGACGCGCCGATCCACTCCTCGATCCCGGCCCTGACCGGGGCGAACTCGGCCGCCCGGACGGGGGACGTCCCGATCTACCTGTGCCCGTCGGACCCGTCGGAACAGACCTACTTCGGGGCCGGCCGGCAGAGCTACTTCGGCTCGCTCGGCGCGCAGGCCAACCAGCGCGGCAGCAGCGCCGACCTGGACGGCATCTTCGCCCAGGCGTTCCCGCAGGCCGGCCAGACGATGATCGGCTACCGCCTGGTGCAGATCACCGACGGGTCGAGTAACACGGCGATGTTCTCGGAGGTGATGCGCTCCCAGACCCTGTGGAACGCCGGCTCCGGCATCCGCGACAACATGACCGTCATCATCAACAGCAGCAACACCGGCTACAACCTCACCGACGGCCGGACCATCCCGATGTGCATGGACGGGTCGAGCTGGAGCACCTCGATCAAGTACGTGGGCTACCAGTATTACCGCAACCTGCCGTCGAACTTCCTCTTCACCCACACCCTGCCGATCAACTGGAACAAGCAGGCCCCGACGGGCCAGACGCAGCGCTACAGTTGCGGCAACGCGGCGTTCACCTCGATGCATATCGCTGCCAGCAGCTACCACATCGGCGGCGTAAACGTCTGCATGGGGGACGGCTCGGTCCGGTTCGTCTCCGAGGCGGTCAATTTCGACGTCTGGCGGGCGGTCGGCACCCGGACCGGCGGCGAGCCGAACGCCAACCTGCCGTAATCCGGAGGCGGTCCATGATGCGTGGGTTCCTGCTCGGCCTGGCCCTCCTCGTCGCCGGCTGCTCCTCCAGCGGGCCGTCCGGCGGCGGGACGCCCGGCAAGGAAGCCGAGCTGCACGAGGTCGGCTCGATGCTCGTCCTCTATTCCGGCCAGCACCGCAAGGGGCCGGCGAAGCCGGCCGACCTGCAAGGGTACGAGCAGGGGGCCCCGCTCGGCTACCCGGCCGTCAAATCCGGCGAGGTCGTCGTCGTCTGGGGCGCGACGATGCCCGGCGAGGGCGAACTCGACAAAGGCACGACCGCCGTCGTCGCCTACGAGAAGAAGACGCCGAAGGAGGGCGGGCTCGTCCTGCTCCACAACGGCAAGGTCCAGGCGATGACCGCCGACGAGTTTGCCTCCGCCCCGAAGGCGAAGTGACCCGACCCGGCCCGCCTTGCCAGGCCGGGAGACGCCCCCTATCACAACCCCGAGCGCGGCAGTCCCTTCCACGCCGGGGTCCGTCATGGCCACCATCTTCGAGCGCGCCCTGGAGTTCGTCCCGGCCGGGGCCACCATCGGCATCGGCTCCGGCCGGACCGCCAACGAGTTCATCCGCCTCCTCGGCCCCCGCGTCCGGGCCGGCCTCGCCATCCGCGGGGTGCCTACCTCGCAGGCCAGCGCCGCCCTCGCCGAACGCGAGGGCATCCCGCTCGTCTCCCTCGACGCCGGCATCCCCCTCGCCGTCACCATCGACGGCGCGGACGAGGTCGATCCGCACCTGAACCTCATCAAGGGCTACGGCCGGGCCCTCGTCCGCGAGAAGGTCGTCGCCGCCTCGTCGAAGAAGCTCGTCATCCTGGTCGGCCCCGGCAAGGAGGTCGCCCAGCTCGGCGACCGCCGCAAGCTCCCCGTCGAGGTCGTGCCGTTCGCGCTGCCGCTCTGCCGGGTGCGCCTGGAGCAGCTCGGCTGTCAGCCGATCCTGTACGAGCACGACGGCCAGTACGTCCCGACCGACAACGGCAACGCCATCCTCGACTGCGTCATCCCGCCGATCGGCCACCCGTCGGAGCTGGCGGCGAAGATCCACGCCATCCCCGGCGTCATCGACACGGGGCTGTTCCTCGGCATGGCCGACGTCGTCCTCGTCGGCGACGACACGTTCGCGCTGGTCCGCGAGCGGACGCGGCCCACATAGCCCCCGGCTTGCCGGGGGTCTTCGTCCCGAAAGCACCGCCGGCAAGCCGGCGGCTATATGAGGTGTGGCCATGCAGCTGGCGATGATCGGTCTGGGGCGGATGGGCGGCAACATGGCCCGCCGCCTGATGCGAGCCGGACATCAGGTCGTCGCCCGCGACATCTTCCCCGAGGCGGTCCAGCGCCTCGTGGCCGACGGCGCGACGGCCAGCAGCGACCTGGCCGACATGGTCAAGAAGCTGTCGAAGCCGCGCATCTGCTGGTGCATGATCGCCCCAGGCAAGCCGACCGAGGACACGATCACCGAGCTGTCGACGCTCCTCGAACCCGGCGACGTCATCATCGACGGCGGCAACACGTTCTTCAAGGACGACATCAGACGGGCGAAGGAACTGGAGCCGAAGGGCATCCACTACGTCGACGTCGGCACGTCGGGCGGCGTCTGGGGCCTCGAACGCGGCTACTGCCTCATGTACGGCGGCCCGGACGACGTCTGCAAGATGCTCGACCCGATCTTCGCCGCCCTCGCCCCAGGCAAGGGGACCATCTCCCAGACGCCGAGCCGCGAGGGCAAGAACCCGACGGCCGAGCAGGGCTACCTGCACTGCGGCCCGGCCGGGTCGGGCCACTTCGTCAAGATGGTCCACAACGGCATCGAGTACGGCCTGATGCAGGCGTACGCCGAGGGGTTCGAACTGTTCCGCGCCGCGACGGCGGCGACGCAGCCGGACGTCGCCCACTTCGACCTGCCGTTGGCCGACATCGCCGAGGTCTGGCGGCGCGGCAGCGTCATCGGCTCGTGGCTGCTCGACCTGATCGCCATGGCCCTGGCCCGCGACGAGAAGCTGGAGGGCTTCGAGGGCCACGTCGCCGATAGTGGCGAGGGCCGCTGGACCCTGGAGACCGCCATCGAGGAGAGCGTCCCGATGCCGGTCATCGCCGCGGCGCTGTTCACGCGCTTCCGGTCGCGCCAGGAGGGCGGCACCTTCGCCGAGAAGCTCCTCTCCGCGATGCGCGCCGGCTTCGGCGGCCACCAGGAACCGAAGTGACACCCCCCACCGCCGATCCAAGCCCGGGCGTTGCGACTCCCGGGTCCGGAGACCCCGCGATGACCGACGCCGCCAAACCCATCGACGTGACCGGCATCGGCGGCGGCATGGGGCCGCAGCCGCAGCCGTGCCAGCTGGTCATCTTCGGCGTCGCCGGCGACCTGTCGTGGCGCAAGCTCCTGCCGGCGGTCTACAACCTGAACGTCGACAGCAACCTGCCCTCGCACTTCTCCGTCGTCGGCTTCGGCCTGCCGTCCTCCGGCGAGTCGCCGGCCGACCCGGACGACTACATCCGCAAGCGCGCCCGCGACGGTATCGAGAAGTTCTCGCGCCGCCACCTCGACGAGGGCCACTTCGCCGACTTCGCCCGGGCGCTGTTCTTCGTCCCGGGCAGCTTCAACGACGCCGGGGCGTACCAGGCCCTGAAGGCCCGCCTGGAGGCGCTCGACCAGCAGTTCGGCGTCCCGGCGTCCCGCGTGTACTACCTCGCCGTGCCGCCGGGCGTCGTGCCGGACTGCGTCTCGCACCTCAAGGCCGCCGGCATGATCGCGCAGCCGGACGAGGTGAACGCCTTCACGCGCGTCATCGTCGAGAAGCCGATCGGCCACGACCTGGCCAGCGCCCGGACGGTGATGGACGACGTCGCCGTGGCGTTCCACGAGAACCAGACGTACCGCATCGACCACTACCTCGGCAAGGAGACGGTCCAGAACCTGATGGTGCTGCGCTTCGCGAACAGCATCTTCGAGCCGCTCTGGAACGCGAGCCACATCGACCACGTCCAGATCACCGTCGCCGAGGAGGAGGGCCTGGCCCAGTACGGCCCCGACGGCCAGATGCTCGCGACGCGGGCCGGCTACTACGAGAAGATCGGCGCGCTGCGCGACATGGTCCAGAACCACATCCTGCAGATCCTGTGCATGGTGTGCATGGAGCCGCCCTGGTCGCTCGGGCCGGACATCGTGCGGGACGCGAAGGCCGGCGTGCTGCGCTGCCTGCACCGGCCGACGCCGGCCGAGGTGGACAAGTACGTCGTCCGCGGCCAGTACATCGAGGGGAACGTCCACGGCCAGCGCGTCCCGGGCTACCGCAAGGAGGTCCGCGAGGCGTTCGAGCTGATGAAGAAGCCGCTCCCGCCCGAGTCGGTCCACTCGACGACCGAGACGTACGTCGCGATGAAGCTCTTCGTCGATAACTGGCGCTGGGCCGGCGTGCCGTTCTACCTGCGCACCGGCAAGCGGCTGCCGAAGCGCGTTAGCGAGGTGGCGATCCAGTTCAAGAACGTGCCGAACGTCCTGTTCAACGCCCACCCGGACGTGCCGCTGGAGCCGACGCTCCTCGCCCTGCGCGTCCAGCCGGAGGAGGGCATCTCGATGCGGCTGGCGAGCAAGCTGCCCGGGGCGCGCCTGAAGATCTACCCGGTCAAGATGGAGTTCACCTACGGCGGGGCGTTCGGGGCCCAATCGACCCCGGAAGCCTATGAACGGCTTCTGCTCGACGTGATGGCCGGCGACGCGACGCTGTTCATGCGGCGTGACGCGGTCGAGCTGGCGTGGGAGTTCTGCATGCCGATCCTGGACCGGTGGGCCGCCCTGCGCGTGCGCGACCTGCCGGAGTACCAGTGCGGCACCTGGGGCCCGGTCGAGGCGGACCGCATCATCCACGCCGACGGCCGGCACTGGAGGACGCCGTGAACGCCCCCGCCCTGCTCGGCGAGTCCGTCCCCGTGTCGATCGGGAGCATCGAGGCCGAGCTGAAGCGCCGCCGCGACGCCGTCCAGAGCGACGCGGCCGAGCCACTCCAGGTCGTCCGCATGGCGACGCTCGTCGTCTTCACCGACTCGCTCGACCGCGCCGTCGCGATCGACGCCGAGCTGCCGGCGATCACGGCGGTTCACCCGGCCCGGGTCGTCCTCCTCGTCGGCGAGGCGGGGGCGAAGGACGTCGCGATGATCGGGTCGATCAAGGTGCGGCCGCTGCACCAGAGCGGCTCGCGCGTGACGATCAGCGAGCAGGTGACGCTCGTCGCCGGCGGCCCGGTCGCGTTGCGGCTGCCGTCGGTGGTGCGCGGCCTGGTGATCGGCGACCTGCCGGTGAACCTCTGGTGGGCGACGAACACGCCGCCGCCGATGGGCGGCCAACTGGAGGCCGAGCTGGCGGAGCTGGCCCAGCAGGTCGTCTATGACTCGCTGGGGTGGCCGGACCCGGCGCGCGGCTTCCTGGCGACGGCGACCTGGCTGGACCAGCTCGACACGCCGCTGCCGGGCGGCCGGTGGCGGACGGGGAGCGACCTAAGCTGGCGGCGGCTGAAGTACTGGCGACGGCTGCTCGCCCAGACGCTGCACCCGGGTTCGGCCCCGGGCTGCGCCGCGAGCCTGACCGAGATCCGCGTCGAACACGGCCCGCACGCCGTCGGCCAGGCGTGGATGCTGGCGTGCTGGCTCTGCCTGCAACTCGGCTGGCACATCCAGGGCGGCAAGACGCAGGGCGGGACGGAACTGACATGGAAGTGTCAACTCCCCAACGGCGGCACCGGCTGGGTGCGCGTCGTCCGGCAGGACCAGGGGCCGCCGGAGATTTGCCGTGTGCGTCTGGCGTGCGAGGTGGGCGGCGCGCCGGGGGCGATGGTCCTCGCGGTCGAGGGGCCGCAGCGCCTGGCGCAGACGGTCGAGGGGTCGGACGTCCAGCCGCGGACGCTGACGGTGCCGCCGCTGACGCTGGCGGAAGTGATCGGCCGGCAGCTCAACGACCGGGACCGGGACCGACTCTTCCGCGAGACGATGGCCCGGGCGCGGGTCATGGGGCAGAGCGTGCTGGATCATTGACGCGCCCCGTCCCGGGCCGCCCCGTCACGGGGACGCGCTGGCGTCCCAGGGTGCGCCGCGCGACCCTGGGACTGGGACGGGGAGCCGCTCAATCCCGCCGGATCGGCGAGCAGATCAGGACCATCACCACCAGCGTGATGAGCGTCGCCAGGACGACGCACAGGCCGAACGCCCCCTCGTCGACCGGGATCGACGACGGGGCCGCCCCCGGGATGGCGGCCTGGTTCGGGTCGGCCTGGGCCAGAAGCCACGCCAGCATCGTCAACCCGCCTTCCTGCCGAAGAACGGCAGCGTGAACCAGCCCCGGCCGCCCTCTTCCTTGTCGTCCGGATCGACGACGACCGGCTTCTCCTTCTTCTCCTTCTTCACTTTCTTTTCCTTCTTCTCTTCCTTTTCGATCCCGCCGGACCAGAAGCCGCGCAGCAGCAGCGTCTGGAAGATGAGCCCGAGTAGGGCGACGCCGACGACGGCCCAGGTGAACAGCGGCCCGTTCCGCTCGGCCAGGCCGGCCACGTCCGCGCCGCCGAACCGGCCGACGAGCAGCAGCGTCGCGTAGGTCATCAGGACGGTGCCGATGACGCTGGTCAGGACCATGACCCAGACGCGGAAGAGCATCACGCCGGCCAGGCCGCCGACGAGGAAGCAGGCGAGCTGTTCGTTCCAGCCCGGGGCGACCTGCGACGCGACGTACCAGACGAGGGTGCCGACCGCGACGAAGATGGCGATGCGCATCAGGGCCAGGGCGAGGGCCCCGGCCGAGACGCCGACGAACAGGCCGGCGACGAGCGGCTGCATGCCGAACTGCTGGCCGTACTGCAGGCCGACGATGCCGGCGGCGAGGGTCGTGCCAAGGACGAGCCAGAACCGATGGCCGTAGCCGCCGAGGATGTAGAGCAAGAAGCCGATCGCGAAGAGGCCGACGCACAGCGCGACGGACAGCTCGGCCAGGTCGCGTAGGATGTCGGGCACGACGACGGAAGGCATGGCACCCTCGGGGCAGGGCCACGGGAAGACGCTCCGCGCCACCAGGACAAGCGTACCGGCCACCGGGAGGGGGGTCAAGCCGGTTGGTCGCCGATCACTCCGCCAAACCCGCCACCAGCGCCTGGTGGCGCGGCCCGGTCGCCTCCAGGGTCGCGCGCCGCGACGTCTCGCCGGTCGGCTCCAGGGTGATTCGCAGGTGGTCGGCCGGCATTTCGGCGGCGACGCGGTCGGCCCACTCGATCAGGCAGACGCCGTCGCCGGCGAGGATCTCGTCGGTGCCGAGGTCGGCGAAGTCGGCCGGGCCGCGGAGGCGGTAGGCGTCGAAGTGGTAGATCGGCAGCCGGGCGGGGTACTCCTGCATCAGGACGAACGTCGGGCTGGTCACGACGCGCGGATCGGCGACGGCGAGCCCCTCGGCGACGGCCCGGGTAAAGTGCGTCTTGCCCGCCCCGAGCGGCCCGACCAGGGCGACGACCGCCCCGGGGAAGAGCAGCGCCCCGAGCCGCCGGCCGAGGCGGAACGTCGCGTCCAGGTCGGGCAGGTCGACCGCGAGCGGCATGGCGGCCCCTCTCATCCGGCCTCGCGCAGCCGCTCCGCCAGGTCGTCCGGGGTGGCGATGCCGTGGTGTTTCAGCGTCCCCTGCACGGCGGCCAGGTGGCGCGGGAGGACCGGCTCTTCCTCGGGGAAGACCGGCAGGGGGAGTTCGGCCCCCGAGGCGTGTTCGTAGACCCAGTTCTTCGGCTCCGAAGCGGTCAGCCGCCGGGTGAACCCCAGCCCGCGCAACGCCCGATCCAGCCGGCCGTAGGTGATATCGACCATGGTTGTTCCCTCGCTCAGCGAGGCCCGTGTCTCGCGCGCTTTCGGCGACACATTTGCCGCACGCCGGCCCGTGTCACCCGCTGCCGGGCCGGGACGCGCACCCGGACTGTCTTGGCCCGGTGCCTCGGCCGCCGGGAGGCATCCGCGGCGAAATACCCCTGGATGTACACCCCGTAAGCCCTCCGCCGGCCAGCGTCGAATAGCAGCAGGAAGACCGGCACCGTTTCGAGCATCCACAGGTTGTAGTCCCGGACGTCCACGTCGAAGACGAAGTCGTCGCCGGACCGGGTCAAGGCCTCGGCCGCCTTGAGTTGCAGGTACGCCAGACTCGGTTCAGCATACCCCACCGCGTCGAACGTGTACAACTGGAGGTCGTAGCCGTAGTCCCGATCGACCTTCAGGGCCGTGTGCCCTTCTTCGAGGATGGGGCCCTCGACGTGGTGGGCGCTCAGGTCGGCGATGAGGTGCTGCCGGGTGCGCTGCTTTCGTGGGCCAGGGGTCGCTGCGGTCACGGCCTCTCCTCCGCATCTCGTGGCGCATACCATGATAACGGTTGCGCGACGCCCAGCCAGCGGAGGCCGCCGTGCGGTTCTACTTCACCGACAACTACGTCCTGCCCCTGCCCGAGGGCCACCGCTTCCCGATGAGCAAGTACCGCCTCCTCCGCGAGCGCCTCCTGGCGACCGGCCTCGCCGCCGAGCACGAGATCCACCTGCCGCCAGCGGCGACCGACGACGAGATCCTCCGCGCCCACGACGCGGAGTACCTCGAACGGGTGCAGTACGGCCTGTTGACCGAGGCGGAGCAGCGGCGGATCGGCTTCCCGTGGTCGCCGGAGATGGTGATCCGGACGCGCCGCTCGGCCGGGGCGACGATCGCCGCGTGTCGCGACGCCCTGGCCGAGGGCGTCGCCGCGAACCTGGCCGGCGGCACGCACCACGCCTTCCGCGACGCCGGCGAGGGCTACTGCGTCCTCAACGACGCCGCGATCGCCGCCCGGGCGATGCAGGCCGAGGGCCGCGTCGAGCGCGTCGTCGTCATCGACTGCGACGTCCACCAGGGCAACGGCACCGCAGCGATCCTGCGCGGCGACGACACGGTCTTCACCTTCTCGATCCACGGGGCGAACAACTTCCCGCTCCGCAAGGAGCAGAGCGACCTCGACGTCGAGCTGCCTGACGGCACCGAGGACGCCGCGTACCTGGAGGCGCTGGAGCGCGGCCTGACGACGGCCCTGACGAACGCCGCCGCCGACCTGGCGATCTACGTCAGCGGGGCCGACCCGTACCGGGACGACCGCCTCGGCCGGCTGAAGCTGACGAAGGACGGCCTGAGCCGACGCGACGCGCTGGTCTTCGAGCGGTGTCGGCAGGGTGGCATCCCGGTCGCGGTGACGATGGCGGGCGGCTATTCGCGCGACGTGAGCGACACGGTGGACATCCACTTCGAGACGCTGCGACTGGCGCGGGCGATGCTGGAGCGACCCGGGGAGGCGGAATGGCGACCGGGGTGATCGACCGGGAGGCCCGGCGGCAGCTCGTCGCGATGCGCTGGTCCCTGGGGCTGCTCGGGCTGGCTCTTGAGGTGGTGCTCGTCGTGGCGTTCCCGCGTGTCATCGTGCCGCAGTTGATGCCGCTCCTGCTCCTACTGGCCGCGCCCGAGATCCGGACCGGAGCCTGGCTATGGCGAAGCGACCCGGACGCGCAGCGGGGCCGGGCGCTCTTCTTCGCCTACGCCGGGTGGGGCTTGCTGCGCTGGTTCGGCCTCGGACTGCTCGGCGTCCTCTTCGCCATCGTCGTTGGGGGGAGCCTTCTCGAGGCAGTCGCCCCCGAGGAAAGTGGTTCGCCAGGCGACCCGGTTACTCGTTGGCTGCTGATCCGGGGAACCGTCGGTGCGCTCGCCTCGGTAGGGGCGATGCTAACGCTGGCAGTCCTGGCCCAGGTCGCGGCTGCGGCGACGGCCCCTTCCTCCGGTGTTCGGCTCTCCGTCGGGGTCTCGGTGGTCTATGCCTGGCTGCGGCGGAAGTACCCGCCCCC
>Ga0268299_1002257_pt1 | contig 24513 bp, 16 predicted proteins | sample NOBtaG_FD_193484 | JGI IMG/M metagenome (GOLD analysis project Ga0268299, IMG submission 193484) | Activated sludge microbial communities from bioreactor in Nijmegen, Gelderland, Netherland - NOB reactor | ecosystem: Engineered > Bioreactor > Aerobic > Activated sludge | place: Netherlands... | reverse complement strand
GCGACGTCCCGGAGTTCGAGGAAGGCGACTCGAAGCGTCTCGCCGAGCGCGACGCCGGCCACGCGCTCACGCCGTCCGGGGTCTCACGCCATTGGTCCCGCAAAGCGGCGAGTTGGGCCGTCACCCACCCCGTCGACTTCGTCACGACGACGGCGCGCAAGGTGACGGTCCTTCTCAACAGCTACGAGATCCCCGACAGCTACCACTTCGCGTTCATCCGCGCGCAGTACCTGCCGTGGCTCTGGGCCGGGACGACGTTCGCCATCGTCGGGCCGCTCGGCATCCTCGGCCTCGTGCTCGCGTACCGCCACCGCGACGCGCGGCCGCTCTACGTCGTCTGCCTCGGCTACCTCGCCGTGATCGCCGCCTTCTACGTCCGCTCGCGCTATCGCATGCCGGCGCTGCCGTTCCTCATGGTCTTCGCCGCGGCCGCGGTCGACTGGCTGATCCGGATCCTGCCGCGCGAGGACTGGCGACCGCTCGCCGCGCTCGGCGCCGGCCTCGTCGCCGCCGGCTTCTTCGTGAATCACTCGTACTGCGAGCCCGCGACACCGACGGCCCCCGCGCTCTGCCTCGACGGCGACATCTGGTTCGACAGCGAGTGGCAGAAGCTCGCCGAATGGTACGAGCGCCGGGGCGACATCCCGACCGCCGCCGCGTATCTCCACCGCGCCGCCGCGGGAGAATCGCAGCGCGGTCCCGGCCAGACCCAGCTCTGGCTCGGCCGGCTCGAGCTCGTGCTCGCCGAGCGATCGAGCGAGCCCGCGGCGCGCGCCACACATCTCGACGCCGCGGTGCCCGCGCTCGAACGCGCCGTGCAGCTCGGCTACCACCCCTACGAAGCGAACACGTATCTCGCGACGAGCTACCAGATGCAGGGTCGCGCGCCGGAAGCGCTCGCCGCGAGCGCGGCGGCGTTGCGGTCGCGTCCGAACGACCCTGTCGTGGTGTCGTCGGCGCTCCGCCTGCACGCGAAGCTCGGCCGCTGCGACGACGCGCGGCGGTTGCGGGAAGATCTCCAGCGGCTGCGGCCCGTCGATGCGGAGACGGAGCAGCTGGTCGCGAACTGCGTCGCGGGCGGGTGAGCGATTGCTACAACGGCGGCAGCGACACCGAGCTCGCGGTGTCGCGAGGGCACCGCTGACGCGGGTGAGCGCCGCGCCCAGTCAGCTGGTCGCGCGCGGCTATCAGGTTGCCTGGCGTTGAGAGCGCACGGAGCGGCACCTAGAGATCTTCGATCCCGCAGCCCAACAGGGCAGGCAGGTCGGCTGCGGCGCGTAGCACGTTGACACCATCAGTCACACCGATGCTGCCGCTCCCGTCCACGTCACACACAGAAGCGCCGCAAACACTGTCGAGGCCGGCAGCGGTACGCAATGTCGCCACCCCGTCGCTCACGGAGAACGCGCCATTCGCGTCGACATCACCGCAGAGTTGGGTGCGGTCGGATTCGTATCGGTCGAGGCTGGTAACGCACGTCACGGTGGGCGGGGTGTGAAAGCAGCCGCCTCCGACGGCCACGATCTTTCCATCGCCTTGGAGCGCGACGTCGCGATATCCCGGGAATGGCGGGGTTAATGCGAAGCCTTCGGCACCGAAGGTGACGTCGAGTCCTCCGTCTTCATGGTGCCGTCCCAATCGGCTGCCACCGGCCACGATGACGCGGTCGTGGTTGTCCACAACGATCCTGCCAGCGAGCGACTCGGCCGACAGTAGAATGCCGTCATCACCGAAACCCAAGTCGAGCGACCCGTCGCTGTTGAAGCGCACCAGCATCGTGAACAACCCGGTGTTGGAATATCCATGCACGACCACCTTTCGATCAGAGAGAAACCCGATGCCGCGAACCCCGCCCGAGACAACATCGAATGTCTGCAGTGGGTCGCCGTTCTCCCCCACGCGCATGACCTGAAGACGACGGTCGCGCGCCGGCTCGCCCGCATCGAAGGCGATCAAGAATCGGCCATCGGGCTCTTGCGTTATCGCCTCCGCCGACATGTTTTCGTGCATCGTCCCGTCGATGCGGGTGCTTCCGTTGCGGCCGAATGTCGGATCGAGTGTGCCATCATTTCGCAAGCCAAAGAGAATGACGGCACCGGACGGCACCGAGGGATAGCGACGATTCGCATCGGCGAGGATCACGATGCGCTCGTTGCCTTGCGACACGACGGCGGTCGCCTCGTCCAGCTCGCCGAGATCAAACGTCACCACGCCGCCTGCGAAACGCGCATCGAGTGATCCATCTGCGCTTAGACGAAGAGCGAACACGTCTGTCCCGGTATCGAGGTCCGGCGCGCGGTACGCCGTCCCAACGACGACGATCTCGCCTTGAGCAGTGAGCGCCAAGGCCTTCGCCTGCCCGCCGTGGGGAAGGATCGGAGTGACAACCCCGGCGCTGCCGAAGCCGGCGTCAAGGATGCCGAGCGCATCATAGCGAGCCACGACGACCGAATCGGAAGCGCTGTTGCCGACGACGACGATCTTCCCGTCGGGCTGAATCGCGACCGCCTCCCAGCCGACGGGCAGTGGGATTCCGGCGTCTGCGGGAGCGGGCGCTCGGCCTGTGTTGCCGAAGGTCCGATCAAGACCCCCCGGATACGCAACTCGGGTCGGTGTCGGGGCGGCATCTGGGGTCGAGGCGAAGCCTGGAGACGCCAAAGCTACACTCAAGATGAAACCGCAGATTCTTCGCACACGCATGTTGGACACTAGACGGGCCGACCAGGCGCGTTCTTTCGTACCTCCATCCCCAGTCCCCAAACGCCAAGCGGATCGCTTTGGGAGACCCGGCAACACAACCCGCTGATCGTTTTTCAGCGCGCCGGCGTCACGAGCCCCGCGTCGCGCAGCGCCGCGAGCACCGTCGTCGCGATCAGGCGGTGACCCTTTCGGGTCGGGTGGTGCCAGTCGGCGAGGTAGAGGCCGCCGCCCGTCGCGGCGAGGAATGCGGGCTGCGTGTCGATCACGGGGATGCGCTCGGCTTCGCCGACGGTGCGGATGATCGCGTCGATCGCGATCTCGCCGGGCTGACGGTCTTTCACGAGGTAGTCGGCGTCGGTGATCGGCGTGCGGCCGAAGAGCGCGTGGTAGTACTCGGTCTTGGTGTAGGGGTTCGGCGGCAGGTCCTGGTGCGGGTAGGTGAGGAACGCGCACGGGACGCCGGCGGCGTGGCACATGCGGGCGATCGTCGTCAGGTTCTCGCGCGCGATCTCCTGGTAGGCGCGGAAGTCGTAGAGCGCCATGCCGGTCGTTTGGGGGATCACCTCGACGTCGTCGAGCACGAGCGTCCGGTTGCGGAGCGTGAGGGCGTGCTTGACGACACGGTAGAGGCGCGAGTGCGAGAGCCAGAGGTCGGCGCGGGCGGTCCACGGAACTTCGCGGGCATGTGACGCGGCCCAGGCCGCGAAGTCGCCGTCGTTGGCGTTCCAGCCGGTCATGATCAGCACGAGCCGCGCGTCGCCCGCCTTGAGCGCCTTCTGTACCTCCAGCATCGCGACCGAGCTCGAACGGCCGGGCTCGGCGAGCGTCTGGACGGTCACGTCGGCGTCGCCGGCTTCGCGGAGAAGCGCGGCCAGCACGCGTGGCCAGGCTTCCGACGGGTCGACGCCCTGCCCGTACGTGAACGAATCGCCGACGGCGTAGACGACCTTGGCTCCGGGGCTTCCGGGCGCGATCGTCTGGTCGCGGCGCAACACGACGCCCGCGAGCCGCACCGCGCCCTCGGCGAGCACGAGGACGAAGATCAGCCAGACTCCGAAGGCGAGCGCGCGGCGCGGGAGAGACACGGCGGCCGGTTAGCTAGCGCGCTGGGCCGGCACTCGGCAACGGCGCCGCCGCGAGCCGACGGACGTCGTCCTCGGTGACGTCGAAGACGAGCAGCGAGCGGCCGATGCGCGCGGCCGGGGTCAGGCGGTCGAACCACGACCACGCGCCACGCTTCACGCCGATCATCCGACCGTTCGGGCCGTACGGGATCGGGTACGGGTAGCCGGCGAGGTAGTTGGCGCTGATCACGCAGCGGCCGGGGGTCGGGACGTCGGGCGGCATCGTCCACTCGATACCGTAGACCGCGGGATCGACGTGGCCGAAGTAGCCGAGACAGACGCCGCGCGTGCCTTCCGCGTCGAGCTCCGCCTTCAGGCGTCCGAGATCCTGGCCCCAGTCGAGGTTGGAATCGAGCAACAGCCGGCGGTGATGATCGACCGGGCCGGCGAGCTCGTTGAAGTACGCGAGGTGGTGCGGCGCCGAGAGCCCCATCGACGCGAGCTGCCACACCAATAGGCCCGCGGCGATCATGGCGGTCCGGCGATCACGGAGGAGCGGCTCGACGCCGAGCCCGGCGACGATCAGCAGGAACGGCAGCGCCGGCAAGAGATAGCGGATGCCGTAGTTCTTCCCGTAGTGAAACGAGAGCACGTAGAGCAGCAAGAGCGGCGGCAGCACGAACCAGAGGTCGTCGCGGCGACGACGCCGCGCGAGCGCGACGATACCGAGTGCCAGCAGCGCCAACGTCGCGACCGGCGTCTTCACCACGAGCGCTTCGAGGAAGTAGTACCACCAGCCCGTCTGCGACCACGCGCCGTTCAGGAACCCCGGCATCTCGCCCGCGCTGCTGGCGTTCACCTGGAAGCGAATGCCTTCGAGCACCGGCGCCGGGAGCGGGAAGCCCGAGAACTGATACACCGCGAGCAGCGCGACCCATGCCGCGACCCCGACCGACACGAGGCCGTCGGCGAGCACGAGCAGCCCTTCGCGATCCCAACGGCGCCAGCCTACCGCGGCGAGCACCGGGACCAGCGGCAGGAAAATGAGCGTCACGCCCTTCGCCGCGATGCCGAACCCGAGCGCCGCCCCGGCCGCGATCGCCCAGAGGCGCAGGCCGGTCGTCGCAAAGCGCGCGAGCGCGAAGAATGCGGCGAAGACGAACGCCGTGACGCCCATGTCGAGCGTCGCGATCGCCCCGTGCGCGATCGCGGTCGGCTGCGTGCACCAGAGCGCCAGCGTCACGAGCGCCGCGAGCGGCGGCATGACGGCGCGGGCCCACCACCAGACGAGCGCGCCGGTCGCGACCCCGAACGCGATCGTCGTCGCGCGGGCCCAGAAGAACGCGTCGAGGTAGCGGTCGCGGTTCACCTGCATGAACCGCGCGCCGTAGTTCCACGGGCCCCAGCCGGTGCGGTTGTCGCGCCAGCGCGGGTCGAGCTCGAGCTGGATGTCCATCACGAGGAGCGGCAGCGCGCTCGTCATCTTGAGGAGCGGCGGGTTCGTCGAGTCGAACGTCAGGTCGCCGGTTCGGAGGTGGTAGTAGCCCGCCGGCACGTAGGCGAACTCGTCGACGGTGGGGGTGTCGTTCCAGGCAACGACGAGCGCGTTCGCGGTGAAGACGAGGAGGAGAACGACCGCGCCGACCAGATGAAGCATCCTTACCGGCTCGCGCGGCGGAGCCGGCGGCGGCGGTGCGGGCGGCCGCGGGGCAGTCGATGGCCGCGGCGCTTGGGGACGCTTCTTAGCAGCCCCAGTCGCGGGCATAGCGAAAATCGCGGTCGATCGTGCGGGCCGAAACTTTCGCGATCACGGGGAGGCGGCGCTTGAACTGCGAGCGCTGCACCATCCCGCGCACCTTGGTGACGAACTCGGGCGCGAAGCCGGCCGCCGTGATCTCCTCGTCCTCCCAGCGCTCGTCGATCATCAGATAGAGGAGCCGGTCGACCTCGCGGTACTCGAAGCCGAGCTCGTGCTCGTCGGTCTGGCCCTGCCAGAGATCGGCCGACGGCTGCTTCCGCACGACGGGCTCGGGCACGCCGACTTCCTCGGAGAGCGCCCACACCTGCGTCTTGTAGAGGTCGCCGAGCGGGTTCAGCGCCGACGCCATGTCGCCGTGCAGCGTGCCGTACCCGAGCAGCAGCTCGGTCTTGTTGCTGGTGCCGAGCACGAGCGCGCGCCAACTCGCCGAGTGGTCGTAGAGGATCGTCATGCGCTCGCGCGCCATCTTGTTGCCGCGGCGGAGCGGCGGCGCGTCGGGGAAGCATTCGAAGTACGCGTCGATCTGCGGCGTGATCTCGATCGTCTCGGTCGCGATGCCGGTCGCCTCGGACACGAGGGCGGCGTGCTCGAGACTCTCCGCGCTCGACGCCTTGTACGGCATGCGGATGCCGAGCACGTTCTCCGGACCGAGCGCCTCGGCGGCGAGGAACGCGGCGAGGCTCGAATCGACGCCGCCCGAGAGGCCGAGCACGACGCGCTCGACGCCGACTTTCCGCACCTCGTTCCGGATGAACCCGACGAGGATGCGACGGAGCACCGGCGCGTTGAGCGGGATCTCGGGGATCGTCAGCGAACGCGCTCGGGCGACGCTCATCGGCGTCGCGCCGCCTTGCGCGTCTTCGTCGTCCGTTTCGTCGCCTTCGCGGCTTTGGCGCGCGCGGCCGGCCGAGCGGGCGCCGCGGTCCGCACGGGCGCGACGCGCGGCACGGGCGGCGCGTCCGCTACCGCCACGGCTCGCGGCATCGGCGCCGACGCGGTGCAGGCGCGGATCCTCGTGAGCTCGTTGATCGTGAGATCGAGATCCTCGTCGCGGAGCATCGGCGCGGCGATGCGCTTCCGCCGGACGGCCGCGAGGTTGACCACGGCCTGGATCAGATCGGGCTCGTAGTAGTTGCCGCGCGCCAACACCTCGCCGCTCGGGCCGAGGATTTCCGAGCCGCCCCAGAAGCCGACGCCGTCCTCGAAGCCGACGCGGTTCGCGTAGACGAGGTGCATGCCCCACGACTCGGCGGTCACCGCGTTCATGCGCTGCCAGTAGGCGGCGTTCTCCGGGAGCTCGCCGCGCTCGAGGCCCCAGATCGGGCTCGCCGAGGGCACGTACAACGTGAGCGCGCGGTCCATCGCCGCGATGTACGACGTCGACGGGTGCCAGAGGTCCTCGCAGAGGAGCATGGCGCTTCGCCCGAAGCGGCTGTCGAAGGCGCAGATCCGGTCGCCGCGCGCGAGGTAGCGGAGCTCGTCGAAGAGCCCGTACGTCGGAAGGTAGACCTTGCGGTGCACGTGGCGGAGCTCGCCGCCGTCGAACAGCATGGCGGCGTTGAAGAACCGGTATTCCGGCGTCTCCTCCACGAGCCCCGCGATGAACGCGACGGTCTCGCGGCTGAGCTCGCGCAGGCGCCGGAGCTCCGGTGACCGCGCCTCGAGTGCCACCGTCGAGACCATGTCCTTCAGGAAGTAGCCGGTCAGTGAAAGCTCGGGGAACACGAGCAGGTCGATGCCGCGGCCTTTGGCCTCGCGGAGCTGGCGCTCGTATTCGGCGAGGTTCGCCTCGACGTCGCCGAGGCGGCAGTCGATCTGCGCGACGCCGACCGTGAAGGTTTGGGCCATGCGGAGGCTATCCCACAACCGCGCGCGGAGCGCGAGGCGAGACAACGCGGCGGCCGGGGGGTAAAGAGCGCGCGTGACCACGCCCGCGCCCGCCCCGGACCGCCGCCCGCCGCGGCTCGCGAAACGCGTCCGGCGCTGGCTTTCCGCACGGCTGATCGGGCTCGCGGCGATCGTGCTGCCGCGGCTCTACATGGCCTACATGCACCTCGTCCGGGTGACGTCGCGCGAGGACGGGAGCCGACTCGACGACGTGCTCTTCGACGCCGCGAACCGGCACGATCGCGCCGTCTGCGCCCTCTGGCACGAGGAGGTCTTCACCGTCGCGTTCAACTACCGCCACTTCCACGGCCACACGCTCGCGAGCGTCAGCGACTTCGGCGAGGTCATCAGCGAGATGCTCCGGCTCTGCAACTTCGTCGTGTTCCGCGGCGGGTCGGGATCGAAGTCGCGGCGACGCGACGTGCTCGGCGATCTCATCGAGCACATGCAGACGGTGCCGCGGGTGATCTACGGGCTCACCGTCGACGGGTCGCAGGGACCGGTCTATCGCTTGAAGCCCGGCGCGGTGCTGATCGCCAAGGCCTGCCGCGCGCCGCTGGTACTCGTCCGCACCCACTACACGCGCGGCCTCACGCTGAACACCTGGGACCGGACGCAGATCCCCCTGCCCTTCACCCGCCGCCTCACGCTCGCGAGCGGCCCGTACTGGATCGCGCCGGACGCCGACGATGCCGCGTGCGAGGCCCTGCGCCAGCACCTGGAGAACGAGCTCCTCGAGCTCACGGCGTGCGTCGCCCGGCGCCTCCAGGACGACCACGGGCCGTACTGGGGATTCCCGCCAGGGTGGACGCCACGGTGGTCGCCCGAGCAGATCGGCATCCCCTATGGCCCCCACGATCTCGACCGTGAAAATCCGCCGTCCTGGGCCCACCGGAAAGCCTGATCATGGCTTGCGCCTCGGGACCCCTCTCCTCTAAGACTCTCCGACGATGAATTCCCGCGTCGCAGTAAGGATCGCCGGCCTCGTCCTCGTCATCGGGGTCGTCTGGTACGTCACGCACCTCAACTCCGAGATCGCGCGCATGCGTGCCGCCTCGGACAAGGCGCCCGTCGCCGCTCCCGCGAACGGCGCGGCTTCCGCCCCGGCCGCTCCCGCGGCCCCGGCTGCCGCTCCAGCCGCGCCGGCCGCCCCCCGCGTCCTCACGGCGGAGCAGCGCCAGGCGATGCTGACCGCGCTCGGCGGCGCCGCCGGGAACCCGGTCTGGTTCGCCGTGGTCCCGAACAACCCCGAGGCCGCCGCCTTCCAGCAGTCGCTCGAAGAGATCTTCAAAGAGGCCGGCTGGCGCGTCGACGGGAAGAAGACCGTGACCTTCCCGATGAAGCCCGGCGTCTTCATCTTCGCCGGCGACGAGGAACCGCCCGACTACCTGTCCGCCGTCCACAGCGCCTTCGAGTCCGCCGGCATCCAGGTGGTCTCGGGTCGCGGCTACCGCGAGTTCGTGCGCCAGAAGAAAGAGGAGACCCCGAACTGGGTCGGCCTCGAGCTCGGCGAATCGGAAGTGTACGTGGTCGCCGTCGGCCGCGCGGGGTAGTCCAGGAGGCAACTCGGTCCGGACCGAGTTGCCGCACCGATCGGCGGCCCTGACGAAGGTCAGGGTCGCCTAGCGATCGGGCGCGCGCCTAACGGCGCGCGCCAAGATCTGATTGATGAGCGACTGGTAGGGTTCGCCTTTCCGCGTCGCCATCTTCTTCAGCTTTGCGAGCACGTCCGGATCGAGGCGGAGCGAGACGGCCTGGCGCGGCGCGCGTCCGAGCGGTGGCCGCCCGCCGCGCCGCATGCGACGGAGCTGCGCATCCGACAGCTCCGGGATGTCGCTGAAGTCGATCTTACGAGGCTTGCGCATACGTCACGCGCTCCCTGCGACTCGCCAGCCGCGCACTGAGGATACGCACCGCGACGCCCCGCACCGCGTACGCGACCACGAGAATGCGTCTCGCGCCGCTCCTCCCCACGTGCAAGCGCCGTGCTTCGAGGAACGAGTGGGAAACGTCCGGGCCGTCCATGGCTGTCGCATCGTCGAACGTCGTCGCGGCCTCGGCGAACGATACGCCGTGCTTCTCGGCGTTCCGCACCGCCGTGCTGGTATCCCACTGGAACACTGGTTGTGTATATACACAACATCCCGAGCCCGACGGGATCCCTACTCGTATCCCACGCGGACCGTCGTCACTCGGGCGGCAGCAGCTCGGGATTCCAGACGACTTCCCAGAGGTGCCGATCGGGGTCCTGGAAGTAACCGGCGTAGCCGCCCCAGAAGGTATCCTGCGCGGACTTCACGATCGTCGCGCCGGCTGCCTTCGCCTGCGCCATCACCGTGTCGACCTCGGCCTTCGACGACACGTTGTGGCCGATCGTGAGCTCGGTCGGCGACGCCACGGTGACGCCGAGGCCCGTGTCACGCGCGATGCTCGCGCGCGGCCAGACGGCGAGACGCAGCCCCGGCTGGAGATCGAAGAACGCGACCGCGCCGAACTCGAGCTCCTCGCCGATGATCCCCTGGGTCGGGAGCCCGAGCCCATCGCGATAGAAGCGCAGCGCGCGCTGCAGGTCGTCGACGCCGAGAGTGAGAACGGTGATGCGAGGCTTCATGCTCCGCCACCCTCGAACGGCAACGACCGAAACGCAACGAGGAGCCGGCGCGCTTTCTCCGCGTGACGGCTCCTCGCTCCGGGCTCACTTACACTTGACGGTGCCGGCCGGGGCCGTGAACGCGCAGTACGGGCTCGACGGGCCGGGGAAGAGCGCGTCGCCGCACTGGTTCGTGCTGGCGTACGGCGGGTCGAGGATCACGGTGCCCTGTACCGGCAGGCTCGCCGGCAACGGATACGCGCCGCCGGCGGCCTGGATCGTGAACCGGACCTGGCCCGGGACCTTCGTGCTCGTCTTCACGACGACCTTGTTGACGCCCTGGAGCGCGGTGATGGTGCCGCCCTTGTTCTTGTAGACGAACGTGGTGCGGGGGCTGTTGGCCTTCCACCCGGACGCGAGCGTCGAGTTCCAGTCGCCCGCGGGGACGGTGGCGTCCACGACCGTGTTGCCCGCGTTGTCGACGATGAGGACGCGAAGGCCGTTTGCGGCCGGGTCGATGGCGCCCGAGGGCACGGTCATCGTGCCGGAGAACTTGAAGCGGTCGTCGCCGAGCGGCGCCGACAGGTTCTGGAGCGTGATCTTCGACTTCACCGCGCGGACGTCGTCGCCGTTGGTGCACGGGTCGCAGGCGTCGCCGAGTCCGTCGCCGTCGGTGTCGGCCTGCGCGGGATCCGCGACGCTCGGACAGATGTCCTCGAGGTCGCACGTGCCGTCGCCGTCACCGTCGGGCTGACCGGTGTCGGCCGGGCACTCGAGGCTCGTCCCGGAGCACTGCTCGGGCACGTCGCACGCGCCGGCGGTCGGACGACACTCGACCGACGCGCCGAGATACCCGTCGCCGGGGCACGTTGCGGAAGATCCGCTGCACGTCTCGGCGGCGTCGCACACGCCGGCAGCGGCCCGACAGGTCACGGCGCTCGTCGCGAAGGCGTCCGAGGGACAGGCGCCCGAGGTGCCGCCGCACTTCTCCTCGACGTCGCAGACGCCGTTCGCGGGCCGGCACGTCGTGGTGGTCGAGGCGAAACCGTTCGCGGGACACGTGGTCGTCGTGCCGTCGCAATTCTCCGCGACGTCGCAGACGCCGCTCGCGGGGCGGCAGACGACGCTCGACGCCGCGACCGCGTCCGGCGGGCACGTCATCGAGTCCCCTGGGCAGCTCTCGGCGACGTCGCACGCCGACACCGCCGGGCGGCAGACGGTCGACGACGACGCGAAGCCGTCCACCGGACACGAGCCGCTCGTCCCGGTGCAGTTTTCGGTGGCGTCGCAGGCGCCGGTGCTCGGGCGGCAGACCGTCGACGCCGGCGCGAAGCCGTCGGTCGGACAATCGGCCGCGCCGCCGGTGCACTTCTCCGCGACGTCGCAGACGCTCGTCGCGGGCCGGCACGTGATCGTATTGGCCGCGAAGGCGTCCTCCGGACAACCGGGGCCGACGCCGGTGCAGGTCTCGGCGACGTCGCAGATCGTCGCGGCCGGCCGGCAGACGACGCTCGACGACGCGAAGCCGTCCGTCGGGCACGCGTTGCTCGAGCCGTTGCAGGTCTCGGTGACGTCGCACCCGTCGACCGCGACGCGGCACGGCGTGCCACTGGGGGCCTTGCCGTCCGCCGGACACGTGTTGCTGACGCCGTTGCAGCTCTCGACCGCGTCGCAGAGATCGATGGCCTGGCGGCACGGCGCCGTCGACTTGGCATCGGCGGGACACGCGGCGCTCGAGCCGTTGCACGCCTCCTCGAGATCGCACGCGCCGGCGCCGGGACGACAGACGGCACCCGCACCGAGGAGCGTGTTCGCGGGGCACGACGCGCTCGAGCCGCTGCAATTCTCGGCCGGATCACAGCCGCCGGCCGACGGGCGGCAGACGGTGGTGTTCGGTGCGAACGCATTCGCGGGGCACGCCCCGCTCGCGCCGCTGCACGTCTCGGCCGCGTCGCAGACGCCGGTCGACGTCCGGCACGTGGTGCCGATCGACACGAACTCGCAGGTCGACGTGCAGCACGACGTGGAGGTGCCGTTCGCCGCGCCCTGATCGCACTCCTCGTCGAGCTCGACGGCGCTGTTGCCGCAGATGCTGGTCTTGTTGATGACGAAGGTGTCGAAGACGGCGTCGTTGTCGTCGATCGACTTGAGCGTCAGCACCGAGTCGTTCGCGATCCGGACCTCGGTGTGCTGGAAGCGCGAGAAGCTACAGTAGATCCCGTTCACGCCGTTCGAGCAGTTGGTGGCGAGCCAGGGACAGTACTCCTTCGAGTGCGTGAAGCCCTGGCCGTACGGCCCGCCGCCGTCGACCTGCGCGGCGCCGTCGAGCGTCGCGCCGCCGCCGCCGGTCATGATGTAGTACGTGCCGAGCGAATCCCCGCCGTAGTCGTTGACGAAGCCGGAGCGCTCGTAGCTGTGGTCGTGGCCGAGGAAGACGATGTCGACCTCGTATTGCTCGAAGATCGGGCCCCAGGTGTTGCGGACCGTGTGGTCGCTGCCGATCGACGCGAACCCGTTCGCGCACGAGTACGGCGTGTGGTGCAGGAAGACGAACACCCACTTGCGGGTGTTGTTCGCGAGGTCGTTGATCAGCCAGTTGGTCTGGGTGGACCCGATCGCGGGCGGGTTCGAGTCGAGCACGATGAAGTGCGCGTTGCCGTTGTCGAACGAGAAGTAGCGCTCTTCCTGGCCGGCGGGCGCGTTCCGCGGCAGCGCGTGCATCTTGATCTCGACCGAGTTCGCCCAGTTCGACGCGCCGACGTTGTTGAGGTCGTGGTTGCCGAGCGTCGGCATGAAGACGGCGCGGCGGAGGATGCCGTTCCGCCATTGCGAGATGAAGACGTTGTTGTCCCAGTCGGACTGGGTGCCGTTGGTGTAGGCGTTGTCACCGACCGTCAGCACGAGCGGCGGGTCGTCGGCGTTCATGTTGTTGCCGATGCGGCCCTGCGCGCTCGACCCCTGACCCCAGTCGCCGATGACGGTGAAGAAGAGCTCGCTCGTGTCGCTCGGGGTCTTGAAGGTCTGGAAATAGGTGGTCGCGAGGACCTGCACGCCGTTCGTGAGCAGCCGGTAGTAGTAGCGCGTGCCCGGCAGCAAGCCGGTGAGCGGCACCGTGTGGCACGTGCCGGCCGACCCGACCTCGCAGCTCGCGGCCTGCGCGACCGTCACCGAGGAGCCGAGCGCGGGCGTCGTGCCGTACTCGACGACGCTGTTCCCGGCGACGTCCGTCCACCAGACGATCGTCATGGTGGTCGTGAGCGCGGCGGGATTCTGGATGAGCGGGCCGCGGGTCAGCGTCTGCGCGGACGCGGACCCGACGAGGGCAACGGCGACGAACAGGGACACGAACAGCGTACGGAGAAGTCTCACGTCATACCCTCGGAGCGACGAAGTGGCGGCCCACGGCAAGACCGGCAGGGGGATCGGCGCCGGCACCATACACGGTGGCCCCGCCGGCATGGAAGGAAAAACGAGGGGTCTGATAGACACCGGCGCCATGCTCCGTCGCTCGCGCTCCGCCGTGATCCTGGCCGCGATTCTCGCCGCCCTCCCCGCCTGCGCCGGCCGGATCGCCCGCGCTCCCGAGCCGCCCCCGACCGGGCCGTTCCGCACCGCGACCGGGGACCCCACGCATCCCCGCTGTATGGCGCCCAAGCGGCGGGGAGCCGACGGCTCGGCTCCCCGCTGCGTCGTCTCCTTCGGGCGCGGCACGACGGCCATGACGGCGAGCCCGGACGGCGCCGTCGCTCTGATCACCTTTCTCGACGTCGATGCCACCGCCTGGACCCTGCCGGATCTCGCCTACGGCCACGGCTTCGACCCGATCCCCGAGGAGCCCGGCGAAGCGGCTCACGGGGGAGAGAAAGAGGGGCCGCAAGCGTTGCTCGTCGCGCCCGACAGTCGGAGCGCCATCTTCGCGGTCGAGGATCGGCTCGTGCGCTACGACCTGGCGAGCGGCAAGGTCCTCGGAGAGTTCGCAGGGCCCGAGGGTCGCGGCATGGTCGACAACGTCGCCTGGTCACCCGACGGCCGCCAGGTGCTCCTCACGAGCGCGGGCGACGGCAAGGCGCGGCTCGCCGACGTCGCCGCGGGCCGGATTCTCCGGACGTTCGCGGTCGAAGGCCGGGTCGTGAAGATGGCCTTCGCCCCCGACGGACGCTCTGCGGCGCTCGGAACCGAGGTCGGAACGGTCGCGATCGTGGATCTCGGCGGGTCGGCCGAGAAGCCGCGCGTCCTCACGCCGTCGACGCAGGAGATCACCGGCCTCGCGTATCTCGACGCGACCCTCGTGGTCGCGTCGCGGGACGGGACACTCCGCCTCTTCGCTCCGGAATCGGGGACGAAGCTCGCGGAGGTTGCGACCGGCGGCCCGATCGCCCGCTTCGCGCTCGCGCCGAAGGAAGGGCTCGTCGGAGTCGCCGACGCCGATCACGTCGTCCGCGTGCTCACGGTTCCCGCGCTCGGGGAACGCGCACGGTACGCCTGGCATCAGGCGAGCATCACGGCGCTCGCCTGGGGCATCGGCCCGACGCTACTCGCCGCCGACAACGACGGCGAGCTCGCCGCCTGGCCGGTTCCCGCGCCGCGCTGAGAACGACGCAGGCTCGTCAGCGCGCGTCGACGAGCATCTGCCGGAGGATCTCGCCGAGCATCGGCGCCGCGTCGCCGAGCACGCCGGGATGCTCGGTGCGGAGGTGGGTCGCGAGCACGTCCGCTTCGCCGCTACCGATCCGCGACACCTCGAGCAACGTCCGCCGACAGTGCTTGCACGCGATGGCGACGCTGTCGCCGGTCCCGCGCGCCGTCACGCCTTCGAGAACGAGGGCCTTCTGCTGGAGCGCCGCGATTGCCCGGAGGCGCTCGCCGGCGCTGTCCAGGGTCGCGTAGCTTTCCGCCGGCGCCACGTGCGTGTGGTGGCGGCACATCGCATCGAAGCGCGGCGTATCGTCGGCCGACCCGAAGGCCGTCAGCGGATACGCGCAGAGGAGCGACAACCCACGGCGGCGGGTCTGCTCCTTCTCCCAGAGCGCTTCGAGGGCCAGCGCCGCGTCGCGCCGACTGTGCATCCAGAGGACCGCCACGAGCTCGCCGAACGCCCGCACGCGCCCGCCGAGCGTCGCCCGGGACGCACGCTCGAGTGCGGGAACGACCGTCGCGTCGAACCGGTCCGGGTCGATCTCGCCGTCCGCCGTCAACGCAGCGACCGTCGTCTCGGCATCGAGGGTGACGTAGCGCTCGAGATCGCGGGCCGCGCCGACGTCGATCCCGCGGAGCGCCAATTGCTCGTCGAGCGCCTCCTGATGGGGTCGCGTCGCGAGCGTGACGGCCGCATCGCCGCTCTGGAGGGCTTCACCAACCACGCGCGCGAGGATTTCGATGAGGAATGCGTCGTCCTCGTACAGCTGCACGGCGTGGGTACCGGCCGTCGCCATCACGAGCGGCGCCAGCTCGGCGACCCGACCACTGAACGCGTATCCGCCAGGCATGATGCATCCTCCGCGGCAGACCTTGGGGCTGATCGGACATCGGCGATCCCGGCCGCAGAGTCAATCCGTGAAAGACGGCAGACGCGTCGGAGCGTCGAATCGACGCAGGAAAAGCGCTCACGCCGGGGCGTTTACCCGCTTTCGCTGAATTTCTCGCTCCGGCGGCGGTGCATCTCGTCCCGCTGCGCCGCCACCGAGTCGATCTCGGCGTGGAGCTCGGGACAGCGCTGCGCGAACTGCCGGAACTCGCGCTCTTCGATCACGAGCAGCTCGCAGTAGTCGATGGCCGTGACGTCCGCCGTTCGGCGTCCACCGGACAGCAGTGCCATCTCGCCGAAGAGCTCGCCGGGCCCGAGCGGAATCCTTTCGCCGTGAACCGCCACCTCGACGGCCCCCGAGGAGATGAAGAAGGCCCGGTCGGCCTCGTCACCGACGCGGATCAGGCGCTCGCCGGGGGACGCGAATCGGGGCTTGAAGAGGCCGAGGAGCTCTTCGCGTTGGGCGCCGTCGAGCCGCGCGAACATCGGGATCGCGCCCATCAGCCGTTGGATCTGAAGGCTCAACCGAGCCGCGGCCGCCGCCGCGGCCGCGCGCTTGGCGTCGTCGAGCGTCTGCTGCAACGCGGCCAGCCGGCGCGTACCGGCCGCATCCACGAGCGTCAGGGGCCAGCGCTTGCGCAGCCAGCCGGCGAGCGGCTCCACGGACGCGAACGCCACGGGATTCAACGTGATCGAGAGCAACGCCCCGGCGAGGACGAGATCGCGGCCTTCCGTCGGCAGGAGCCCGAGGTGCATCCCGAGCCCGACGAGGATGAACGAGAACTCGCCGATCTGGGCGAGGCTCGCGGAGACGGTCACCGCGGTCGTGATCGGGTAGCCGAGCACCAGCACGATCGCGAACGCGACGAGCGACTTGCCGAGCAGGATCACGAGCAGCACGGCGAGCACGGCCCCCGGATCGCGCACGACGACCGACGGGTCGAACAGCATACCGACCGAGACGAAGAAGAGGACCGCGAAGGCGTCCTGGAGCGGCAGCGACTCCGCCGCGGCGCGATGGCTCAACTCGGAGCCGCTGAGCACGAGCCCGGCGAAAAAAGCGCCGAGCGCGAACGACACGCCGAAGAATTCGGCGGAGCCGAACGCGATTCCGAGCGCGGTCGCCAAGACCGCCAGGGTGAAGAGCTCGCGCGACCCGGTCCGCGCGACGTGGCCGAGGAGCCACGGGATCGCGCGCCGCCCGACGATCATGATGAGCGAGACGAAGGCCGCGACCTTGGCGAGCGTCACGGCGAGCGCCAGGATCGGGTTCTCGCTCGCGTCAGGGCTCGCGTGGCCGCCGAGCATCGGGGCCGCGAGCGGCAGCACGACGAGCGTCAGCACCATCGCGAGGTCCTCGACGATCAGCCATCCGACGGCAATCCGACCGTTCGCCGTCTCGAGCTCGTTCCGCTGGTCGAGCGCCCGCAGCAGCACGACCGTGCTCGCAACCGAGAGCGCGAGACCGAGCACCACGCCGGCCCCGAGGGTCCAGCCCCAGCTCATCGCGACCGCCGCGCCGAGCGCGGTGGCGAGCACGATCTGCCCGACCGCGCCGGGTACCGCGATCCCGCGGACCGCGAGCAGGTCCGAGACCGAGAAGTGGAGCCCCACCCCGAACATCAGAAGGATGACGCCGACCTCGGCGAACTGCCCCGCGAGGTCGACGTCGCCGACGAAGCCGGGCGACGAGGGGCCGAAGAGGATCCCGGCCACCAGGTAGCCGACGAGCGGCGGCAGGCGAAGCCGGTGCGCCACCATCCCGAGGCCGAAGGCGAGGACGAAACCGACGGCGAGGGTCGCGATCAGGGTGGGCTCGTGGTGCACGGCGCTCCGTTGTGACCGTCACCGGCGAGGCGCGCAACCCCGTCACACCCCGCCCACTCGCGACGCTCCGCCGACACGTCTTGTCCCTCGCGGCGCTTTCAGGCACCGGACTCGCGGTGAGGATGCCAACCGTCCATCGCTGGATCGTCGCCGGGATCGTGCTGGTCGTGTGCGCGAGCTTCGCGCCGACCCTCTCCAACGACTTCGTCAACTGGGACGACGACCTCGTCCTGACCGACAACACCGCCTACCGGGGCCTCTCGCCGTCGCACCTCCGATGGATGCTCACGACCACGCACGGAGGCCACTGGCAGCCGCTCACCTGGCTCTCCTACGCGATCGACCATGCGCTCTGGGGCATGGAGGCAGGCGGCTATCACCTGACGAATCTGTTGCTCCACGCGCTGAACGCGGCGCTCGTCTGGTCGATCCTGCGGACCCTGCTCGCCGGACGGGGTCCCGATTGCGCCGTCACGATGGCCGCCGCGGTCGGCGCGCTCTTCTTCGGCATCCACCCGCTCCGCGTGGAATCGGTCGCCTGGGCGACCGAACGGCGCGACGTCCTCTCGGGCTGCTTCTGGTTGCTCGCGCTCGGTGCCTATCTGCGTGCGGTCACGCGTGGTGGGCGTCCGCGGCTCGGCCCGGCGCTCGCCGCGCTCGCCCTCTCCCTCACGGCGAAAGCCTGGGGCATGACCTTCCCCCTCGTCCTCCTCGTCCTCGACGCGTGGCCGCTCGGTCGCCTCCGACGAAACCCGGGTGCGGTCATCGCGGAGAAGATCCCGTTCGCGGTGCTCGCCGCGATCGCCGCGGGCCTGGCGTTCCAGGCTCAGCACGCCGTCCCCGAGATGCGCAGCGTCGCCGATCACGGCCTCGCCGCCCGGATCGCGCAGGCCGCGTACGGGCTCTGCCACTACCTGGTCACGACGGTGCTCCCCGTCGGGCTCTCCCCGGCCGTCCTCCTCGAGCCCGGCCTCGATCCGTTCCGCCCCCGCTATCTGGCCGCGCTCGCGATCGTCGCCACGATCACCGCCGCGAGCATCGGGCTCCGGCGGCGCGCCCCCTGGCTCCTCGCCACGTGGACGGCCTATGTGGTCATCGCCGCGCCCGTCCTCGGCCTCGCCCAAACCGGCCCGCAGCTCGTCGCCGATCGCTACACGTACCTCGCGATGCTGCCCTGGGCGGCGCTCCTCGCCGCGGCGCTCGTGTCGGTGTGGTCGGGTGCGGCGTCCTTCGCGCTGAAGCGAGCCGTCGCGGCGGCAGCCGCGGTCGTACTCACGACGCATGGCGTGCTGACCTTCCGTCAGACCCGTGTCTGGCACGACTCGCTGACGCTCTGGAACCACACGCTCGCGATCGATCCCGACAACTGGGTCGCGTACACGAACCGAGGCTTCGACCGCCGCGCGACCGATCCCGACTCGGCCCTCGCCGACTACTCCGCGGCCATCGCGCGGAACCCCCGCTGGTACCTGCCGTTCTTCAACCGCGGCAACCTACGCCAGGAGCGCGGCGACCTCGCGGGCGCCGTCGCCGACCACACCCGGGTTCTCGAGCTGCTTCCCGACGATCCCCGCGGTTGGACGAACCGCGGGTGGGCACGCCAGGCCCAGGAAGACTGGAAGGGCGCGATCGCCGACTACGAACGCGCCCTCGAAGTCGCGCCCGCCGATTGGTGGGCACGCGACATGGTGCTGGGGAACCTTGCCACGGCGCGGGCTCGGATGACCGTCAGCGATCGCTGACGGATCCGAGCCCGCGTCGCGGGATGGGGTTCGTTCCTTACGGAACCGGGTAGAAGGTCGCCTTGTTGGAGAGCTTCCAGCCCTTCGTGCTCTGCTGCGTCCAGAGACCGCGGATCGCCCACTCCTCGGACCCGACGTAGACGCGCGTCACCATGTCGGCGATCGATTGCGACAGGTCGCCGTACGCCTTCAACGTCAGGACGTAGTGGCCGGCCGCCTGCTTGGTCTTGATCTGGTAGATGCCGCCGCCGGCACGCGCGCCGCGGTTCTTGTAGCGCGTCGACTTGGCGTTCTGGACTTCGATCGAGCCCTTCACGATCGACGAGCGCCAGAGGACGTTGCCATTGACGTCTTGGAGCTCGATCACGAAGTGGTTGTTGATGAAGTCCACCGACATCGGAGCGATCAGCCGGCCGTGAAAGTAGAACAGGTCGGGCAGATCATTGGTCCCGAACTTGATGCGGGCCGGATCGGCGCAGATCGGCTCGATACAGGAGTTGAGACAGTTGTCGAGCGGCTGCTGCGGCTTGTCGAGGCGGCACCCGCTGACGGTGTTCTGATCGTCGCAGGTCTCGATGCTCCCCTGGACGACGCCGTCACCGCACGAGGTGCAGTCGGTACGACAGAGCGGCTGACCGTTCGGACCCGGGGTCGGGTTCGGCGGATCACACGTCTCGCCCGCGTCGATCACGTTGTTGCCGCAGTTCGGAGTGCAGCTGCCGTTGCTCGTGTACATGCAGAGCGCGCCGCCACCTTGCGAGTCGCAGACCTCGTCCGTGCACGAGTTGTTGTCGTCACAATCGTACGGCGTGCCGATGCAGTTGCCGAAGCCGTCGGCTTCGTCGTTCTCGGTGCAGAAGCTGCCGTCGTCACACGGCGTGCCGGCAGGGAGGAACGCATCGGCCGGACAGAAGTACGTCGCTCCGTCACAGGTCTCGGCGTCGTCACCCGTGCTCGCCGCCGGGCGGCAGACGGTCACGGTCGGCTCGACCGCGTCCGTCGGACAGGCGGCAGCGCTGCCACTGCAATTCTCGGCGATGTCACACACGCCACCTTGCGGCCGGCAGACGACGGCGCTCGAGGCGAAGGTGTCGGTCGGACACGCCGCGCCGGTACCCGTGCACTGCTCGGCAGTGTCACAGACGCCGTTGACGGGGCGACAGGTGACCGAGGACGGTTGGAAGGTATCCGCCGGACAGTCGACGCCGGTGCCGTCACAGTTCTCCGCGGTGTCGCAGATGCCCGCGACCGCACGACACTCGGTGGTAGCCGGCTCGACCGCATCGGCCGGACACGCGGAGCCGGTTCCCGTGCAGTTCTCGGCGACGTCACAGACGCCCGCTTCGGGACGGCAGGTCACGCTGCTCGGCTCGAACGCATCGGTCGGACAGTCATCGTCCACGCCGTCGCAGGTCTCGGCGACGTCACAGACGTCGGCGACCGCACGGCACTCCGCCGTGCTCTTCGCATCCGTCGGACAGGCCGCTGCGGACCCGGTGCAATTCTCCGCGAGATCGCAGACACCCGCCGTCGCGCGACATTCCGTCGAGCTCGGTTGGAAGGCGTCGGTCGGACAGGCCGCGCCAGTCCCCGTGCAGTTCTCGGCGACGTCGCAGATGCCCGCCGAAGACCGGCAGACCGTCGCGCTCGAGAGGAAGACGTCCGCCGGGCAGTCGTTGGTCGAGCCGTCACAGTTCTCGACGGTGTCACAGACGCCCGCGTTCGGACGGCAGACCGTCGACGAGGGCAGCTTCGCGTCGGCCGGACACGGCGCCGACGAGCCCGTGCAGTTCTCGGCCGCGTCACAGACGCCGCCGGCGGCACGACAGACGGTCGCCGACGGGACGAAGACGTCGGCCGGACAATTGTTGGTCGAGCCGTCGCAGTTCTCGGCGACGTCGCAGATGCCCGCCGAGTTGCGGCACACCGTCGACGACGGCAGCTTCGCGTCGGCCGGACACGGCGCCGACGAGCCCGTGCAGCTCTCGGCCGCATCGCAGACGCCGCCCGCGGCACGGCAAACCGTCGAGCTCGGCTCGAAGGCGTTCCCGGGACACGCGGCGGTCGATCCGGTGCAGTTCTCGGCGATGTCGCAGATACCCGCCGAGCCGCGGCAGACCGTCGAGCTCGGCTCGAAGGCGTTGGCAGGGCAATCGTCGTCCACGCCGTCGCAGGTTTCCGCGATGTCACAGACGCCCGCCGAGGCACGGCACTGCGCCGTGCTCTTGGCGTCGGCCGGGCAGTTCACGCCCGAGCCGGTGCAGTTCTCGGTGAGGTCGCAGACGCCCGCCGAGCTCCGGCAGACGAACGAGGACGGCTGCACGGAGTCGCCCGGACAGGCCGCGCCCGACCCGGTGCAGTTCTCGGCGACGTCACAGACGCCGGCCGACGGGCGGCAGGTGGTCGCACTCGACAGGAAGCCGTTCGCGGGACAGTTGTTGCCGACGCCGTCGCACGACTCCGCGACGTCACAGACGCCGCCCGACGGCCGGCAGACCGCCGTGCTCTTCGCATCGGCCGGACACGGTGCGCTCGACCCGGTGCAGGTCTCCTGGAGATCGCAGACCCCGGCCGAGCCGCGGCAGACCGTCGCCGAGCTGGCGAAGGCATCCGCAGGGCAGTTGTTGCCGACGCCGTCGCAGGTTTCGGCGATGTCGCAGATCCCGGCGGAGGCGCGGCACTGCGCCGTGCTCTTGGAGTCAGCCGGACAGTTCACACCCGAGCCCGTGCAGTTCTCGGCGAGGTCGCAGACGCCGCCAGAAGCGCGGCAGACGGTCGCCGCCGAAGCCAACGTGTCGGCCGGGCACGCCGCGCCCGAGCCCGTGCAGTTCTCGGCAACGTCACAAACGCCGGCGGCGCCGCGACACACGAACGAGGACGGCTGGAAGGAGTTGGCGGGACATGCCGCTCCGGAGCCGGTGCAATTCTCGGCCACGTCACAGATACCCGCCGAGTTGCGGCAGACGGTTGCCGAGGTGGCGAAGGCATCGGCCGGACACGCCGCGCCGGAGCCGGTGCAGTTCTCGGCTACGTCGCAGACACCCGCGCCGGGACGACACACCGTTGCCGAGCTCGCGAACGCGTCGGCAGGACACGCTGCCGCTGAACCGGTGCAGTTCTCGGCGACGTCACAGATACCCGCCGAGTTGCGACACACGGTCGCGGAGCTCAGGAACGTGTCGGCCGGGCACGTCGCGCTCGACCCCGTGCAGTTTTCCGCCACGTCGCAGACGCCCGCTCCGGGACGACACACCGTCGCCGAGCTGGCGAACCCGTTCGCCGGGCATGCCGCGCTCGAGCCCGTGCAGTTCTCCGCGACGTCACAGATGCCCGCCGAAGCGCGACACTCGGTCGCCGAGCTCGCGAAGGCATCGGCCGGACAGTTCACGCCCGAGCCGGTGCAGTTTTCCGCGACGTCACAGACGCCCGCCGCGTTGCGGCAGACCGTCGCCGAGCTCGCGACGGCGTCGGCCGGACAGGCCGCGCCCGAGCCCGTGCAGTTCTCGGCCACGTCACAGATGCCCGCCGAGTTGCGGCAGACCGTCGCCGAGCTGAGGAAGCCGTCGGCCGGACACGCCGCGCTCGACCCGGTGCAGTTCTCGGCCACGTCGCAGATGCCCGCCGAGTTGCGGCAGACCGTCGCCGAGCTGAGGAAGCCGTCGGCCGGACATGCCGCGCTCGACCCGGTGCAGTTCTCGGCCACGTCGCAGATGCCCGCCGAGTTGCGGCAGACCGTCGCCGAGCTGAGGAAGCCGTCGGCCGGACACGCCGCGCTCGAGCCCGTGCAGTTCTCCGCGACGTCACAGATGCCCGCCGAGTTGCGGCAGACCGTCGCCGAGCTCGCGAAGCCGTCGGCCGGACAGGCCGCGCTCGAGCCGGTGCAGTTCTCCGCGACGTCACAAACGCCCGCGCCGGGACGACAGACGGTCGCCGAGCTCGCGAAGACGTCGGCCGGACAGGCCGCGCTCGACCCGGTGCAGTTCTCGGCGGCGTCACAGACGCCTACGCCGGGCCGACACACGGTCGCCGAGCTCGCGAAGACGTCGGCCGGACAGGCCGCGCTCGAGCCGGTGCAATTTTCCGCGGCGTCGCAGACGCCTACGCCGGGACGGCAGACCGTCGCCGAGGAGGAGAACGTATTCGCCGGGCACGCGGCAGCCGAGCCGGTGCAGTTCTCGGCCGGGTCACACACGCCACCCGAGGGGCGACAGACGTTCGAAGAGTTCAGGAAGCTGTCACCAGGACAGGTCGCGCTGGAACCGGTGCAATTCTCCGCGGTGTCGCAGACACCCGCCGAGGCGCGACATTGCGTCGCGGACGAGGCGAACAAGCATGCCGACGTGCAGCACGGACCCGCGGGGTCGCACTGCTCGGCGCTGCCATCGGTTCCGGCCACGGTGTCGATCTGGTTGTCGCCACAGGTGGAGGTGTAGAAGGCGAGGTCCACGTGCGAGCGCGTGAGCTCCGTGCTCCCCGTGCCCTTGCGGTGCACCCCCGTGGTTCCGAAATATGTGTTCGCGGGCTGCCAAGCACCGGATCCGGCGTTGGACGCCTCCATCAGAACGTTGACGGTCATGGCGCTGACGCCCGACCCGATGCGCCACAGAGAGTGGACGCCGGGCGCCGTGTTGTTGCCCGTGTTGCCGCGGATGTTGGTGCCCGTGAGCGCCTGCGTCGTCGCGTCGCTCACCACGGCGCCGGTGCCGCTGAACGTGAGCGTCACGCGGACGTCGACGTTCCCGAAGCCCACCATCGACGACGTCCCCTGGTAGCGAATGGTGGTCGCGCTCGGATTCGAGTTCCAGAGATACATCTCGGTGCCGCTCGGCTCGCCGCCACTGTTCATCTTGTTGCCGAACGGCAGCGTCGTGTTGCGGTTCACGCCGATGTACAGATTGCTGAACGCGTTGGCCGTGCCGGTGCACGAGTAGTTGCCGCCGCCGGCGTTCTTCTCGGAGCCGGCGGCCGGCGCGGTGCACGTCCACCCGCTACCGGGCGCCGTCGTCGGGCCGCCGGTGAGGACGATCGCCATGGCCGGCGCTGCCGCCACGAGCCATCCGAGGATCGTCAGGGTTGCCATGGCCAGGACCGAACCCGACCGCCTCGAGCGTGCCGGTAACGTGCTCAACGCACGGGTCTGCGCCGCCGAAGTTCTCTGCTGGGGCTGAGCTTGCATCATTGCGACGCCTCCCGTTGTTGCCGTGGTGCCCTCCGGCACCCGGCGCATTCTCACCAAGACCCGTGCGATCCGTGACTGCCGTGGGAACCGTGACTGCCGTGGCTGCCGTGGGACCCGTGGGACCCGTGACTGCCGTGGGAGCCGTGGCTCCCGTGGCTGCCGTGCGACCCGTGGCTGCCGTGCGACGCGTGGGACAGATGTTGCGCGAGCAGGATGTTCTCGCTGTTGGGCTCGGACCGCA
>Ga0268299_1002255_pt1 | contig 24534 bp, 19 predicted proteins | sample NOBtaG_FD_193484 | JGI IMG/M metagenome (GOLD analysis project Ga0268299, IMG submission 193484) | Activated sludge microbial communities from bioreactor in Nijmegen, Gelderland, Netherland - NOB reactor | ecosystem: Engineered > Bioreactor > Aerobic > Activated sludge | place: Netherlands... | reverse complement strand
CTGACCGACGTGCTCACCAAGATCGTCGCGCGACATCCCATGAGCCGCATCGACGACCTCCTGCCCTTCGCCTACGTCAAGCCGAAAGCTCTCGACCGCGCCGCGGCCTGACAACATCGCTTACGATAAAACACTCAACGTCGCGTCTTATCGTCGTGGGCGAGATGCGCTTCCAATCTTTCTCTTTCACTAAGTCGGATACTTCCGCCGTCAGTCGATCTTGATCGAAGACGAGGCCCGAGTAGTGGGCGAATGCCCAATACCAAGTTGTGGCGCGCTGGAAGTTAGTAACGATGTTCCAGTGAAGCAGCCAGAGCGACGCAGGGGACTCCAGATAGGGATCGACCCCTGATCGGCCCATCAAAAATGTCCCAAGGTCACTTGGTCGGAAGCTCTCTTTCGCTTCTTCAATGGCTCGGCATGTCAGCGCCCAATGCTTCATAGACGCAACCATGTTCTTGCCAACGCCGAAGTCTGCAATGGCTTCATCTTTCGAGAACAGATTTCCGTTCTTACGAGGTCCGTATGAAACCGCGTCGAAGACCTTATTGAGCCATCCGTAACGAAGAGGGAATGTCTCGTGTCCGGAAAACTGTCCCCGAAAACCGGGCGTTGCGAGCGGGCCTCTGAGCAAGGGGGTCTCCTGGAGGAAGTCTCCAGGCGACGGTAGTTGAAGAGGGGGTATCAATCAAGGATTCACCTTTCAAGATGTGGTATACTTGACGCGAACGGTACACCATTGTTGACACGGCAGTGTCTTCCTGTGGAGAACACCTAGCGAACTGCCGTCATAATTTGGCCTTTTTCTGGCGCAGAATGCAGCACAGGCGCGGCGAGTGGACAAAGCGCTGCGACCAATCTGGTGATTGGTAGACGAGGCGCCTCGGGCAGGTTTTCATTCTTTTGAGAAAGCCAGCTTTGCGGAAATAGGCCGGCAGTCGCGCGTCGTCTTCTTGAACAGGCTCCCCACATTTTTTCTGCAAGACTGGCGGACAGGGCGGGATTCGAACCCGCGGTGGCTGTTACACCACGCACGCTTTCCAAGCGTGTGCCTTAAACCGCTCGGCCACCTGTCCTCCTGAAGCGGTCGGCCGCTCTTATAGCGCGGCGGGCGCTGGGGGCAACGGCATCTTCCCCGGGGCGGCCGGCTTGGGTAGGGTGCCGGCCCGCGTTTTCAGGGGGTCAATGTGTTGTTCCGGGCGCTCGGTTGGCTGCTGCTCGCCATGGCGGTTGCGGTGGTCGTGCACGATGGGCTCGCGTGGTGGAGCGAGGGCTCGTTCCACCTGTTCGGGCTGGGCGAGCTGTGGGCGCAGCTCGACATCGGGTCACTGAATCAGGCGCAGGGGGCGGTGCAGCGGTATCTGTCGGGGGCGTTGTGGACCTCGGTCGTCGGGCCGGTGCTGACGGTGCCGGCGGTGCTTGCGTTCTTCGGGCTCGGCGTGTTCTTCCTATGGATCGGCGGGCGGAGCCGGGCGCCGGAGGCGCCGGCGTTCATCGGCGGCGGGCGGACGCGGCGGCGGCGGGGCCGGGGTGGGGGATTGTCGTAGGGAAGAAGCGCGAGGGGGGTAGGGGCTCTAGACTCGTGGCTCATGACCCCTCCGTCCGCGATGACGCGGACACCTCCCCAGCTTCGCTAGGGAGGAAAGCCCAAAAGCTGGCGCCTGCGAGTGGTGCGCTCCCGACGATGAGGGCTTGGGTCGCCGCGTGCAATTGAGTGCACGAGCCTTCTGGCTGCAGAAGTGAGCCATATCGGCCAGGCGGCATTCTCGGCGCGCGCGCATGGCGTTACTCCAGACGTGGATCATTGTGTCTGGAGGGATCGTGACCGTGCTGGCGCCGATGACTGCGACCGCAAGATGCCGGGTGCGACCGCAAGAACGGCTGCCGGGTGGTTCTTGCGGTCGGGCCAAGCCCTTGATTCCAAAGGATGCGACCGCAAGCGACCGCACCGACCGCAAGAAAAGACCGTCGTTATACTTTTGGGGCTCATGCGGATCGGGGAGCGGGTGTCGTGGGGGTGTCGGAGGATCGCGGCTCGCTTCGGCGCTTCGGCGGGGGCTGCAAGACGATGAGCGGCGCACGGGCGTGCGCCGGCGCGCATGTGAATGCGCGTGGGCGAGCGGGACCCTTCGACAAGCTCAGGGCAGGCTGCTCGCGGACCAGAAGAGCATGAGCTGCGGATCTATTTGCATGGGCCGGAGGTCAGCGGGGGAAACGGCTCCCTGTTATGGGGCAGGACATTCCCTGATCGGGTGCTGGCAATTCCCTGATCTGGTGCGAGCGTTTCCCTGCTCGGATTCCCTGTTGCGGCTAGGTGGCAACGCGAAAGATGCCGATGGCATCGGCATTGTCGGCCCATTCCGCCGGGGCCTTTTCTTTTGGAACAGGGAATATTGCCGTCAACTATTTGCAGTCGCCGCCGCGCCGCGGCGGCGGCTGTCACCGACTGTCCATCTTCAGGGCGGCGATGAAGGCCGACTGCGGGATCTCGACGTCGCCGACCTGGCGCATGCGCTTCTTGCCCTTCTTCTGCTTCTCGAGGAGCTTCTTCTTGCGGCTGATGTCGCCGCCGTAGCACTTGGCGAGCACGTCCTTGCGCAGCGCGCTGATCGTCTCGCGGGCGATGATGCGGCCGCCGATGGCGGCCTGGATGGCGATCTTGAAGAGCTGGCGCGGGATCAGGTCCTTCAGGCGCTCGCACAGCGCGCGGCCGCGCTGCTCGGCCTGGTTCTTGTGGGTGATGATCGAGAGCGCATCGACCGGCTCGCCGTTGACCAGGATGGAGAGCTTGACCAGCTCGCCCTCCTCGTAGCCCAGCATCTCGTAGTCGAAGCTGGCGTAGCCGCGCGTCACCGACTTCAGGCGGTCGTAGAAATCGAACACCACCTCGTTGAGCGGCAGGCGGTAGACCGCCATGGCCCTGGAGCCCGCGTAGGTCAGCTCGATCTGCTGGCCGCGCCGCTCCTGGCACAGGGTCAGCACCGAGCCGAGATGCTCGTCGGGAGTCATGATGGTGGCCTTGATCCACGGCTCCTGCATCAGGGCGATCTGCGAGGGGTCGGGATAGTCGGCCGGATTGTGCAGCTCGCGCTCCGTGCCGTCGTCCATCGTGATCTTGTAGACCACCGACGGCGCCGTGGTGACCAGGTCGAGGTCGAACTCGCGCTCCAGCCGCTCCTGGATGATCTCGAGATGCAGCAGCCCCAGGAAGCCGCAGCGGAAGCCGAAGCCCAGGGCGGCGCTCGACTCCGGCTCGAAGTGAAAGGACGAGTCGTTCAGGCGCAGCTTGGCGAGCGACTCGCGCAGGCCCTCGAACTCGGCGGCGTCGGCCGGGAACAGGCCGCAGAACACCACGGGGACGGAGGGCTTGAAGCCGGCCAGCATCTCGTTGGCGGGCTTGCGGTCGTCGGTGATGGTGTCGCCGACCTTGCAGTCGGCGATGGTCTTGATGCCGGCGATGATGAAGCCGACCTCGCCCGGCCCCAGCTCGTCGACGTCCTTCGGCTTGGGCGTGAACACGCCCACCTTGTCGAGGTCGTAGGAGGCGCCGACCGCCATCATGCGGATGCGCTGGCCCTTGCGGAGCGTGCCGTGCTTGACGCGCACGAGGGTGACGACGCCGAGATACGGGTCGTACCAACTGTCGACCAGCAGCGCCTGGAGCGGCGCGTTGCGATCGCCCGTGGGGGCGGGCAGGCGGCGCACCATCGCCTCCAGCAGGTCGTCGATGCCGAGGCCGGTCTTGGCCGAGACCTTGACCGCCTCGGACGTGTCGATGCCGATCACGTCCTCGATCTCCTGGCACACCCGCTCGGGCTCGGCCGAGGGCAGGTCGATCTTGTTCAGGACCGGGATGATCTCGTGGTTGGCGTCGATCGCGTGATAGGCGTTGGCCAGGGTCTGCGCCTCGACGCCCTGGCTGGCGTCGACGACCAGCAGCGAGCCCTCGCAGGCGGCCAGCGAGCGGCTGACCTCGTAGGCGAAGTCGACATGGCCCGGCGTGTCCATCAGGTTCAGGACGTAGGTCTTGCCGTCGAGCGCGCGGTACTCCAGCCGCACGGTCTGCGCCTTGATGGTGATGCCGCGCTCGCGCTCGATGTCCATCGAATCGAGCATCTGGTCGTGAAACTCGCGCTCCGTCACCGCCCCGCAGCGCAGCAGCAGCCGGTCGGCCAAGGTGCTCTTGCCGTGGTCGATATGGGCGATGATCGAGAAATTGCGCAGCAGCGACAGGTCGGTCATGGGACGCGGGACTCTATCCGAAAAAAGCTGTCGCCCCGCCACCTCATTCTCCTCTCCCCCGCTAGGGGGAGAGGTTGGGAGAGGGGGTTACAGGTGTTGCTTCAACCTTCGAAGCCCCCTCTCCTAGCCTCTCCCCCTAACGGGGGAGAGGAACATGAGAAGAGCGGGTTCGTATGTTCCTCACCCCCGCAACGCCGCGCCGGTCGCCTTGGTGACCGCCGCCACGATCTTCGCGCTCGCCGCCTCGATCTCGGCGTCGGTCAGGGTGCGTTCGACGGGCTGCAGGGTCACCGAGAGGGCGATCGATTTCTTGTCGTCGGGGACGCCCTTGCCGGCGTAGACGTCGAACACCCGGGCCGCCGTGATCAACGCCTTGTCGGCGTTGCGGGCGGCGCGCACCAGGCGCTCGGCCTCGATGCCGGCATCGACGATGAAGGCGAAGTCGCGCTCGAGCGGCTGGAAGGCCGAGAGCACGAGCTTGGGCCGCGCCTTGGTCGCCTTGGGCTTGGGCAGCGGCGGGGCGTCGAGGAAGACCTCGAAGGCCGCCACCGGGCCGGCCAGGTCGGCCGCCGCGACGATCTCGGGATGGAGCTCGCCGAACCACGCCATCACCCGGTCGCCGAGCTTGATCGCCCCGGAGCGGCCGGGGTGATACCAGTCCGGCGCGGCGCCGGCCGATCCGCCTCTGGATCCATTGCCCGATTCGCTCCCCTGGCCGCTCCCTTGGCCACTCCCCGGGCCGCCGCCGTGGGTGGCGACCATGTTGTCGACCGGCGCGCCGATCGCCTCGAGCACGGCCATGGCGTCGGCCTTGGCGTCGAAGGCGTCGACGTCGCGCGCCGGGCCGGCCCAGTTGCGCGGCACGGCCTTGCGGTGGCGGATGCCGGCGGCGACCGCCTGCTGGCCGTTGGGCGTCGCGTCCCTGTATTGCGGGCCGACCTCGAACAGGGCCGGGTCGGCGAGCCCGCGCGCCTCGTTGCGCTTGGCCGCGTCGATCAGGTTGGGCAGGATCGAGGGCCGCATCGTGTCGAGCTCGGACGCGATCGAGTTCAGGAGGCGCAGGTCGGCGCCGCCGCCGCCGAAGCGCTCGGCCTGGGCGCGCGGCAGGAACGACCAGGTGACGGCCTCGTTCAGCCCGCGCGCCGCCAGCGCGCGGCGGGCCTGCGGCACGCGGCGCTGGCGCGGGTTGCGCACCTGCTTCGAGATCGGGCTGAGGCGCGGCAGCGACGTGGTCGGGATGTTGTCGAAGCCGTAGACCCGCGTCACCTCCTCGACCAGGTCGGCCTCGCCGATCACGTCGGGGCGCCACGACGGCACGGCGACGCTCCACGGGCCGCTGCCCTGCACGGCGAAGCCCAGCCGCGTCAGGATCGCGGCGGTCTCGGCCGCCGGCACGTCGATCGCCGTCAAGGTCCTCACCCGGTCGGGGCGGAGGTCGAAGCTGCGCTGCCAGGCCGGCATGACGCCACTCGACACCACCTCGCTGGTCTCGCCGCCGCACAGCTCGAGGATCAGGCGGGCCGCCACCTCGGCGCCCCACCACACCGACTCGGGATCGATGCCGCGCTCGAAGCGGTAGCGCGCGTCCGACAGGATGCCGAGCTTGCGGCCCGACGCGGCGGTGCGGATCGGGTCGAAGTAGGCGACCTCGAGGAACACCTCGGTGGTGTCCTCTCTGACGCCCGTGTCCTCGCCGCCCATGATGCCGCCGATGCCGTGCACGCCCCTGGCGTCGGCGATCACGGCCACCGCCGGATCGAGCGTGTAGGTCTTGCCGTCGAGCGCCAGGATCTGCTCGCCCTCGCGTGCCTGGCGCATCACCAGGTCGCCGGCGAGCTTCCTGGCATCGAACACGTGCAGCGGCCGGTTGAGGTCGAAGGTCACCAGGTTGGTGATGTCGACCAGGGCCGAGATCGGCCGCAGCCCGATCGCCTTCAGCCGGCGCTGCAGCCACTCGGGCGAGGGGCCGTTCCTGATGCCGCGGAAATGGCGGCCGACCACGATGGGGCAGGGGCTGTCGGGCGCCGGCGTGTAGCCGTGCGTCCACTCGATCGGGCTCTTGTAGGTGCCGGCGACCTTGCTCGTGTCGACCGCCTTCAGGGTGCCGAGGCCCGCCGCGGCGAGGTCGCGGGCGATGCCGTGCACGCCCAGGCAATCGGCGCGGTTGGGCGTCACCTTGATCTCGATCACCGCGTCGTCGAGGCCGAGCGCCTCGGCGGCCGGCATGCCGATGACGGCGTCGGCGGCCAGGTCGATGATGCCGCTGTGGTCGTCGCCGAGCTGCAGCTCGCGGCTCGAGCACAGCATGCCGTTGCTCTCCTCGCCGCGGATCTTGCTGGCCTTGAGCGTGATGCCGGTGCCGGGAATGAAGCTGCCGGTCGGCGCGAAGACGCCCTTCATGCCGGTGCGCGCGTTGGGCGCGCCGCACACGACCTGGATGATCGTGCCGGTTCCGGTGTCGACCTTGCAGAGCCTGAGGCGATCGGCGTTGGGGTGTTGCACCGCCTCGACGACATGGCCGACGACGAAGCCCTTCAGCGATTCGGCCGGGTTGCTGACGCCCTCGACCTCGAGGCCCAGCATGGTGAGGCCGTGGCGCAGCTCGGCCAGGCTCGCGGTGGTGTCGAGATGCTCGCCGAGCCAGGACAGGGTGAACTTCATCGGACCGACTCCAGGGCGGAGAAGCCGTAATGGCGCAGCCATCGGAGATCGGAATCGAAGAAGCTGCGCAGGTCGGGGATGCCGTACTTCAGCATGGCGATGCGGTCGATGCCCATGCCGAAGGCGAAGCCCTGGTAGATCGCGGGATCGAGCCCGCAATTGCGGATGACGTTGGGATGGACCATGCCCGAGCCCAGGATCTCGAGCCACGAATCGCCGGCGCCGATCCGAAGCTCGCCGTCCTTCCACGAGCAGCCGATATCGACCTCGGCCGACGGCTCGGTGAACGGGAAGTAGCTGGGGCGGAAGCGCAGGGGGAGGTCGTCGACCTCGAAGAAGGCGCGGCAGAAATCGACCAGGCAGCCCTTGAGATGGCCCATGTGCGTGGTGCGGTCGATCACCAGCCCCTCGACCTGGTGGAACATCGGCGTGTGGGTGGCATCGTTGTCGATGCGGAAGGTGCGGCCGGGCACGATGATGCGCAGCGACCCGCCGTCGGCCAGCATCTTCTGCACGCCCTTGTCGAGCATGGTGCGGGCCTGCACCGGCGAGGTATGGGTGCGCAGCACCATCGGCGTGCCGTCGGCGCGCGACGGCAGGTAGAAGGTGTCCTGCATCTGGCGCGCCGGATGGTCGGGCGGGATGTTGAGCGCGGTGAAGTTGTGCCAGTCGTCCTCGATGTCCGGGCCATCGGCCCAGGTGAAGCCCATCTCGCCGAAGATGGCGGCGAGCTCGTCCATCACCTGGCCGATCGGGTGCAGGGTGCCCGCGCGCCAGGTGGCGAACTCGGGCCGGGTCGGCAGGCTGACGTCGACGCGCTCGTTGCTGAGCCTGGCGGCGAGGGCGCTGGCGCTGAGCGCCGACTTGCGCGCTTCCAGCGCGCCCTCGATCTCGCCCTTGAGCTGGTTGACCCGCGCGCCGAACTCCTTGCGCTGGTCCGGGGCGAGCCCGCCCAGGGTCTTCATCAGGCCGGTGACGCTGCCCTTCTTGCCGAGCGCGGCCACGCGCGCGGCGTCGAGGGCGGCGAGGTCGGCGGCCGCCTGCACGGCGCCCAGCGCCTCGTCGCGGATCGTCGAAAGATCGGTCATGCGAGCTCACTCCGAAACGAACACGAAAAAAGGGAGCCTGCGGTCCAGGCTCCCTCTCTGCGATCTCTGTCCTCGGCGCCCTTCTTCTGGACCGCGAGCGCCTGCCCTGAGCGGAGCCGAAGGGTCTCGCTCGCTCATTCATGGTCCCTTTCGGGGCGCCGCCGAACCTTACCCGAGGGCGGGCCCCTACTTCAGAGCCGCTTGTGCCTGATCGACCAGGGCCTTGAACGCTGCCGGCTCTCGGACGGCCAGGTCGGCCATCACCTTGCGGTCGACCTCGATGCCGGCCTTCAGGATGCCGTTCATGAACTGCGAGTAGGTCATGCCATGCTCGCGGGTCGCGGCGTTGATGCGCTGGATCCACAGGCCGCGGAACGCGCGCTTCTTGTTGCGCCGGTCGCGGTAGGCGTATTGCAGCCCCTTCTCGACCTTCTCGATGCCGACGCGGAACGCCACCTTGGCGCGGCCGCGATAGCCCGAGGCGAGCTTGAGGACCTTCTTGTGACGAGCGTGTGCGGTCACGCCCCGCTTGACGCGTGCCATGGCCTACCTCTCGTACGGGAAGAAGTTGCGCTTGATGATGCGGGTATCCGGCTCGGACACGATGTCCATGCCGGTGGCCTGGCGGAGGAAGCGGTTGCCCCGCTTGCTCATGCCGTGGCGCTTGCCGACGACGCCGTGCTTGACCTTGCCGGTGGCGGTGAAGCGAAACCGCTTCTTCGCCCCGCTCTTGGTCTTCATTTTGGGCATTTTCGTTCCTTTTCAAAGGGTTACGGTTGGCAGCCGAGGCAATGCCCTATGGGCCCGGCCGCCGAAGGAAGCGCGCTTATACCGGCGCGGTCCGGGGCGTGCAAGAGTTGCGAAATTGGCCAGCAGCGGCGCTCTTCTCATTGTCCTCCCTGGCGAAGCCGGGGAGGTGCCCCGTCATACGGGGCGGAGGGGTCATGGGCCATGAGTCGAGATTTCACGATTCGAGCCTCATGGCTCATGACCCCTCCGTCCGCGATTACGCGGACACCTCCCCGGCTTCGCCAGGGAGGACAATGAGAAGCGTCCAGAAGTAGGAGAGAGAGCACGATGAAACTTTTAGGCAGAACCGCGCTGGTGACCGGCGCCCAGCAGGGCATCGGCGCGGCGATCGCCCGGGCGCTGGCCGCCGAGGGCGCCGACGTCGCCGTCACCTGGCTCGACGATCTGGCCGCCGCCGAGGCGGTGGTCGGCTCGGTCGTGCAGGCCGGCCGGCGCGCCCACCTGATCCGGGCCGACGTGGCGAAGCTCGCCGACATCGAGGCCATGGTGGCCGAGACGATCGAGACGCTCGGCGTTCCCGACATCCTGGTCAACAACGCCGGCGTCTATCCGCGCGTGAAGTTCCTCGAGATGCGCGAGAGCGACTGGGACTACGTCCTCGACATCAATCTCAAGGCCGGCTGCTTCGCCGCCGTCGGCGTCGCCAGGGCGCTGATCGCGGCCGGCAAGCCGGGCTCGATCATCAACCTCTCCTCGCAGGCGATGCGCGGCGCCGTGCGCGGCGTGCACTACAGCGCCAGCAAGGGCGGCGTCGTGTCGATGACCCGGGCGATGGCGCTCGAGCTCGCGCCGCACAACATCCGGGTCAACGCCATCGCGCCCGGCACGACCGACACCGCCCAGCCGCGCTACGGCAACACCGACGCCGAGCTGATCGAGATCGCCCGCGCCACGATCCCGCTGGGCGGCAGGCTCCTGACGCCCGACCAGATCGCCCGCACCGCGGTCTATCTCGCCAGCGACGACTCCGACGCCATGACTGGCCAGGTCCTCCACGTCAACGGAGGGTCGTACATGGCGTGACTCATACGCCGGGAGCGCGGCACTCCGTGCCGCATTCATGAGCGGCACGGAGTGCCGCGCTCCCGGCGATGAGCCAGGCCCGCCGTCCATGCCACGAGGAGAAGGATCATGCGCTGGGAGCGCGCCACTCCGATGGCGCTCATGGGATGTGTAATCAACAAGATGAGCGCCATCGGCGTGGCGCGCTCCCAGCGGTCAGCCCCGCCCCAGCAGCTTCCTCGCCAGCCGCCGCCGCTTCGGCGCGTAGGCGAGGTCCATGAGGCCGCTGAGATAGAACTTCACCTGCTCGATCGGCCAGCTCGCCTCGACGTTGGTGCGCTGGATCCAGATCAGCGAGGAACCCGGGAGGACAGGATAGAGATTGGTCATGAACACGCGGCGGTAGCCGGCGCGGCGGATCTCGTCGAAGGCGCCGGCGCCGTAGGACCATTCCTCGCCGCCGACCCAGCAGAAATCCTCGACCGGGCGGTCGAGCTTCCGTGCAGCGTCGCGGCCGGCAAGGGTGATCTCGTCGGCGAGCCGCTCGGCCGGCAGATCGTCGGCCAGCCGCACGTGCGTGCGGGTGTGGCAGCCGACGCGGTGGCCGCGCCCCGCGAGCGATCGCGCCTCGGCCCAGGTCATGCGCGGCTCGGGCTCGTCCGTGGCCGCGGCGAAGGCGGCATCGGCGGCGGCGCGGTCGGTCGCGATCTCCGCCTCGGGCAGAAAGAAGCAGGCGCGGAATCCATGCTTCTCCAGCAGCGGCGCGGCGACGTCGTGGTTGGAGCGGTAGCCGTCGTCGAAGGTGATCAGCAGCCGCGGCCGTTCCCCTGTCAGGCGGCCCTCGACGCAGGCATCGAGATCGCCGGGCTCGGCCGGATCGAAATGCGCGAGATAAAGCGCGAGCTGCCGTTCGAGCCCGGCGGCATCGCGCTCGGGCGTGGCGTGATAGTTCAGCACCCGCACGAAGCGCCGCCCCCACGCCAGCCGCTGCGCCGCGAGCCCGAGCGGAAAGCACCCGAGCCGGCCCGCCGTCGCGATGACCGCCTGCTTCAGGCTCATTTTCCTCCCCAGCTTCGCTGGAGAGGCGTCCGCGCCTCTGTTTGTCCTCCCCAACGAAGTTGGGGAGGTGTCCGCGAAGCGGACGGAGGGGTCGTGAGCCATGAGACAAGACCATTCATGCGAGATCACGACTCATGGCTCATGACCCCTCCGCCCCGTAAGACGGGGCACCTCCCCAACTTCGTTGGGGAGGAGATTGAGAGTGCGCCGACAAGAACACCGCCCCTCAATGCAGCGCGTAGATCAGCGATGGTGGCTCGGCCGGGCCGCCGTCGGCGGCCTCGGCGGCCAGCGCGGCGCGGGCGGCCTTGATGGCGGCGAGCAGGGCAGCACGCCGCTCGGGCGCCACGTCGGCCAGCACGCGCGCCACCTCGGCCATCGGGTCGCTCGTGTCGGGCCGGCGCATCTCCTCGAGCGTCAGCCGCGGATGCGGCGCCGGCACGAGGTACGTCGCCGCCGTGCGGTCGGGCTTCAGCGCCATGTGCGGGTCGACCGGCGGGGTGCCGTCGTCTTTCGTCAGCGCGTCGAACAGCGCGTCGAGAAGCGCGTCGGTCGCCGCTCCGTCCGGCGCTTCGGGTGGCTCGTCAGTCGAGGACAAATTCCTTCCTCCAGGCATCGCCTTCCTTGCTCTTGGGCTGCTCGACCTTCTCGAGCAGGCAGTCCTCCAGCACCAGCAGGTCGATGTCGGTGCGCATGAAGCAGCGATAGGCATCCTGCGGCGTGGCGACGATCGGCTCGCCGCGCACGTTGAACGAGGTGTTGACCAGCACCGGGCAGCCGGTCTCGGCCTCGAAGGCGCGGAGGATGGCGTGGAATTCCGGCTGGTCGGCCGCGTTCACCGTCTGCACCCGCGCGCTGTAGTCGACATGGGTGACGGCGGGCAGGGTCGAGCGCACCCTGTTGACCTCGGGGATCATGTCGGCCACGCCCTGGCGGAAGGCCGCGAGATCGAACGGCCGGCGCAATTCCTCGCGTACCGGCGCCACCAGCAGCATGTAGGGGCTCTCGCCCGTCATCTCGAAGAAATCGCCGACGCGCTCGCTCAGCACCGCCGGCGCGAACGGCCGGAACGATTCGCGGTACTTGACCTTGAGATTGACCTTGGACTGCATGTCGGCGCCGCGCGGATCGGCCAGGATCGAGCGCGCGCCGAGCGAGCGCGGGCCGAACTCCATGCGCCCGCTCACCAGGCCCACCACCTTGCCCGACGCCAGCGCTGCGGCTATCGCCTGCGCGCGCTCGCCCCGATCCGTGATGCGCGTGTAGGGATAGCCGGCGCGATCGAGGAAGGCGCGAACCTGGGCGCTGGAATAGGCGGGGCCGAGATAGCTGCCGTGCTGGCTGTCGCGCCCCGTGGCCGGGCGCCGGCGCGGGACCCCGAGTCCCATGTGCGCGGCGTAGAGCGCCGCGCCCAGCGCGCCGCCGGCGTCGCCGGCCGCCGGCTGGATCCACAGTCCCTCGGTCACGCCCGCGCGGAGAATCTTGCCGTTGCCGACGCAGTTCAGCGCCACGCCGCCCGCCATGCAGAGGTTGCGTTCGCCGGTGAGGCTCAGCGCCGTGCGCGAGAGCTTCAGCATGATCTCCTCGGTGACGGCCTGGATCGAGGCCGCGACATCCATGTGGAACAGCGCGATCCGGCTCTCGGCCTCGCGCGGCGGCGCGCCGAGCAGGGCGTGCATCTTCTCGCCCGCCATGGCAGCGCCGTCCATGAAGGCGAAGTAGTCGAGGTCGAGGGCGAACGAGCCGTCGTCCTTGATGTCGATCAGGTGCTTCTTGATCAGGCCGGCGAAGCGCGGCTCGCCGTAGGGTGCCAGCCCCATCAGCTTGTACTCGCCGGAGTTGACCCTGAAGCCGCAATACTGGGTGATGGCGCTGTAGAGCAGGCCGAGCGAGTGCGGGTAGCGGATCTCGCGCAGCAGCTCGACCGTGTTGCCCCTGCCGTGACCGATAGTGAGCGTGGCGTGCTCGCCGACGCCGTCGATGGTGAGGATGGCGGCGCTCTCGAACGGCGAGGGATAGAAGGCCGAGGCGGCGTGCGAGATGTGATGGTCGACGTAGGCGACCGGCCGGCGCGTGCCGAGCGCGCTCTCGATCAGCTCGCCCACCCGAAGCTTCTCGCCCAGCACCGAGCGCATGGCGGCCTTGAACGGTTCGCGGCCGCGCGGCGCCACGGCGGCGAAGTTGCGCAGCACGCGGTCGAGCGTCAGCCAGGGATTGTCGTAGTAGGCGACCAGCTCGAGGTCGGCCGGCTCGATGAACGCCTCGCCGAGACAATAGTTGATGGCGTTGGCCGGGAAGCGCCGGTCATGCTTCTTGCGGGTAAAGCGCTCCTCCTGGGCGGCCGCGACGATCTCGCCGCCCTTCACGATGGCGGCAGCCGAATCGTGATAGAGGCCGGAAATCCCCAGGATGTACGGTTCGCTCACGGCGCCTTTCCTGCCTGTCCCGATCTAAGGAGCCTGCCCGCTGGCCGGCGGCTCGGCCAGCAGCGGCCGCAACGTCCTGGCAAGCGACTGGGCTATCGCGCGATGACCTGCCGGGGTCAAGTGCACGTCCTTCTTGAACCGAAAGCCGCGGCGGGTCTCGAGGTCGTAGCCCTGCAGGTCGTCGAGCGGATCGTGCAGGATGAATTGGCCCTCGGCGGCCAGCTCGGCGAAGCGCCGGCGGTAGGCGCCGGCGTCGGCCGTGCCCTCGACATGCTGGTAGAGCGGCAGCGGCATCAGCACGACGGGCTGCGGGATGGCGGCGCGCCACGCGAGCAGGATGGCGCGCATCAGCCGCCACGCCGGGTCGTCGGCGCTGTCGTACTCGGGCGTCGGCTGGTAGCGCACCAGCTGCTGCACCACGCCCTGCAGGCCGACCGCGCGGACCAGCTTGCGCAGCGCCGGGAAGCGGCCGCCGCGGTCGACCGACTCGCTGCTCTCGAGTTCGCGCGCGGTCACCGGCTCGCGCGGCACCGGGGCGTGATGGCGCACCAGCCGCTCGCCTTCGAGCTCGAAATACGGCTTGGGCAGGAACTCGACCCCGCCGTCGGCATCCTGCGAGGGCCGGTAAGGGCTGACGATGCGCCGGATGTTCTCGACCAGCACGGCCAGCACCACGACCCGGCAGGGTGCGCCCGCGGCGAGCTTGCCGTAGCAGATGTACTGCGCGTCGGTGCCGCTGCCCGGCAGGCCAAAATTGTGAACCTCGACCGGCGGCAGCAGCGTCTCCAGGACGTCGCTGTAGCGGCTGCCGTTGGACACGCCGTCGCCCGCGGTGAAGGAATCGCCGAACACCAGCACGCGGGGTGCCGGGTCGTCGCGCTCGAACTCACGGTCGCTGCGAAACCCGAGACCGTTGGTGCGCACCAGATAGCCGCCGTCCGGGCTCGCCACGCGGGTCTTGAGATGGGGCACGAAGCGATAGCCGATATCGGGATCGTATTCGAACAGGGTCGTCATCGTGCGTTGCCTGCGCTCAGTGTGGCGATTGGCAGGGCGGCGGGCAATGGCGGCGCATCCGTTGATTCTTCGCTGGGAGCGCGCCACTCCGATGGCGCTCATGCTCTTCCTCTTGCGCCCCATGAGCGCCATCGGAGTGGCGCGCTCCCAGCAATGACGTCGACCACGACTTCCTTGGCGACGCCCCCGCATTGCCTGCCGACCGGCCCGCGGATATGTAGCGGGACCGCGTTGGGGGACGCGGCAGGGGGAGCGGGAGAGCATGGACCTCACCAGGGTGCACGACGTGATCGCGGCCGCGCTGAAGCGCGAGCTGGGCGGCATCGATCTCACCGACGACCTCGATCTGGTCGAGTCGGGCGTCATCGATTCGCTCGCCCTGACGACGATCGTGGCTGCGCTCGAGTCGGCCTATCCCGGCCTGCGCATCCCCGACAGCGACGCCACGGTCGAGAACCTGGCCTCGGTCGATCGCATCGAGGCGTACCTGGCCGGGCGTGGGTAGGGGCATTTCGCCATCTCTCATATGGTGCGCCGACCACGCCCCCACCTCATCCTGAGCCGCCAGCGCCGTTGGCGCTGCCCACGGACCATGATCGTGTTCATGGAGAGGAGCCGCGCAGGGCGCGGCGTCTCGAAGGATGGACAACGCGCACCGCGCCTGACGCCCATCCTTCGAGACGCGCCCTTCGGGCGCTCCTCAGAGCGTGTGACTTCTTCGTCGCCATCGACATGGAGTTTGCGATGACGAAAGGAAAGGTCCCTCGCTGCGCTCGGGATGACACCTCTATTGTCATCCCGAGCGCAGCGAGGGGGACTTTTCCTTGCGCGCCCGTCGCGTGCTCGCAGAACCTGCCGAAAAAGCCACAGGCTCTCTCCATGAACACGTTCATGGTCCGTGGGCAGCGCCAACGGCGCTGGCGGCTCAGGATGAGGTGTGAGCTGTTGACCGTGGCTCGGTCTTCTCCTCCCCAGCCTGGTTCGAGAGGTGCCCCGTCGTATGGGGCAGAGGGGTCACGCCTCTTCACCGCGGGCGCGCCACGCCGTGGCGAGGCGCCACTCCGTGGCACTCACGGGATGTGTGATAGACAAGAAGAGCGCCACGTCGGCGAAGATTGCTCCGCCTCGAGCGGGCGCTCCCGGCCATGACAGCGATGCAGCCCCTCGGCATCCACCTGCGCGACCGACTGGCGGCCGAGCCGGATCGGATCGTCGCAACCTACGTTGCGCTCGACGGATCGGCGCGCGACGTCTCCGCGGTCGCGCTGGCGGCGCACGCGAACGCCGTCGCGCGGGCACTGCGGCAGCTCGGCCTCGGCCCGCGCGCCCTCGTCGCGATCGTGCATCGTTCGGGGCCGTGGCTGCACGCCGCGTGGATCGGCGCGCTGTGGGCCGGCCATGTGCCGACCATGATCGCGCCGCCGTCGCCGCGCATGGAGGCGCGCAAGTATGCCGAAGGTTTTGCCGGCATGGTCGGCGCGCTCCGCATCGACGCCGTGGTGCTCGACCAGGCGACGCGGGCGGCGCTGGGCGCGCTGATGCCGGCGGGCACGCCGGCGATCGTCACCGACACGCTGCAGCCGGACGCCGGTGCGCCGGACGTTGCGACAGCGGCGAACCTGGACGACGAGGTCGCCGTGCAGCACACCTCGGGCACGACCGGCCTGCAGAAGGCGGTGGGCTTCACCAGCCGCCAGATTCACGTCCACGCCGCCGCGCTCCTCGGGCGCTTGCAGGCGACGCCGGCCGACGTCGTGGTGAGCTGGCTGCCGCTTTATCACGACATGGGCTTCATCGCCTGCTTCGTGACGCCGCTCGTCAGCGGGATGCGCATCGTCGAGATGTCGCCGTTCGACTGGGTGCAGCGCCCGGCGATGCTGCTGGACGCCATCGATTCGCAGGGCGGCACCTTGTGCTGGCTGCCCAACTTCGCCTTCAAGGTGCTGAGCGAGGAGCGCCTGCTCGAGGTCGCGGCCGAGCAGGGCCGGTCGTGGCGGCTGGGCGACGTGCGCGCCTTCATCAGCTGCTCGGAGCCGGTGATGGCCGAGGCGATTGGCCGGTTCGTGGAGCGGCTGGCGCCGTTCGGCGTGCGGCGCGACCAGGTGCTGGCGAGCTACGCCATGGCGGAGGCGATCTTCGGCGTGACCCAGAACGCGATCGGCGCGCCCGTCGTCGCCCACGTCTCGCGCGCCGCGCTGGAGCGCGAGGGCAGGGCGGTGCGCGAGGGGATCATGCTCTTCCGGACTGCGGGCGTCCCGCCCGCTCATGAGAAGAGCGGGCGGGACGCCCGCGGTCCGGAAGACCATGAATCGACTCCCGATGGCATGATCGAGCTGGTGTCGTGCGGCACCGCGCTGCCGACGATCGCGATCGAGGTGCGCGACCCCGCCGGCCGCGTCCTGGGCGACGGCGAGGTTGGCCAGATCCACATCCGCGGGCCGCACGTGTTCGCGGGCTACCGCCATCAGCCCGAGCTCAATGCCAATGTCATCGACGATCGCGGCTTCTTCGCGACCGGCGACCTCGGCTTCCTGCTCGACGGCGAGCTCTACGTCACCGGGCGGTCGAAGGACCTGATCATCGTCCGCGGCCGCAACTACTATCCGCAGGACGTCGAGGCGCTGGTCGGTGCGGTCGCGGGCGTTGTGCCGGGCCGCGTCGCCGCCTTCGGCATCCCCGATGCGGCGAGCGGCACCGAGCAGCTGGTGATCCTGATGGAGATCGCCGACGGCGAGGCGCCGGGCAAGGTGGCGCTCGCGGTGCGCCGCGCCATCGCCCAGTCGCTCGACACCACGGCCGGCGACGTGCGCGTCGTGCCGCCGCGCACCCTGGTCAAGTCGACCTCCGGCAAGATCTCGCGCGCCGAGAATCGCCGGCGCTATCTCGAGGCGGTGAGCCGCGAGACGGGCGGACGCGAGACGGGCAACTCCGAGCGGGGAAACCTCGCGACGGGCGGCGCGGGCTGAGGCATGTATTTCAGCCCGGCCTTCTACGTGCTGATCGCCGCCGTGTTCGCGGCGGTCCAGTTCATTCCGGCGGACGGCGTGCGCCGGCGTGCGGCCGTGCTGGCGCTGGCCGGTGCGATCGGAATCGGCACGGTGCTCGACATGCCGCCGCTCGGCGCCGGCGTGCTCGCGGTGTCGGTGATCGCGCTGCTGGTCGGCAGCCGGCTGGTCGCGGCGCGCGGCATGGCGGCTTCGACCGGCCTGCTGCTGCTCGCCGCCGGGCCGCTGCTGCTCGCCTGGGTCGTCGGCAAGCTCGCCGGCAGCGCCGGCTGGACGCGGCTCACGCCGCTCCTGTTCGTCGGCGCGTCCTACCTGCTGGTCAAGGCGTGGTCGCTGCTGAAGGACATCCGCGACGGCAAGACCAAATCGCCCGACCCGCTCGAGGTCACGGCCTACTTCCTCCATCTGCCGACCTTCCTGGTCGGGCCGATGCATTACTTCAGCGAGTTCCAGGCCGCGCTGCGCAAGCCCTGCCGCCTCGACGGCGAGGCGCTGGTCGACGTGGCCTTCCGGCTGACCCTGGGCGTGGTGAAGATCTTCGGCGTCGCGGGCCTGCTGGCGCCGGCGAGCCTGCTCGGCCTCGATCCGTCGGGTCCAATACCGCCGCTCACGCTCCTGTGGGCCGCCATCGTCTACAGCGTCGTGCTCTATTGCGACTTCTCGGGCTATTGCGACATGGCGATCGCCTGCTCTCGGCTGATGGGCATCGACGTGCCGGAGAACTTCAACTGGCCCTATGCCGCGTCGTCGATCCGCGAGTTCTGGCGGCGCTGGCACATCACCTTCAGCCGCGCCCTGATGGCGCACGTCTTCGTGCCCTCGGTGCGGGTGTTGCAGAGAAGGCTGCCCGATTCGCCCGGGCTGGTGTCGGTGCTGGGCTACACCGGCACCTTCCTGCTGTGCGGCTACTGGCACGGCGCCACGGCGAACTTCCTGCTGTGGGGCCTGTGGCATGCCGGCGGGCTCGCCGGGCAGGATGCCTGGATGCGCTTCCAGCGCGGCCGCGGCCGGCGGCCGACGCCGAAGAAGGGGCCGGTGCAGACCGCGCTCGGCATCGCCGCCACCTTCCTGTTCGTGTCGGCCGGCTGGATCCTGTTCGTCCTGCCGGTCGAGCGGCTGGCGACGCTGTGGAGATAGAAGATGCATATCGACAGGATCCCGCTCTGGCTGCTGCCGCTGGTCGTTCTGGCGATCGCGGCGCTGTGGCTGGCGTGGCGGCGCGGCTGGCTCAGGCTGCCGCTCGCCGAGCGCGAGCTCGTGGTCGTCTCCAAGCTCCTGTTCATCGTCGGCGCGATCATGGTGCTGGTGATGCTGCGCAACTCGATCGAGCTTCCGGCCGGGCAGTTCATCTATGGCCGCTTCTGACCCCGCACCCCCGGCCGGCGTCCGCTGGGGCCGCGTGGTCGCCGCGCTGGCGGTGCTGGCGCTGGCGGCCGAGCTCGCCGCACAGGCGCTGATCTACGCCTATGCCGGCAAGCCGTTCCAGTCGCTGTCGACCTATCGCTGGTCGGCCTACGGGCTGGTGCGCAACAACCCAAGTCTGACCTCGCCCGGCTTCGAGATCGAGAGGAACGGCTTCCGCTCGGTGAAGGCCTTCACCAGGGAGAAGGCGCCCGGCACCCTGCGCGTCATCCTGCTCGGTGGCTCCGTTCTTTATTCCGGCCTCGCGGGCGCGCGGCTCGAGGAGTATGGCCGGGTGAGCAGCGCCGAGACCATCGCGCCCTATCTCGAGGCGATGCTGGCGGCCGATCCGCGTTTCGCCGGCCGCCCGGTCGAGGTCATCAACGCGGCGGTGAACTTCAACCGCATCGTCGAGATCGCCTCGGCCTATCTCGAGGAGTATCTCCACTGGCAGCCCGACCTGGTGGTCGTGTTCGGCAGCGTCAACAATTTCTACTGGTACCGGCGGGCCGGCGACCTGGCCGCCGGCCACACCGCGCTGCAGATGAAGCATCCGTTCCGCCTCGAGTTCGAGCGCCAGGTCAACGAGCACAGCCTCGCCGCCTTCCTCGAGCGGGCGTGGCGGACCGGCGCCGAGCATTCGGCGGCGCTGGCGCTCGCCTCGAAGGCGAGCGTGGCGCTGGCCGATCGCCTGGTGCAGGTGGCGCTGCGGCTCGCCGCGCCGGTGACGGCACGGCCCTCCTCGCTCGACTCCGCCGCGGCCGAGACCGGCCCGGAGACCGCCGGGGAGAGCCGCGCCTACTTCCAGATCTACGCCAGCTACGCCGACGCCATGGTGGCGGCGGCGCGCCGCGCCGGGCAGGACATCGCCTTCGTCTGGGAACCCGCGCTTGGCAATCTCGACGGGCTGAAGCCGCTCAGCCCCGGCGAGCGCTCGCTCCTGAAGTCGATCGAGTCGAGCCCCGCGCGCAGCGCCCAGTACGAGACGATGCGCCAGGCCTTCCACGCGCTGTTCGACACGGCCGGCGTGCCGGTGATCGATCCCACCGAGGCGCTGCGCACCACGTCCGAGACCGTGTTCATCGACTACGTCCACTACACGCCCGCCGGCAATCGCTTCGTCGCCGCGCTGATTCACAAGGAGCTGGGCGAGCGGCTGGCGGCGCGGCTCGGGAGGTAGCGCGTGCTCTTCCGGACCGCGAAGCCTTCGAACTTGGACCTCACCCTGAGGAGCGCACGAAGTGCACGTCTCGAAGGGGCGGCAACAGACGAGCTTGGGCTGCCCCTTCGAGACGCGGCCTGCGGCCGCTCCTCAGGGTGAGGTCCTCTTTGATGCTCCGTGAAAGAGCGAACGAGACGCTTGCTATCCTGAGGAAAAATGAACCCGGACCAAAAAATCACGCGGTCCGGGGTGAACGCGTCTGCTTGATCTCTACTGATCCCGAGGCATCCCTTGTCCCGAGGCGTCACGCATCCCGGGGCGTCACGCGTCCCGAGGCATCACCGGCCCCGAGACTCACCCGGCTCCCGCGTCGTCACCCGAGCCGAAGCGTCACTTGGGCGCCAGCACCATGATCATCTGCCGGCCTTCCATGCGCGGCATCGACTCGATCTTGGTGAGCGGGTCCATCTCGCCGCGGACGCGGTTCAGGACCTGCAGGCCGAGCTCGGAGTGGACCATCTCGCGGCCGCGGAAGCGCAGGGTCACCTTGACCTTGTCGCCTTCCTCGATGAACCGCTTCATGGCGCGCATCTTCACCTCGTAATCGTGGTCGTCGATGTTCGGGCGCATCTTGATCTCCTTGACCTCGATGACCTTCTGGTGCTTGCGCGCCTCGTGCGCCTTCTTCTGCGCTTCGTACTTGTATTTGCCGTAGTCGGAAATCTTGGCGACCGGCGGGGCGGCGTTGGGCGAGATCTCGATCAGATCGAGACTTGCCTCCTCGGCCATCTCGATGGCCTCGCGGGTGCTGACGACACCGACCATATCGCCGTTCTCGTCGATCAGTCGGACTTGCGGCGCCTTGATCTCGCCGTTGACGCGCGGACCCTCGCGGGTGGGCGCGCTCTGCTGGGCAGGTCGTGCTATGGCTTCCTTCTCCTTCGTAAGAGCCCCGGGACGGGGCGGAATGTCGAGACCGCGACCGCCCTAGAAGGGCGGCCGGGCCTCCTCTGAAAGTTTAGTGACGGCGGCCCCGAGTTCAAGGACCTCTTGCTTGTCCGAGCCCAGGCGCCGGATCGCCACCGTGCGGCCGTCCATGTCGCGCCGGCCAACCGCCAGGATCAGCGGCACGTGGGCCAGCGAGTGCTCGCGGACCTTGTAGTTGATCTTCTCGTTGCGCAGATCCGCCTCGACCCGGAGCCCGGCGGCGCGCAACGCGTCGGCGACCTCGTTGGCATAGCTGTCGGCGTCGTTGACGATCGTGGCCACAACCGCTTGCGTCGGCGTCATCCAGAGCGGGAACCGGCCGGCGTAGTTCTCGATGAGAATGCCGATCATGCGCTCGAAGCTGCCGAAGATGGCGCGGTGCAGCATGACGGGCCGCCTGCGCGCGCCGTCCTCGGCGACGTAGCTCGCGTCGAGCCGGTCGGGCAGCACGAAATCGACCTGCAGGGTGCCGCACTGCCAGTCGCGCCCGATCGCATCGCGCAACACGAACTCCAGCTTGGGGCCATAGAACGCGCCCTCGCCGGGATTGAGGATGAGGTCGAGGCCGGCCGCCTTGGAGGCGGAGCGCAGCGCGCCCTCGGCCTGGTCCCACACCGCGTCGGAGCCGGCGCGCACCGGCGGGCGGTCGGAGAACTTCACGAAGTAGTCCGGGAAGCCCAAATCCTTGTAGATCGAGCCCAGCAGATTGCAGAAGCGGATCGTCTCGCTCTCGATCTGCTCCTCGCTGCAGAAGATGTGGGCGTCGTCCTGCGTGAAGTTGCGCACCCGCAGGATGCCGTGCAGCGCGCCCGACGGCTCGAAGCGATGGCACGAGCCGAACTCGGCCAGCCGCAGCGGCAGCTCGCGGTAGCTCCTGAGACCCTGGTTGAAGATCTGGACATGGCAAGGGCAGTTCATCGGCTTCAGCGCGAAGATGCGTTTGGCCGGATCGTCGATGAACTCCTGCAGCCCTTCCTCGTTCTCGCTGAGATACATGTTCTCGCGGAACTTCTCCCAGTGGCCCGACGCCTCCCACAGCTTGCGATCGACCAGCTGCGGCGTCTTCACCTCCTGGTAGCCGCCGGCCTCGAGCTTGCGCCTGATGTAGCCTTCGAGCGTGCGCCAGAACGTCCAGCCCTTGGGATGCCAGAACACCATCCCCGCCGCTTCCTCCTGCTGGTGGAAGAGGCCCATCTCGCGGCCGAGCCGGCGGTGGTCGCGCTTCTCGGCTTCCTCGATGCGGTGCAGGTAGTCCTTCAGCTCCTTGTCGGAGAAGAAGATCGTGCCGTAGACGCGCTGCAGCTGGGCGTTGTTGGCATCGCCGCGCCAGTAGGCGCCCGACACCTTCGTGAGCTTGAACGCCTTGCCGAGCTTGCCCGTCGAGGGCAAATGCGGGCCGAGGCACATGTCGAGCCAGCTGCCCTGCTTGTAGACCGAGATCTCCTCGTCCCTCGGCAGCTCGTCGGCCCACTCGGCCTTGAAGCTCTCGCCGTGGCTCTTGAAGTAGTCCTTGATCTTCGCGCGGTCCCAGACCTCGCGCTCGATCGGCAGGTTGCGGTCGACGATCTCGGCCATGCGCTGCTCGATCTTGCCGAAGTCCTCGGGCGAGAACGGCTGGTCGCGCACGAAGTCGTAGTAGAAGCCGTCGTCCGTCGCCGGGCCGAACGTGATCTGCGTGCCGGGGTAGAGCTCCTGGACGGCCTGCGCCAGCACGTGCGCCGCGTCGTGACGAAGGAGCGTCAGCGCCTCGGGGTCGCGCGCCGTCACGATGCCGATTTTGGCATCGCGATCGACGACATGGGCGAGGTCGACCATCTTGCCGTCGACGCGCAGCGCCAGCGCCGCCTTGGCGAGGCCGGGGCCGATCGAGGCCGCGATGTCGGCGCCGTTGACCGGCTTGTCGAACGATCGGACGGAGCCGTCCGGCAGGGAAACATTGATCATGGCAATCACCACACGAGAAGAAGAATGCGAACGCGGCGACACGGCCGACAGCAACTGTCGGTGGCGCGAGGCCGGGAGGCGGCACGAGTGCGCGCGCCCGGCCGGATCAAGTTCGGTCGGTGGTGATGATGGGAGCGGTGTAGAACCAGCGTTCCATGGCGCTGGAGATAATTGCGGGCAGCCGCGGAGTCAAGTTTTCAGCCTCTCCTTCTCCTCCCCAGCGAAGCTGGGGAGGTGTCGGCGTCTTCGCCGACGGAGGGGTCATGAGCAGCGGGACTGGGGCCCATGACCCCTCCGTCCGCGATTACGCGGACACCTCCCCAGCTTCGCTAGGGAGGAGGATGAGGGGCGCCTCTCACCCGCCGCCCAGCCGCTCGTACAGCGCCAGCAGCCGCTGGTTGGACTCCGCCAGCGCGTACAGCCCGCGCACGTGCTCCTGGGCGGCGCGCGCCAGCTCGGCGCGGCGTTCGTGCGACAGAGAGAGCGCGGTGTTCAGCGCCTCGGCCAGCGCCGCGGCATCGCCGGCCGCCGCGAGCCAGCCGGTGACGCCGGCCCGCACCGTCTCGGCGGCGCCGCCGCCATCCTCGACCACGACCGGCCGGCCCATCGCCTGGGCCTCGACCAGGGCGCGGCTGAAGCCCTGCCGCGCGCCGCCGGTCGACACCACGACGTCGGCCAGCATGTAGGCCGCCGGCATGTCCTCGACATAGGGGCCGATCTGGACGCGGCCGTTCAGCCCGGCCGTCTCGATCGCCCGCTCGAGCTCCCGCTCGAACGGGGTCGGCTCGCCCGACGAGCCGAGCAGCAGGCAGAACACGTCGTCGCGGCCGAGCCGCCTGACCGCCTCGACCAGGAGCTTCTGGCCGTGATCCTCGCCGAAGCGCGCCGGGCACAGGATCAGCGGCGCGCCGTCGGGCACGCGCAGTTCGCCGGCCAGCCGGATCACCCGGTCGGCGCGCACCATCGCCGGATCGAAGCGGGCGAAGTTGACGCCGGGCGGGATGGTCTCGAGCCGGCTGTCGAGCCCGGGGAAGCGCTGCACGGCGTCGCGCGCGACGTGATCGGACACGGCGACGACGGCGTCGGCGCGCGCCTGCCGGCTCTCGATCAGGCGGTCGAGCATGCGGCTGGCGAGGAACGGCGCCTGCAGCGTGGCGATCCATTTGACGCCCAGCCGGCCGGCGAGCGCCTGCGCCAGCCACGCGGAGGCGGGCGAGCGCGACTGGATCAGCGAGACGCGCGCCGTGCGCAGGCTGCCGACCAGCTTGCGCGGCACCGTCAGCCGGGTCCACAGCGGATGCCCTGCCTCGGGCAGCTCGAGATGGCTGGCGCGATGGCGCAGCAGCTCGGGCAGCAGCATGCCGCCCGGCGAGGCGACGATGGCCGACCCGCCGGCCGCGATCACGGCCTGCGCCGTCTCGATGGTGGCGCGCGCGATGCCGCCGCCGGCGAGCGAGGGAACGATTTGCAGAAGCGTCGGAGGGGACACGGCGATTGTTCTTGTCGGGGGGATGGCCAAGGGTTGCCGCACCATAGCCAACGCGATCCGGATGTCATCCGGTCTTGCGACGGAGTTGACACGCCTCAGATTCCTCTCCCCCTAACGGGCAGGGGATTCGCATATCGGAATATGTGATGTTTCTCAATGGTTTGGGGCATGTTTTTAAGGTTCTCTCACGATCCCCTCGGAGAGACCAAACATGGCCACACTCAAACAGCTGCGTTGCGAG
>Ga0268299_1002254_pt1 | contig 24547 bp, 18 predicted proteins | sample NOBtaG_FD_193484 | JGI IMG/M metagenome (GOLD analysis project Ga0268299, IMG submission 193484) | Activated sludge microbial communities from bioreactor in Nijmegen, Gelderland, Netherland - NOB reactor | ecosystem: Engineered > Bioreactor > Aerobic > Activated sludge | place: Netherlands... | reverse complement strand
CCAGTCTTGCGTTGCCTTCTGCGTGTGTACTCGCAGAATCAGCGCTCCCCGTGGCAGTTGTGCGCGAGAGCCTTCCGGGGCGTACGCCGACCCATGACTGCCGCCTGAAGTGCCACGGCAGGTCGCCGAGAGCCGCTCTTGAAGGAGCGTCTCGGGAGGCCGTTCGGCCGGCATCAACTGAGTGGGGAGATGTCGCCTAGGGGCCGCGAAGCGATGGTGGTCGCGCGATTGCCGCCACCTCGCGCACCGCCCCCGGTTCGCCGCCGATTCCGGCCACCAACCGCGCCCACGCCGTCCACATCTCATCCCCCCGTGTCGGCGTCGCCGCGTCCGTCGCGCGACGCGCCAGCGACGTCAGGGGCGCGGGCCATGCATCGCGCGACAGACGTTCGGTCACGGCGGGCTCGAGCTGCGCGGGATGGACAGCGGCGAGGAAGCTGATGCCCCGGTGTTCCGCCACTCGCGCGAGAAGCGCGCCATCGATGGCCAGCGTGTGCAGTCCACGGCGCTCATGGACGAATCGCTCGTCAGCCGAGATGACGTCGCTGAGCACGATCCCGTTCCCGGACTCGATGTATCGGACGCGCCACACCGAACATTTCGCCCGCACGACATCGGCGAGCACTGAGACGAGCTCGGCGCGCAGCTCGGCGCGCAGCGCGGCGCGCAGCTCGGTCAGGCGCGGGCGCAGGAGTTCCGCGGGATCGGAGTCGGTCCTGCCCGCCGGGCCACGCCAGAACATCGGCCATCGGACCTGCGGCGCGTTCTGAAGCATGAACTTCTCGAGCTTGGAGGCGAAGGCGTGGATCTGGTATGTGTCGACCCTCGGAGTCACGGTTGAGGAGTCTGTCTCGTCGGCGGTCGAGCTTCGTGTGTGCGGATCGTGAGTTCGCATCAGGGCTCAAGACGGATGACAGTCGGGCCTTCCGGGTGTGCCAGCCGGTCACCTCCGCTCCGCTTGCCCTTCTTCGGTACACGCCGCACTTTCACGGCTGTCGAGGCGCGCGTCGGCAGCGACCATGCACCACCGCGGAGACGGAGGGCCGGCTGGATACTGGGATAGGCTCTCACCCTGTCGTGGATGTCGCGTCAAATGCCGACGAATTCAGCACTTACCAGTTCGAAAGCGACGCCTGAGGTCTTTCTCAAGACGCTCGGGCCAGCCGCGCTCGTAGTCGGAAGCCGCAGCGACGCGTCGCGCGAGCTGCACCCCGGCGGCAAGGCACTGGCGCTCCTGGCGTTTCTCGCGCGAGCGCCGGGTCGGTCGGAGCACCGGGAACGGCTCGTTGCCCTGCTCTGGGCCAACGCGGACGAAGAGAGCGGCCTCCAGTCGCTCCGGCAGGTACGGCACGCGCTCCGACAACTCCTCGGGTTCGAGTTGGTCGGCTCGGATCGCGGCCGTCTGGTACTTGCGCCAGTGCTTCGCTGTGACCTCGACGAGTTCGCCGCGGCGGTGGCAGCACAGGACCTCGACCGCGCGATCGCCCTATACCGAGGCGCGTTCTTCGAACGCTTCGCGGCACCGGGCGCCGGCGACTTCGAACGCTGGGCGTCGGCGCAGCGCGCGGCGCACGCGCTCCAGGCGCTGGAGTGCCTCGACCGGCGCGCAACCGAACTGCTCGCCCTCGCGCGGGCCCGCGACGCGCTCGCGCTGGCAGACCGCCTCCAGGCCATCGACCCCGAGGATGAGCGACACTGGCGGATTCGGTTGGAGGCGTTGCTACTCAAGGGCGATCCCTTCGGCGCACTGACGGTCGCGAAGCAGTGCGAGCGGTGGTTCCTCGACGAGGAGGTGGCGCTCCCTCGCAGTCTCACGACTCTCCTGGCGCGTGCCAAGTCGGCCAACGCATCGACGCCGCCGGGCGCCGAGACCGACGGCCCGTCGCTCGCTCCCGAGCTCATCGGGCGCGAAGCGGAGTTCGCCGCGCTGATCGCCGCTGCCAAACGGGCCACGGTCGGTCGGGGGGTCGGCATCGTTGTACGGGGAGCCGCCGGCATGGGGAAGTCGCGGCTGCTGCACGACGTCGCGGAGCGCCTGGCGGCGACGCGCACACGCGTCGTCGAGGTGCGGGCCCTGCCGGCCGACCGACCGCTACGCTTCGCGCTGATCGCGAGGCTCATCGCGGCGCTCGTCCGGCTCCGCGGCGCCGCGGGATTGTCGCCGGCGAGCGCGTCCGTCCTCCTGTCCGTCAATCCGACGATCTCCTCGGCCTTCGCGAATCTCAGCGCGGCAGTGCTCTCGTCGGACCAGCACGTGGCCATCCTCGAGGCGGTCGACGACTTACTCGGTGTGCTCGCGGAAGAGGCGCCGCTCGCCGTCATGGTGGATGATCTCCATTGGGCCGACGCGGACTCCGTCCGGGTGCTCTCTTCGCTCTCGGAGCGCCAGTCCACGCGGCGGGTGCTCCTCGTGCTCGCCTCGCGGGTGCGCTCCGATGGCGTTGCGGCATTCGGCACCGACTCCACGCTACTGCAACTCGCCACGCTCACGCAGGCGCAGACGCTGGCGATGCTTGACAGCATCGCCGAACCGGCCGCCACCGACGATGGGGCCTGGCGCCTCGCGATCTTTGCCGCGACCTCGGGTGTCCCGCTGCTCGTGCTGGAAGCGGTCCGTCTGGCGATGGACGCGGGCGCGTTGGCGATCGTCGGCGGACGCTGGTGTGTGCGCGATGCGCAGCAGCTTCGGACGATGCTCGCGCATCGGTCGGTGGTCGCCGACCGGCTGCGCCGACTTGACGCGCGGGCGCACAGGGTGCTGATGCTGCTGGCGGTCGCCGGACTCCCATTGCCGGAGGAGAGCATGCGGCGCGCGGATGCGTCGCTCGCCGCGGAGGTGGGCGAGCGCCTCCGCGAGCTCGAGCTCCGCGATGTGGCGGTGCACACGCGAGAGGGCTGGATGGTTGCGCACGACGCCTTGGCCGACTCGGTGCTGGAGACCGCGACCGACGCCGAGTTCCGCGCGGCGCAGTCTGCATTGGCCGAAGTGCTGCGGGTCGGTGAGACCGACGCGCAGCAATCGCGCGCGCTCGAACTCTGTGGGGCACTCGAGCGCTGGTCCGACGCCGCCGGATGCGTGATGCGCATGGTGGAGCGGCAGAGCCCGAATCCCGCAGCGAGACGTACGCTGGCGCTGGCGATTCTCGACCGCCTCGATGCTCCCGACGCGCGGCGACGCGTGTGGGAGCGCCTGCCATGGCGGCTGCGGGTGCGAGGGTCGCGCATCGCGATGGTCGGACTGATCGCCCTGCTGTCCGTCATCCTGGCCAGCGGGTTCGCCTACCGGGTGTCTCGCGGCGCGGCGCCCGAGGACGACGGGACGCGACTTGTCGTGTTGGTGACGGACTCGCTCGGGCGCCAGGAGGCCCTCGAGGCGTTGGTGACGGCGCGCGGTTGGTCGGCCGGCCATGCGGTGGACGCTCGGGCGGTGCGCGGACCCATCGCCCATGCGCTGCGCGCGGGCGGCGAGCGCCCGGAGCGACTCTTCGGAAGCCTACTGCTGCAGGAACACTACTATCCCGACTCTGGCGGAGTCGACATTGCGTTGGTCCGAGCGGACTCCAGCCGGGAGCGCCTGACGAACGTCCCGGGAGACGATGTTCCCAGCGGCTGGGCACCGGATGGATCGGCCTTCTTGTTCACGTCGTCGCGCGCGGGCGTGCGTGGGCACCGCGCCGTGTGGGCGATGCAGCTGGCCACGCGGACCGCGCGGCGCATCTCGTCCGGCGGCACGTTGCGCGACAGCGACGACTATGCCGTCTGGAGTCCGGACGGATCCCGGGTGGTGTTCATGCGCCGCTACTTCGACTTGCGGCACCCGGAGATCTGCACGGTGGACAGCGATGGCGCGCGCGAGCGCTGCATGGGGATTCCCGGCCGTGCGATCGCCGACTTCGGCGGATGGCTCGATGTGGATCGGTTCGTCGTCGTGACGGATTCGATGCTGGACATTCGGACCGTGGTGGTCCACACCGAGCGAGGGACGTGGGAGGACCTCCGCGCCGCGCGGGGTGCCTGCCTGGTGTCGCCGAACGGGCAGTGGTTCGCCTGCCGAAACCACCGCCAAGGCGAGGTGACGGTGGCATCGGTCGCCGCTCCCGAGCACTTGCGTCGCGTCACGGTGCCGGCGTCGAGCAATGTGATGGGTCTGCTGTGGTCGTACGAGCCGAGTCGCATCCGTCCGGTCGCGCGCATCGAAGTGCGAGTCCCGCGCTCGCCGGTGCCGACGGGTGTCGGTACGCTGCTCACGGCGTTGGCCAAGGATGCGGACGGCATGCCGATCGCGGGGGTGCCGCTCCGATGGCGGACGCCGGACTCGGCGCTGGCCTCGGTGTCCGCCGACGGCCTGCTCGTTCCTCGACGCGCAGGGATCGTTCGTGTGGAGGTGAGCGCCGGTGGGTGGCGCTCCACCACCGTGCGTCTCCAGGCTGACGAGCTGCCCAGCAGGGTCTTGCTGCGCGAGTCATGGGAGTCGGACGCGGAGTCACGATGGCGCTACTTCGGGACACCACGCCCGACCGCCATGCGTACGGACGGGAGCCCCGGTGCAATCCAAGGCGCGAGTCGAGGTGCGCGCGCCGTATTCTGGAATCGCGGCGACGGGGACCACTACAGCGGCGCGTACTCGCGACAGTTGTTCTCCGGCTCCGAAGGTCTTTGGATCGAAGCGGAGGTCTCGACGAAGCTGACGGCGACGCAGTGGCAGGGACTCACCCTGATGATCCGGGAGGTGGGCGACCGAGCGGCAGCGGAACGCTGGGATCACGTCGACGGGCCGATCGCCGGCGGAGGGGCGCACTTCTGCGACTTCAACTACCCGGCGAGTGAGGGACTCGTGCATCTCTCACGGCTCGGTGGCGTGGAGCTCTCACAAGTGCCGGCACTTCGGAGCGCGCTGCCCCTGTACAGCGGTGCGTGGTACCGGGTTCTGGTACACCTGTTCCCGGACGGTCGGTGCGGATTGGCCGTCAACGGTGTGCCTGTGCGAGTGACCCGGCGAACGACCACGTCGAAGGATTCGCTCACCGTGTACGTCTACGGCAACTCGAACGAGACGCGTGTGCTCGTGGGGACACTGGTGGTAGGCAAGGGCATCCGCACGGACGTCCGCTGGGAGCAGGCTCCGTCCGAGATCGATCGTTGAGGTGCCCTTGAATCGGCCCGGGATTACCGGAGACTCGGTTAGTTGAGTCCCACGGCCGCGGACGCGGCTAGGGTGTGATAATACTGCGCTTCGTTCTCCGCCGGGGGGATATCCCCGAGCGACTGCATCAGGCGCTGGCTGTTGTACCACGCGACCCACTCGAGCGTCGCGTACTCCACGTCCTCTCGCCCCTTCCACGGCCCAAGATGATGGATGACCTCTGCCTTGTACAGCGCGTTGATCGACTCGGCGAGCGCGTTGTCGTACGCGTCGCCTCGGCTGCCCACGCTGGATTCGATGCCGGCCTCGAGGAGGCGGTCCGTGTACCGGATGGCCAGGTACTGCGATCCGCAATCGCTGTGATGCACGAGCGGCCCGTCAAGCGCGCGATCGTACAGCGCCTGCTCCAGCGCGTCGAGCGCGAGGTCCGTGCGCAGCGTCGTCGTCGCGCGCCAGCCGACGATGCGCCGCGAGTACGCGTCCGTGACAAAGGCCACGTACCCGAAGCCGCGCCACGTCGGCACCTAGGTCAGGTCCGAGACCCACAACTGGTTCGGGCGCGTCGCGGTGAAGTTGCGCTGCACCAAGTCCTGCGGCCGGTGCGCGAGCGGCTCCGGCACGGTGGTGGTCACGCGACGCCCACGCACCACGCCGCGCAGGCCCATCGCCTTGAAGACGCGTGTCACGGTACAGCGCGCGACGAGGCGGCCCTCGCGGCGGAGTGCCTTCCACGCCTTGCGCGCGCCGTAGCGCCCGCGCGTCGCCGCCCACACGCGCTGGATCTCCGGTCGGAGCGCCGCATCTCGGTGCGTGCGCGTGGGCAGGCGCGACGGGTCGCGCTCGCGCGCCTTCGCCTCGTAGTCGGTCGACGGAGCGATCGGCAGCACCGCGCCGATCGGCTCGACTCCGTCGGCCTCGCGGTGCGCGTCGATGAAGCGCACCATCAGTTCGGTCGGCGGTCGCGGGCTACCCCGCCGCCAGTGCGAAATACGCGGACGCCTTCTTGAGGATCTCGTTGGCGCGCTTGAGCTCGCGGTTCTCGCGCTCCAGCTCCTTCATCCGGGCCGCGTCGCCCGTCGTCGGGCCGGGCCGCTGTCCGGTGTTGCGCTCGTACTCGCGCACCCAGTTGCGCAGGGTCTCCCGATGGCATCCCACGTTCTCCGCAATCGAACAGACCGCGGCCCACTGCGAGTTGTGTTGCGGCGTCTGCTCCACCACCATCCGGATGGCGCGCTCGCGGAACTCAGGCGCAAACTGTGAACGTCTTGGCATGACTCCAACCTCTCACGAAGTGGAGCCTCCGGCAAACCCGGGCCGATTCAGTTGTACTCCGGCCCGCGCGCACAGGAGTTCGCGGGTGACTACTTCGGGCGGAGCCCGATGAGCGCGGCGACGACGAAGTCGGGCCCGACTCCGTTCTCGATCGATGTCGGCGCCACCTGCTACTGGGCGGACGATTACAGCTACGACGTCATTTGCGGCGGGATCCGCTGCTTCGCGAACTTCTCCCTTCGGCTCCGTGAAGCCGCGCGCGGAGCGGCACGGCCCGCCACCGGACCGACCCCGAACTACGTGATCGCCACTTGGGATTGCGCCAACGGGGGAGGACTCTCGATGAACGAGTACGGTTCGGTCACCTATCACCTACCGAGTTCCGGTGGCGGCGGCGAACCCAGTGGCGGCGGCGGGGCCTTGCCCTGTCAGCCGGGCACACCGGCGGATACCAATCCCGATGGAAGTCCGCGTTATGACGAACTTCGAGCCGCCCTGGCGTGTGACCCGATTCCCGTCGACTCGGCTGCTCCTGGGTATGCCCCGGACTGCGACCCGCTGCTCCCGAACTGCTATGACACGCTCGCGACTGCGTCACGCGCATCGCTGCAGGTCGGACTGTCGCGCATACGGCCCCGAGAAGAGTTCGCCGATCCAGAGGTTGCGACGATGTGCCATGACATGCTCGCAGCGGCGAACACCTTCCTCGCGCAGGGTCGGGTCTGGCAAGGAAGTCCTCACGTTACCGATGGCCCGAGGCCGCATCGAGGGGCGAGCGTCGAAGGTCCAAGCAATGTATGGAGGATCCACATCGACGCCGACCAGTTTGCGATTGCCAATGATCCGAACAACATTAACTCGGACATCTACAAGAGCATCCTCGCCGAGATCCTGCTTCACGAAGTCGCGCACACGAAAAGGCTCACGCACCCAGATGGCCCGGGAGCCAACGATGTCTACCCCTTCAACCACATCAGCGGCGGTCTGCTGGAATCCGGAGGGCCGGCCCAGCGATGCATAAAGTAGCTTGTCTCCCATTCGCGGCGGTCCTGTGGAGCGTCGGGTGCGCTCCGCCGCGAGCTCTGCAGGGTACGTCGTCACCGCTCCAGGTGGGTGCGGAGCGTGAGGTGTTCGGTCGCGAGGTACGCGACGTCGCATTGATTGTATCCGATGCATGGACCGAGCGTCTTACGATCTCACCCGATGGAGCTCGCGCGGATGGACGAAGTCTGTATCTGCTCCTCAATCGGGATCCAAACTATGCAGCGAGCCTCGGGTCCGATGTTCGCAGCGCGTTGCTTGCCGACACTGCGGAATACGAGGCTCAGCCGCCACGTCCGATCGGGACACGCCTGTGGTCGGTGTACTCAGTGCGGCAAGTGAGCGAAGAGAGGGCCGAGCTCGTTGCGCGGCTCACCTACGGTGCAGCACAGCACACGGAGGTCTACGTGCTGTCCCGGGTTCCGAAAGGAGGTGCGCGCACCTGGAGTATCTCAGAGGTTCGAATACACCAGCGAACTTGGTACTAGTTCTCACACGTCTTTGTGTTGCGGAGTTGCTGCGGCATAAGGCGGCGCGCACCCTTGAGTTCCATCACCAAGGCCGTCAGCACGAATTGTGAGCAGCGCCCCCTACGCCCGGTGGCGCCGTGATTCTGGGTCGCGCGCGCGATTCGTCCGTTGCCGTCGGGACGCTCCGAAGTCGAGGCTTCGCCTTCGTACAACGCGATGAGTCACACGGAGACCTGGCTCTTTCGGCGACATGAGCCAGGCGCGGCGGTTCCGTGGCTTCTGGTCGACGTTCGCATCAACGGTTTCGGTTACTACTGACCGGCAGCCTCCGTCGGCTGTAGCTCCGTCCGTTTCGCCGCGATCGCCTCGAGCACGATCGGATCCAGCCCCGCCCCACCCGTCGCATCGATGTGCGCGAGCAGTTCGCGCCGCATGCGTGGCTCCCAGAAGCGCCGGATGTGCATCGCCGTCCCCGTCAGCGCCTCGGCGCGGTCGGGGAGGGCGTCGTGGTAGCGGCCGATCTGGTTCGCCATCTCGATCAGCTTCCCGAGATTCACGGCTTGGGACTCCGCACGCCCACGGCGCGCTCGAGCAGGCCGAGTTGCTCGCTGGTGAAGCTCTGGAAGCGCTCCTGCCACTCGCTGCCCTTGAGCGCGGGTGTCACCTGCACGGCCGTCACCTTGTACTCGGGGCAGTTGGTGGCCCAGTCGGAGTTCTCGGTGGTGATCACGTTGGCGCCGGACTCGGGGTGGTGGAACGTGGTGTAGACGATCCCCGGCTGCACCCGATCGGTGATGTGGGCGCGCAGGCTGGTCTCGCCCGCTCGGCTACTCACGGTCACCTGATCGCCGTCGTGGATGCCGCGCTCCTCGGCGTCGTGCGGGTGGATCTCCAGCCGATCCGCATCGTGCCACTCGACGTTCGCGGTGCGGCGCGTCTGCGCACCCACGTTGTACTGCGAGAGGATGCGGCCGGTGGTGAGGATGAGCGGATACTTGCGGTTGACCTTCTCGGTGGTCGGCACGTACTGCGTCGGTACGAACTTGCCCTTGCCGCGCACGAACTCGTGCTCGTGCATCACGGGAGTGCCGTCCGGGGCCCTCTCGTTGCAGGGCCACTGGATGGACCCGAGTTCCTCGATCCGCGCATAACTCACCCCCGTGAACGTGGGCGTGAGGCTGGCGATCTCGTCCATGATCTCGGACGGATGGTGGTAGTGCATGGGGTAGCCGAGCGCCGTGGCGAGAGCGACGGTGACCTCCCAGTCCTCCTTGCCGGCCAGCGGCTCCATCACCTTCCGCACCCGCGAGATGCGACGCTCGGCGTTGGTGAAGGTGCCGTTCTTCTCGAGGAAACTGGAGCCCGGCAGGAACACATGCGCGAACTTGGCGGTCTCGTTGAGGAACATGTCCTGCACCACGATGCACTCCATGGCCTCGAGCGCGGCCGTGACGTGTGTGGTGTCGGGGTCGGACTGGGCGATGTCCTCCCCCTCGAGGTAGAGGCCCTTGAAGCTCCCGTCGAGTGCGGCGTCGAACATGTTGGGGATGCGGAGGCCCGGCTCCTTCTCGAGCGAGACCTTCCAGCGACCCTCGAACAGTGCCCGCACGGAGTCGTCGAGCACGTGGCGATAGCCCGGAAGTTCATGCGGGAACGAGCCCATGTCGCAGGAACCCTGCACGTTGTTCTGCCCGCGGAGCGGGTTCACACCCACGCCGGGGCGGCCGAGGTTGCCGGTGGCCATGGCGAGATTGGCGATGCCGAGCACGGCGGTGGAGCCCTGGCTGTGTTCGGTGACGCCAAGTCCGTAGTAGATCGCCGCGTTGCCGCCCGTGGCGTAGAGCCGGGCGGCGCCCCGCACGACGCTGGCCGGCACCCAGGTCTCGGCTTCGAGCGCCTCGGGGGAGTTCTCGGGCCTCGAGACGAAGTCCTTCCACTGCGCGTAGCTGGCCGGCTCGCAGCGCGCGAGGGCGAAGGCATCGTCGCTCAGGCCCTCGGTGACGATCACGTGGGCGAGGGCATTGAGCACGGCGACATTGGTGCCGGGTCGCAGCTGCAGGTGGTACGAGGCCTCCACGTGCGGTGAGCGCACGATGTCGGTGCGGCGCGGGTCGACGACGATGAGCTTGGCGCCTTCGCGGATGCGCCGCTTCATGGCGCTCGCGAACACCGGGTGGCCGTCGGTGGGGTTCGCACCGATCACGACGATGACGTCGGCGTGCTGCACGGAGTCGAAGTTCTGCGTGCCCGCCGATTCGCCGAGCGTGGTCTTGAGCCCGAACCCGGTGGGCGAGTGGCAGACACGCGCGCAGGTGTCGATGTTGTTGTTGCCGAACGCCGCGCGCACGAGCTTCTGCATGAGGTACGTCTCCTCGTTGGTGCAGCGCGACGAGGAGATGGCGCCCACGGCACCGCGTCCGTACTGTGCCTGCAGCCGCTTGAACTCCGAGGCGGCGTAGCCGATCGCCTCATCCCAGGAGACCGGCGTCCAAGGATCGGTGATCCGCTTGCGGATCATCGGTGTGGTGATGCGGTCCTTGTGCGTGGCGTAGCCCCAGGCGAATCGGCCCTTCACGCAGGAGTGGCCGTGGTTCGCCATGCCGTCCTTGTACGGCGTCATGCGCACCACCTCGCGCCCCTTCATCTCGGCCTTGAACGAGCAGCCGACGCCGCAGTAGGCGCAGGTGGTGACCACGTCGTAGTCCGGCGTGCCGGCATCGACGACCGTCTTCTCGATGAGCGTGGCCGTGGGGCAGGCCTGGACGCAGGCGCCGCAGCTCACGCACTCCGATTCCATGAACGCCTCCATCTGCCCCGGCGAGATCTTGGACGCGAAGCCGCGGCCATCGACGGTGAGCGCGAAGGTGCCTTGCACCTCCTCGCAGGCGCGCACGCAGCGCTGGCAGACGATGCACTTGGCGGGGTCGAACTCGAAGTACGGGTTGGAGGCGTCCTTGGTCGCGTCGAGGTGGTTCTCGCCCTCGTAGCCGTAGCGCACCTCGCGCAAGCCCACGGCGCCGGCCATGTCCTGCAGCTCGCAATCGCCGTTGGCGGAGCAGGTGAGGCAGTCGAGCGGATGGTCGGAGATGTAGAGCTCCATCACGCCGCGGCGCAGGTCTCCGAGCTTCTTGGACTGGGTGCGCACCTGCATGCCGGCTTCCGCCGGCGTGGTGCAGCTCGCGGGATATCCTTTGCGGCCGTCGATCTCCACCAGGCAGAGCCGGCAGGAGCCGAACGACTTGAGCGAGTCGGTGGCGCAGAGCTTGGGCACCATCACGCCGGCCGTGGCGGCGGCGCGCATCACCGAGCTGCCCTTGGGCACGGTCACCTCGACGCCGTCGACGCGGAGCGTGACGGTCTCGGTGCTGGCCGGCAGGGGCGTGCCGTAGTCGATGTCCTGGCGCGTGTTGATCGGAATGGTCGTCATGGCGGGTCTCTCCAATCCTCGAGGGTCAGGACTTGGCGAAGTCCTCGGGGAAGTGATTGAGCGCACTGAGCACGGGGTACGGCGTCATGCCGCCGAGGGCGCAGAGCGAGCCCCCGACCATGGTGTCGCAGAGGTCGCGGAGCAGCGCGGTGTTGGCCGCGCGCTCCTTCCCAGCGACGATCTTGTCGACCACTTCGACACCGCGGGTGGACCCGATGCGGCAGGGTGTACACTTGCCGCAGGACTCGATGGCGCAGAACTCCATGGCGTAGCGGGCCATCCGCGCCATGTCCACCGTGTCGTCGAACACGACGATGCCGCCGTGGCCGAGCATGGCGTCGATCCCGAGGAATGCCTCGTAGTCGATCGGCGTGTCGAACTGCGCCGCCGGCAGGTACGCGCCGAGCGGGCCGCCGACCTGCACGGCGCGGATCGGACGGCCGGAGCGCGACCCTCCACCGTAGTCGTACAGCAGCTCCCGCAGCGTGATCCCGAATGCGCGCTCCACGAGGCCGCCGTGCTTGATGTTGCCGGCGAGCTGCAGGGGGAGCGTGCCGCGCGAGCGGCCCTCGCCGTAGTCGCGGTACGCGGCACCGCCCTCCGCGAGGATGAACGGCACCGATGCCAGCGTGATGACGTTGTTGACGACCGTCGGGCGGCCGAACAGTCCCTCGATGGCCGGCAGCGGGGGCTTGGGTCGCACCATGCCGCGCTTGCCCTCGAGGCTCTCGAGCAGCGCCGTCTCCTCGCCGCAGATGTAGGCGCCCGCGCCGAGCCGGACCTCGAGGTGGAAGTCGCGGCCGCTGCCCAGGATGTTGCCGCCGAGGTAGCCCTTCACGGTGGCCGCGGCGATGGCCTGGTTGATCACGGTGTGCGCGTGCGGATACTCGGAGCGCAGGTAGATGTAGCCCTGCGTGGCACCGACGGCGAGTCCGGCGATGATCATGCCCTCGATGAGCATGAACGGGTCGCCCTCCATCACCATGCGGTCGGAGAAGGTGCCGGAGTCCCCTTCGTCGGCGTTGGCGACGATGTACTTCTGCGGTCCCGACGCGCCCGCGACGGTGCGCCACTTGATGCCGGTGGGGAAGGCCGCCCCGCCTCGCCCGCGCAGCCCGGAGGTGACCACGTGCTCGACGATGGCCATCGGGTCGAGCGAGAGCGCGGCCTGGAGCCCACGCCATCCGCCGTGCGCCTCATAGTCCGCGACGGACACCGGATCGACGATACCCACACGCGCGAACGTCAGCCGCTGCTGCGATGCGAGGTAGGGGATCTGGTCCACGGGCCCGAGCGCCAGCGGATGCGATGAGGCGCCTGCGGCAGTGGCGGCGCCGGTGTGGAAGCCGGCCTCGAAGAGCGAGGCGACGTCATCGCGGCGCACGGGGCCGAAGCCGTCGCGTCGTCCGCCCGGAGTGAGTGCCACCTCGACCAGCGGCTCGAGCCAATACAGGCCGCGCGATCCGTTGCGCACCAGCTGGATCTCGATGCCGCGCAGCAGTGCCTCGGCCGCGATGGCCTGCGCGACCGACTCGGCGCCGACGGACAGCGCACCCGAGTCGCGGGGGACGTAGATGATCGGGCCGCGCTTCACGCAGACCCCCGCGCGGCCTGCAGCAGCGCATCGAGCCGTTCGGGCGTGACGCGACCGTGGATCTCGCCGCCGATCACCAGCGCCGGCGAGAGCGCGCAGTTGCCGAGGCAGTAGACGGGTTCGAGCGAGAAGTGGCCGTCCGCGGTGGTGCCGTGGAAGTCCACCCCGAGTCGCTGCTTGATGTGGGCGACGAGCGCGTCGCCGCCGACGGCCTGGCAGGACTCGGCGCGGCAGACCTTGATCACCACGCGACCGGGCGGGGTGCTGCGGAAGTCGTGGTAGAACGTGACGACCCCGTGCACCTCGGCGCGCGAGAGATTCAGCGCCTGCGCGATCTCGGGCACGGCGTCCTCCGGCACGTGGCCGAGCGCCTGCTGCACGTCGTGCAGGATGGGGAGCAACGCGCCGGGTCGATCCTTGTGCCGATCCACGGCCGAGGCCACCGCAGCCGTGACGCTGGCGGTCGCCGGTTCCTGTCGCACGGGCATCTTGGTACCGGGGGGCAGTAGCCTCGGCATCCCCCGTCCGGGGGGACGGGTTCGACAAGGCCTTCTATAGCTATAACTTCGTCCAGCGCGGTCGCTGCCGCAAATGCGAGGCGGCGCCGTGGCGGGACGTCACAGGGACTTACACGTACTACGGACCGACCGAGGGAAAGCGCTGTGAGCGACCACAAGGACGCGTTGGGCATGCACCGGCTCGGGTACGCCGTCGAGTCACTCGGTGTCGAGGGGCTGCGGTTCGCGGTCGGGCCAGGGGCCGGCGCAGCGGACCCGGGGCCCGAACACGTCTCGGAGACGATTGTTGAGGAGGTCCCGGTCGGCCTGATCTACAACGGCGTCCCACACGTGGTCATGATGGCCACGCCGCAGGATCTGGAGGACTTCGCGACGGGGTTCAGCGTGACGGAGGGCCTCGTCGGCGCGGCAACGGAGCTGCGCGGCGTGGACGTGGTGCGCTACAGCAAGGGCATCGAGCTGCAGTGTACGGTGGCCGCCGAGGTGAGCGAGGCGGTGGCGGCGCGGGCGCGCCGCATGGGGGGCCGCACGGGCTGCGGCATCTGCGGCGCCGAGAGCTTCGATGCCGTGATCCGCACCATCCCTCCGGTCGCGGACGCCGTCCCGACGGGCGCGGTGGGTACGGTGTCCGCTGCCGCGGTGGCGCGCGCGATGCGCGAGCTCGGCAGCGGCCAGCGGCTGAATCAGGCCACCGGCGCCGTCCATGCGGCCGGCTGGGCCTCGATGGACGGCAGCCTGGTGATGCTGCGCGAGGATGTGGGTCGGCACAACGCACTCGACAAGCTGATCGGTGCGCTGTTGCGGGCCGGCGAGCGCCCTGGCGACGGGTTCGTCGTGGTCACGTCGCGGGCAAGCTTCGAGATGGTGCAAAAGGTCGCGGTCTTCGGCGCGCCACTGCTGGCCGCCATCAGCGGACCCACGGGGCTCGCGGTGCGCCTGGCGACGGAGGCGGGGCTGACGTTGGTGGGGTTCGTGCGCGAGGGGCGGCTCACCGCGTACAGTCACGCGACGCGACTCGAGGGTGGCGCGGCCGGTTCCGAGCCGCGGGGCTGAGGCAACCCTCTCCGGACGCGGCGGTACGAATGCGGTGTCCGACCGCGCACGCCAACGGAAGTCCACGGCATCTTCGGGAGGTTCGATGCACGTCCCCACCTTGGCACGTCGCACGATGTTGGTGGCGATGCTGCCACTCGCGCTCGCCTGCGATCGCACGCCCACCGGGCTCGACCGCAACGATCCGTCGCTCACGCTGCAACTCAACCTGAACCACCAGGACGGCGTGCTCGACTCGGCGCTCTCCTCTGCCGGGGCTTTCGTGCTGGACTACCGGCTGCCGTTCGCGATCAACTACCGCGCGGTGGAGCAGTTGTACATGACGCGGCGCGGCGACGACGCGATGCTCGACTGGTACCACGCCGGCGACTCGCGTCGCAACCTGCTGCTTTCGTCCACCTTGCAGATCGAGCCGAACTGGCGGCTGCGCTTCACCGGGCACAACGGCCGCCTCGGACTCCGCGACCTGCGGCCCGGCGACACGCTCGATCTCGCGGTCACGACCGGGGGGAGGCTCGTCACCGCGACGGTGGTGCTGCCCGGGCTCGCACGCCTCACCCGGGTCCCGCGCGCCGACGCCATGGAACTGCAGTGGCGCCGGGTGCCGGGAGCACGGTACTACGAAGTGACCGCACCGAGCACCGACGCACCGTTCCACATGACCAGCGACTCGAGCTACACACTGAGCGCCTCCACACTCGCCGCCTCGCCGGCGGGTGCGTTCCTGGAGGTGCGCGTGTGGGACGCCGCCCACGCCGGGCGAGTGTTCCAAGCGTTCGGCGGCGTGCCGATGGTCAACGGGATCCGCACACAGGTGGCGGCGTCGCTGGCCGACCGGGTGACGCTCGCGCCCTGAGGGGTATCGACGATCGCTCACCCGGCGCGCATGGCCTCCACGGGTTCGATGCGTGAGGCGCGCCGGGCCGGTGCCCAGCTGGCGAGCGTCACCGTCGCCAGCAGCAACAGCGCGACCCCGACGAGCACGACGGGATCCCCGGCACGCACGTCGAACAACATCGCCTGGAGCGCGCGGTTGGTGACGAGCGCGCCGCCGAGCCCGAGCAGCACACCCACGAGCCCGAGCACGAGCGATTGGCCGAGCACGAGGCGGAGCACGCCGCGCGAGGTGGCACCGAGGGCGAGGCGCACCCCGAGCTCGCCGCGTCGCTGCTGCACGAGGTAGGACACCACGCCGTAGAGCCCGACGGCACTGAGCACCAGGCCGAGCACGCCGGCAAAACCGAGCAACGCGAGCGTGAACGTGGTGCGTGCGGTGGAGCGTGCGGCGACCGCCTCGAGCGTCCGCGGCCCCACCACCGGGATGCTGGGGTCGATCGCGCGTACGATCTCGCGCACGGCAGGGACGATCGCGAGCGGGTCCCCGCGCTCCACCTGCACGACGAGCGAGAGGTCGTTGATGGCGTCGCTGCGCTGGTTGGGGATGAGTCCGGTGGCGGGATAGAACACGGCTTCGGTGGGTGGGAGGTCGAGGGACTCCGCGCGCAGCTCCGGCACCACGCCGACCACGCGGTACCACACGTGGGAGTCACTGCCGTTGCTGCCGATGCCCTTGCCGATGGGATCCTCCCCGGGCCACAGCCGGTCGGCCAACGCGCGCGTGACCACGGCAGGCTGCGAGCCGGCGTCGAGGTCGCGCCAGACGGGCAGGCTGCCCTCGACGCGCACGTCCAGTGCCTCGAACCACCCCGGGAGCGCGACGGGCGTGGGCACGCAGGGCACCTGGCCGCTCGCGTCGGCGCTGCCACGTTCGATGAAGACACTGGTGCAGCCGGTGCCGAAGTCGCGCAACGGGATCGGGCCCGCGCTCGCGGCGCGCACGCCGGGCAGCGCTCGCAGCCGGTCGAGCAGGTCGCGATACACCACGAGGGCCTTCTCCCGCGTGTCGTACGCGGTGAACGGCAGCGACACGTCGAACGTGAGCCGCTGCGCCGTGGAGAAGCCGGGTTCGACGTCCCGCAGCGCCGAGAAGCTGCGCCACATGAGGCCCGTAGCGGCGAGCAGCATCACGGTGAGCGCCACCTGGCCGACCACCAGCGCGCCGCGGGTGGCCCGCTGGCGCAGCGAGCCCGTCATGCCGCGACCGCCGTCTCGCAACGAGCCGAGGTCGAGTCCGCGCCGCAGTAGTGGTACCAGCCCGAGCACGATCCCGAGGCCCACGGCGATGCCGAGCGCCACCAGGGCGGCTTGGGGCGTGAGGGCGACCGTACTGAGGCGCGGCACGTCAGTGGGCGCGACGGCGAGCAGGCCGCGCAGTGTGCCCCACGCCACTGCCACCGCGGCCAGTCCGGCCGCGCCGCAGAGCAGCAGTGACTCCGAGAGGTGATGCGCGGCGAGGTGCACGCGGTCGGCGCCGAGTGCCGCGCGGACCGCGACCTCGCGGCGCCGGCCTTCCATGCGCACGAGGAAGAGGTTGCCCACGTTCGCTGCGGCGATCACCAGCACGAGGAGCACGGAGCCGAACAGCATCCACAGCGCGCGCGGGACCTTGGGTCCCAGCACGGCCTCGCGGAGCGGCGCGACGCGCACGCGGAAGTTGTACGTCGACAGGAACTTCGTCGTGTACGCGTTGGGCATCTGGTCCGGGAAGCGCGCGAGCAGGGTCGCGAACTCCGCCTGCGCGGCATCGGCCGTCACACCGGGCTTGAGCCGCCCCACGCCGACGTTGGGGTGGTTGTTCCAGAACGGGCCCGCGGGGTTGATGCGCTGCGGCAGCCAGAGGTCGACACCGAAGCCGGCGAGGTCGCTGCCGTCGGCGAAGGGGCCGGGTGTGGGCAGCGTCACGCCGGGCGTGGTCACCCCGATGATCTCGTACGAGCCGTACGACGTGACGAGTTGGCTGCCGATGACGCCAGGATCCCCGCCGAAGCGGCGTTGGTGGTACTCGTGACTCAGCACCACGAGCCGCGGCTTGCCGGGCAGGTCGTCATCGGCGCCGAGCAGGCGGCCGTGCTCCGCGCGGGCCCCGAGCACGTCGAAGATCGTATGGGTCGCATCCGCGACGCGGGCGAGCTCGGCGTCGCCGCCGCTGGTCACCGTGGTGCTGAAGGTGCGGTAGATGGCGAAGGCCTCGAGCGTCCGGCTGTCGCGCGCGAAGTGGACGTATCCGCCGGGTGAGATGCCCCAGACGCGTTCGCCGCTGCCGGGTACGGTGGCGGGATGCGCCACGGCGACGAGCCGGTCCGCCTCGGGATACGGCAGCGCTCGGAGCAGCACGGCGTCGAGCACGGCGAACATCGCCGTAGTGGCGCCGATGCCCAGCGCGAGCGTCGCGAACGCGACCAGCGAGAACGCCCGCTGGCGCCGCAGGACACGAACCGAGTGCCGCGTCTCGCGCCAGAGCGCGCCGAGGAACTCCGCGCGTGCCGATTGGCGCAGCGTGTCCTCGTCGATGCGGCGTGTGGTGCGGCGGTAGTGCTCGATGTCGCCGAACCGTCGCGCGACCTCCGCCTCGGCCTCGGCCGGTGACATGCCGCCGGCGATCAGCTCGGCGCGGCGTTCCTCCACATGGAAGGCGAACTCGTCGCGAAGCTCGGCGTCGATCCGCGCGCGCGACGGTGGGAGTGAGAAGTCGCGTTTGGGTCCGGGGCTGCGGTTCCACCAGCTCATCGGCCGCCCTCCGCCGCGAGGATGCGTCCCATGGCCGCCGTGTAGCGCGCCCAGCGGGAGACTTCATTGGCGAGCTGGCGGCGGCCGCGTTCGGTCAGGCGATAGTACTTCGCGCGCCGATTCTGCTCCGTGAGGCCCCACTCGGCGCTCAGCAGGCGTTTCTGCTCGAGCCGGTGCAGGGCGGGGTAGAGTGCGCCTTCCTCGATCTGCAGCTGCCGATCGGTGGTGGCTTCGATCCAGCGCAGCACGCCGAGCCCATGCATGGGTCCCCAGGAGAGGGCCTTGAGGACGATGAGGTCGAAGGTGCCGCGGACGAGTTCGAGGTCTTCGGACGGCATGGGACCGGGGTTGGGGTGGCTTACCTAAGGTTCTTAGGTTTGACACGGCCATCCCGCGAAGGGTTGCGTGCTGCGTCGGCCCTTCGTCCCCGGGGCATGCCCAACACGATCCGTTCCCGCCTGTGCGGACCACTGCGCCGGGCCCGCACGTGCGCCTTCGTGGTCGTGGCGGCGGTCGCCTGTGACCAACCGGTGCTGGGCGCGCGCCATGACTATCCGCATGCCCGGGACCCCATCGGCACGGTGCGCGAGATCTACGACGGCACCCTCACGCCGGCGATGGCGGTGAACACGTTCCGCAACATCGATCGGCTCTTCCCCACGCGCGCCATCCGCCCCGCCGACACGCCGCGCACGCTCCCTCCGGCGTCCCGCACGCTGTCCACGCTGCGTTTCACGAGCGGCGGACACCACTACACGCTCGACGAGTACTTCGAACGCAACCGCGTCGCGGCGATGCTCGTGCTGCTCGACGGACGGGTGGTGCTCGAGCGTTACCGCTACGGCAACGGCCCGCGGACGCGCTGGATGTCCATGAGCGTGGCCAAGTCCATCACCTCCACACTGATCGGCGCGGCACTCAAGGACGGCCACATCCGCTCGCTCGACGACACGGTCACCACGTACGTGCCGGCGCTGCGCGGCTCCGCGTACGACGTCGTGACGGTGCGGCAGGTGCTGCAGATGAGCTCCGGGGTGCGCTGGAGCGAACGCTACACCGATCCCACGAGCGACCGTCGTCGCCTGCTGGAGGCGCAGATCGCGCAGACGCCGGGGGCGGTGCTCGAGGTGCTGCGCGGCCTGCCGCGTGCCGCCGCACCGGGGTCCGTGAACACCTACAGCACGGGCGAGACGCAGGTCGCGGGCGAGATCGTGCGCGGCGCGGTCGGGCGCGCACTCGCCGACTACGCGTCAGACCGGATCTGGCGACCGGCGGGCATGCAGGACGAGGCGCGCTGGTGGCTCGACGCACCGGACGGTGCCGAGATCGGCGGCAGCGGCATCAGCGCGACGTTGCGCGACTACGCGCGCTTCGGGCAGTTCATCCTCGAAGAGGGCGTGACCGCGCGCGGGACCGTGCTGCCCAGCGGCTGGGTGGCCGAGGCGACGGGGCCGACCGTGCTCAGCACCGGCGAGCGGGTGGACTACGGCTACCTGTGGTGGCCCAGCACGAGCGAACGCGGCCGACGTGACCGCGCGTTCTCGGCGATCGGCATCCACGGCCAGCTGATCCACATCAACCCGGCGGTCGGCGCGGTGGTGGTGGCCTGGGGCGCACAACCGCGACCGACCGGTGGGGACGAGGTGGACGATCAGGCCTTCCTGGATGCGCTGATGGCGGCGCTGCGGGCGCTCAAGGTACGAGGTCCAGCCGGAACGTGAAGCTGCGCGGCAGCGCAGGCGAGTAGATGTCGCCGCGCTGGATGGTGGGACTCGCGAAGCTGCCGGTCTCGGGATCACCGTTGGGGTAGCGGGTCCAGGTCGCGAGATGCTGCGCGGCGACGGTGATGCGAGCCGACTGAAGGGCTGCCGGCACGAACCGCGCGGGGAGGTCGTAGCGCAGCCACAGCTCGCGCACCCGCAGGAAGTCGGCGTCGAACACCGGGCCCGTGTTGCCGGGGCCGTAGCCCGACACCACCGCGCGGGCCTGCCGGGCGAGGCTGCTGCGATCGTAGAGGTCCGCGCAGACCAGCCAGACGCAGGTGAGTGAGCCCGTCTGGTCGATCTTGATCTGCCCGGTCTTGGCATCGAGGGCCATGCCGGCGCTCAGGCCGTTGCGCCAGCCGGCGTCCACGGCGAGACCGTACACCTCACGCGGCTGTGTCACGCCGCGTCGCGTCGCGGCGGCGTCGAGGTCGATCTCGGTGACGTCGATGATGCCGTCGCCGTTGGTGTCGTTGAACGTGTAGCCGCTCGTGAACACCGCACCGAACGGCAGTCCCGGCTCGAAGCGCGCACGGGCGGCGACGAACAACGCGCGCACGCTCGGCCCCTCGACCATACGCGTCACCTTGGAGCGGGTGCGCGAGAACGACCCGCGCAGCGCCCAGCGGGCACCCAGCCACTCGCGGTCGCGCAGCGCGAGCGTCCACTCCTCGCCCACCGTGGACCAGGCATTGCGGCCGAACACGTCGCCGCCATCGGGCGAGGCGACGAGCAGCAGCCCGTCGCGCACGTAGCGACCGTAGCCGGTGCCCGAGAGCGTGAGGGCACCGTCGAGCCAGCCGAGGTCGGCCCCGAAGCTGCGCTCCATCGTGCGCTCGAACTTCTCCGGCACGGCATTCGGGCTCACCTGCGTGGAGGGCCCGAACCGGGCGATCTCGAGCATCGGCTGCAGGTCGTTGCTCTCGCCGTACGCGGCACGCACGCGGAGCGCACCGAGCCAGCGGCTGGGCCGCAGGAAGCGTTCGCGCGTGAGCTCCCAGGAGACATCGCCGGTCACCAGCGGATCCGCACCCAGCTTCACGGAGCTCAGGTCGGTGCGTTCCTTGCGCAGTCCCCCACCGATGGACCGGCCCGCGCCGAGCGACAGGCGGCTCGCGAGGTACACCGAGCGTGCACGGACGTCGGGCCGCAGGTTGGCGGTGAACAACGTCGTGTCGCCGCTCACCACGCGATCGTCGCGTGAGCGCTCGTTCTGATCGAGGTTCTCCAGCAGGGCGCCGGCCTCCGCCTCCACGGAGAGGTTCGCGAAGACGCGTCGCGCGCCACGGAGGGCCAGCGATGCCGAGGTCGCGCCCTGCTTGAGATCGGTGCGGGCGTCCCGTGCGCCGACGAGTGCGTCGGTCGTGTTGCTGTAGAGTGCTTCCTGGATGGCCGTGCTGCGCAGCGTGCGGTCATGCGATACGCGGGCGAGCAGGCTCAGTCCCAGCGGCAACGTGGCGCGGGCGCCGATCCCGGCCGTCACGCGGTCACTCGTGTACGGCCGGGTGCGGGCCAGCAGCGAGTCGACGTTGCGCTGGATGATCGGCACCGTGGTGTCGCTCGGTGAATAGGCGAGGTACCCGGTCTGCAGGATGCCGTTCTCGGACCAGCGCGCGTAGGCGCCGTCGGCCCGCGCGAAGCGCGCATCGAGGTCGAAGGTGACGCCCCACTGCGGGCGGCTCACCGCGCTGAAGGCGAGGTCGATGCGCTGGATGCCGGTGGTGCGGATGGTGCCCGCCCCTTCGTCCAGCACCGCACTCGCGCGGTACGCCGCGAGGGGGCCGGCGCCTGCGCCGGTGGCCTGCATCTGCGCGCGGGTGCTCAGCGCGGTACGGAACGGATCGACACCGCCGTACGGCCGGAACTCGGCGGTCCCGGTCGCCGTGCAGAAACCGGTCGCTTGGTCGGTGAGCGGACAGTACTCGGTGGCCCCGGCGAACGTGGTGCCGGTGACGGTGACGCGCGTGGGCAGCGTGGCGGGTGCGTCCGTGCGCACCATGTCGAACGAGGCCGTCACCCGGCGCCGCGCCGTCGGGCGGCGCGTGCGCACGGACACCAGTCCACGCGACGCGCCGAAGGCGCCGAGCGTCGCCGCCGACGGGCCGAGGTACACGTCGATCGATTCGACCTCGTCGAGCGGCAGCAGCCAGGGATGCGACGGGCGCAGACGATCGAACTCGGGGCCGAGCTGCTGGGCGTCCTCGCGCTGCAGGACACCATCGACGTAGAGCAGCGGACGGCTGCTGCCGAGTGCGCCGGCGGCGCCACGGGCACTCACATCGGGCGCGAAGCCGGCGGCACCCGTGGCGTAGCTGACGTTGAGCCCCGCGACCCGCCCCGCAAGGAACTCCGCGAGCGTGCGTGCGGCGCTGGCCCGCACGACGGCGGAATCGAGGACGATGGGCGCCGCCCCTGCGAGGCCTTCCCCCGGTCGTTGCGCCGCCGTGCGGCTTGAGAACACGGCGAGCAGGAACAGCACGGACCTGACGGTCCTCAGCGACAACGGCATGGCAATGGGAAAGGAGGAGCGAACGCGGACAGCGACTCGTTCAATACCCCGCGAGTCGATCCACCTGCCACCGCGGGAGCTCTCCCGCGGCGAGCGCGTCGAGGCAACCGAGGAATCCGGTCACCGCGCCCTCCACCGTGGTGGGTCCCGAGCAGTGCGGCGAAACCATGACGCGCGCGTCACGCCAGAGCGGTGAACTCGCGGGCAGGGGCTCCACCTCGAACACGTCGAGTGCGGCGCCGCGCAGCCAGCCCGCGTCGAGCGCCTCGGGGATCGCGGATTCGTCCACCACGGCCCCACGCCCAACGTTGAGCAGTACGGCGCCCCGGCAGCGCGCCAGGATGTCGCGGGAGACCACCCGCCGCGAGGCCGCCGTCGCGGGCAGTGCCAGCACCAGCCAATCGGCGGTGGGCACCAGCTCGGCGAGACTCGCCACCGTGTGGACCGCCGCAAAGGCCGGCTCCGCCGCCGTCCCGGATCGCGAGATCCCGGTCGCGCGCACGCCGAGGCCCTGCAGCACACGCGCGATGGCACTGCCGATGTCGCCGGTGCCGAGGACCAGGGCGCGGGTGCCCGCCAGCCGCTGCGGGTCGCCGGCGATCCACTGGCCGGCCCGCTGCGCCTCGTCCAACACCCGCAGGCGCTGTTGGAACGCCAGCATCCGCGAGAGCACCCACTCGGCGATCGCCGGACCGAACGACTCGCTGGTGCGGGTGAGCAGGATCGACTCGTGCAGCGCCGGGCCATTCAACCAGGCGTCCACGCCGGCACCGGTGCAATGCACCCAGCGCACCGCGCCCATGGTGTCCGCGCGGCGCGGCGGCTTGAACCCGACGTAGCAGTCGGCCCAGTCGAGGTCCGCCTCGCTGCATTCGGTGTGCGGGGCGCCGCGCAGTTGCAGCTCCGGTCGTGCGGCGTGGATCGCTGCCACCAGGCGGGCGTGGTCGCCGGCACCGACCAGCACATGGCGGGGGCTGAACGGGAGCGTGAAAGTTGGATTACGAACCATATCGAAAGGTGTCGGTGCCTCGGCCCCGACGCTACGTTCGTGCCATGCCCCAGAGCCGCCGGGACTTCGTCCGCGCTTCCGTGAGTTGTGCGGCCCACCTCTCCGCGACCGCCGCGATGCTGCCAGCGGGACTCCGCGCCGCCTGGCGGGACCGCTGGCGACAGGGCGCGCATTTTCCCGTCGTCGCGCAGGAGCCGTGGGGCCGGCTCGAACGCATCGCCGACGGCGTCTGGGCTCTCGTGTCGACGCCGCTCGATGGGGATTGGACCACGCTGTGCAACGGCGGCATCGTCGCGGGACGCCAGGGCACGCTGGTGATCGAGGCCTTCAACACCGACAACGGTGCGCGCTGGATGGCCGCACAAGCGCGCGCCCTCACCGGGCGTGCGCCCACGCACGTGGTGGTCACGCACTACCACGGCGACCACGCCGCCGGCCTGCGCGGGACGTTCGACTCGGCCGATGTCGTGTTGCACGCGACCGCGACGACCCGCGACCTCGCAGCGGCCAAGAACCGCAACGCGCCCACCGAGCTGCTGGCACGCGCGAGGCCGATCGACGAAACCACGCCCACGCGCCTCGACCTCGGCGGGCGCCACGTGACCCTCACGCCGCGGTCGGGGCACACGGCGTCGGACGTGTCGCTCAGCGTCGATGACCCGCATACCGTGTTCTGCGGCGACCTCGTCTGGAACGGCATGTTCCCCAACTTCGTCGATGCGCGCCCGGCAACGCTCTCCGGCAGCGTGCGTGCGCTGCGCGACCTGCGCGCGGGCAGCTACGTGCCCGGTCACGGCACACTCGCGACGCCCGCCGACCTCGACCGCTACATCAGCGTGCTCGACCTCGTCGAGGCGGCCGCACGACGTGCGGTGGAGCAGGGCACCAGTGCGCAGGCCGCCGCCGACGCGTTCCGCATCCCGGAGGCGCTGGGCGAATGGCGCCGTTTCAGCGAGTCGTACTACCTGCGCGCGATCGGTGCGTGGATGCGGGACCTCGGCGGGAGGAGCTGACGATGCGGATCGCAGGATGGATCGGCGCGCTGCTCGGCGCCGTGGCGGCACTGCCGCTCGGCACCGCGGCACAGTCTGCACCCACGCGCCGCATCGCGGCCCCCACGG
>Ga0268299_1002252_pt1 | contig 24566 bp, 22 predicted proteins | sample NOBtaG_FD_193484 | JGI IMG/M metagenome (GOLD analysis project Ga0268299, IMG submission 193484) | Activated sludge microbial communities from bioreactor in Nijmegen, Gelderland, Netherland - NOB reactor | ecosystem: Engineered > Bioreactor > Aerobic > Activated sludge | place: Netherlands... | reverse complement strand
TTGCCATCCTGCTCGCCGGCGCGGCCATTGTGCGCGAGCGCGAGCACGGCACGCTTGAGCACTTGCTGGCCATGCCGGTGCGCCCCGTTGAGATCATGACGGCCAAGACCCTTGCCAACGGCGCCGTCATTTTAGCGCTCGCGGGACTTGCGCTCGTATTCGTCGTTGAAGGCCTGCTCGGCCTTGAACCGGCAGGCTCGGTACCGCTCTTTCTGTTGGGCGTTGCAAGCTATCTCTTCTTTGCCGGCAGCTTCGGCATTTTCCTCGGCACAGTTTCGCGCTCCATGCCGCAATTAGCGCTGATCTTCATATTAGTGGTGCTGCCGATGAACCTCTTGTCGGGGGGCAATACGCCGCTTGAAAGCATGCCGGGCTGGCTCCAATCGGTGATGCAGGCCTCGCCATCGACGCACTATGTCGCCATGACGCAGGCAATCCTGGTGCGGGGCGCCGATCTCTCGATCGTATGGCCCCACTTTGCCGGCACATTAGGGATCGGCGCGCTTTTTTTCGCCTTCAGTCTCTTTCGCTTCCGCCGCTTCCTCGCCACCCAAGGGTGATCGTCAAGATTTCCTACGCCGGCGCCGCCACGGGCGGGGCCGCATCAACGCCTTTGCGGAAGATCATCCACACCAGATAGAACGACATGATCGCCCCACCCATGCAGAACACCGAAATGTAGGCGAAAGAGAAGAAGAAATAGGTGATGGCGAGCGTGAGTGTCACCAGCGCGCCGAATATGCGCGCCGATCGGTCGCTCGAGATAACGAGCGGCATGATGATGAAGACGAGATAGAGCAGATAAGTAGCGTCGCGCGTCATCAGCGCGTCGAGCAATTGGGTGTCGTTATAGCTGATCGCGTATCGCAGGAAATTGGTGGTGAGCCAGCCTTCGTGGGCAAAATACGGAATATACTGCAATCCGCCCAGCATGGCGCCGCCCACCGCGAGCGCGAGGTAGAGCGGGCGCCGCTTGGGAGGTTCAAGAAAATACACCGAGACCGGCACCCACACCGGCCAGGCGATCCAGGAAAAGAACATATACGCGAGCGAGAAGCGCTCGACCCACGCCGCGTCTGGCTGGGCGCCGGCGACCCAAACCAAACCCTCCATCGCTTGCTGGAATCCAAACAGAAGCGGGAGCGCGCAGAGCGGCGCATATTTAGGCGCGACCTTCACGGCGCGCGTCAATGCGACGCCGCCCAGCGGGATCAGCAAGGCGGCGGCCGTGAAACTCGCTTCCGCAGAAAAGCACATGTTTGCCTCGACATTTTTTCTTCGACGCATCGAAGCTGTGGGTGCGCCCTTGTCAAGCCAATCGGCCCAACACGCTTATCGATGTCGATTCACCCGAAAAATTTCGAGGGACAAGCCCGGGACGTGCGTATGAGCTTTAGACCTCATCACACGAGAGGTGAGCCATGAGCGATACCGCAACGCCTACCGCCCCAAAGCCTCAAGCCTCCCCGCGCCCCGCAGGTCGGATCATCTTCATGATCGTCGGCGCCTTGATGATCGCCTTAGGCGTCGTCGCCGCCTTTGCACCTATGATGGCGACGTTCGCGGCGAGCGTGTGGTTTGGCGCGGCGATGCTGGCCGCTGGCGTCTCTGGTTTGGCGCTCTTGATGGTGGATTGGCGCGCCAAAGGTTTTGCTTGGTGCCTGCTCTGGTCGTTGGTCGCGATACTCGCCGGCATCTGCCTGCTGCTTCATCCTTGGCCAGGCGCACTCGCCATCACCGTCATATTGGGCGCGGCGCTCATTGCCCAGGGCGCGATTGCGATTGGACACGCCTTGGTCCACCGCACACACACGTCGTGCCCGTGGCGGCGCATGGCGCTGGGCGGGGCGCTCGCGATCGTTCTGGGAGGCTTGCTCATCTGGATGCTGCCACACTCGGGCATGATTGCGCCCGGCGTTTTCTTGGCCATCAACCTCATCAGCTTCGGACTTTCTCTCTTTGCAGCGGCGCCTCCGCGCGAAGCGTCATGAGACGCGTCCACAATTCGAGCGCAATTATCCGCCGCCCACTCGTTGCAGCGCTGCTTTTGCTGGCGCTCACGGCCTGCACGCCAGAACGGCCTCACGAAACAATGTTTGTGCAGACCGCCGATGGGGTGACAGCGTATCTGGGGGTCGCCCCGAGCGCCTTGATCGCAGCGCACGCGCCGGACCATGCGGAGCGGCGCATGCATGCAGGCCGTGGAACAGGCAACGCACATGTCATGGTCGCTCTGTTTGATGCAAACACCGGCGCGCGCATCGAGAATGCGGCGGTTGAGGCGACCTTGCGCGGCGAACGCCACCGCGGTGCGCGTCGCCTGCGGCTTGAGCCGATGCGTATAGACGACGCTCTCGCTTATGGCGGCTTCACGGCGCTGGGGCGCGACCGCTATCATCTGACCATTGAGGCGCGCCGCCCGGATCAACCTCCTGCGCGCTTGACCTTTGTCTACGATGCAGCAGCGCTGCCGTTGCCAGATTGACACGCGCGGTCCCAGCGCGAGCCGGCCCGCCGGGACCGCCATACAAGAGGAGCGACTATGACGCGCAGCTGCGGTGATGAGCGCTCGGCGGGCGAGGCCGCGCGGGCGCTCAATCAGGCGTGTCTCTGCAGAACGCTTGATAAGACCGCGCTTGGCTTGGCGCTGGATCGGGAACTTCAGGACGAGGCTCTACTGCGCGAGCGGCCCCACCTCTTTGCCAACGTCGCGGTATTCGTATCGCAACCCGAAATCGAGACAATGTGCAAGGTCATCGCCGCGATCGAAGGGTTGACGCGGCGCCCAGCTTATATTGGTGCTGTACTGTCGTGGGCGCCGCCAATCGCGCGCGACGACCACGGGCCGCGCGGCGTGTTGATGGGCTACGACTTCCATCTAGGCCCCAGCGGTGCGGCGCTGATCGAGGTCAACACCAATGCCGGAGGCGCATTTCTGAACGCGGCGCTTGCGCGTGCACAGCGGGTCTGTTGCGAGGAAGCGCGAACGGCGCCGGCTGCGGCCGAAGAGTTCGAGGATGCGTTCGTCGCGATGATCGAAGCGGAGTGGCGCGCCCAGGGACGCACAGGAACCCCCGCCTCGATTGCAATCGTCGATGATGATCCCAGCGGGCAATTCCTTTACCCGGAATTCCCACTTGCCCAGCGCGCCCTCGAGCGACACGGCTTCAACAGCGTCTTGGCCGATGCCCGCGATCTTGAGTTCGCGGGCGGTCGCCTTTGGGCCAACGCCCAGGCGATCGATCTCGTCTACAACCGGTTGGTCGATTTTTCGTTGGCGGACACCGTCCACGCGCCGCTGCGCGCCGCGTATGAAACCGGCGCCGCCGTTGTCACGCCCAATCCGCGCGCCCACGCACTCTTTGCCGACAAACGCAACTTGACGCTGATGAGTGACACCGCGTTACTTCGCTCCTGGGGGGTGTGCGAAGACGACATTGCAGCGCTCGCCGCCATCCCCAGCACCCGCCGCGTCGCGCAAGAAAATGCAGAAGCGCTTTGGATGGAGCGCAAGCATTGGTTTTTCAAACCGGCGAACGGCTATGGCAGCAAAGCGGCTTATCGCGGCGATAAACTTACGCAACGCGTCTGGGCCGAAATCCTCGCTGGCGACTATGTCGCGCAGACGTTTGCGGCGCCGGGCACGCGCGCCATCCAGTTTGACGGCGTGCGCCAAGAGCGCAAGGTCGACGTACGGCTCTACACTTATGACGCCAAGGTTGTGCTGGCTGCCGCGCGCCTCTATCAGGGCCAGACAACCAATTTTCGTACGCCAGGCGGAGGCTTTGCGCCCGTGTTCGTGATCTAGGCTATCGCAGCCCAAGCGAAGGGGATTCGATCGGCAACGCCCATCGCTGCCGGCGCCAGAGGTTCGGCGGATGCGCGCTTTCAAGCGCGCAACTTTCTCCAGGGTGGGAGGAGCTGGGCTACGTATAGCTTGCAGTACGGCGGACGAGCCCACGCGTCCGTGAGTTCTCTGGCTGCCCCACCGGGTCGCCCAAGGAGGTGCGCCATGATCAAGTATCACCCGCTTCCCTATCTGCCGACGATGTTTGGCGCGTGCATGGTGTTTATGACGACGTATCTTACCTGTCTTGCGATCTGGGCATTCTTGCCGAACCTTCCCACACACGCGCTGCTCGCAACCATCTTTCCGCAGTTCGAGCTGCTCACTGTGCCGAGCTTCTTCTACGGGCTCATCGCCAGCGCTCTCTATGGCTGGTTCGTCGCCATCATCTTCGTTTTCTCCTACAATCTCTGGGGCGCCGTCGCGCGCGTCGTCTTTGGCGGCAAAGACGCCCAAGAGAATGCAAGGGCTGGCGCGCGCTGACGCCGCACCTGAGCCAACCATCGCGCTGGCTCGGGCGCGGATCGGCGGCGGAAACTGCGGGCTCTAAGCGAGCCGGTGAGCAGCGTCCTTCGTGCCCAAGAGGACAAACATGAAGATCACTGTCTTCGAAGCCGAGCAGTGGGAGCATGACGCTTGCATGCGGCTAGCGCCTGCGCACGAGCTGTCGTGCACGGGCGGCATTGTCAATGAGGCCGCGGCCAGCGCCCATGCCGGCGCCGAAATCATATCGCCGTTTGTCTATTCACGGCTTGACGCACGTGTGCTGAGCCGCTTCGCCCACCTTAAGCTCGTCGCCACGCGCTCCACCGGCTACGACCATATTGACCTTGGCTACTGCCAAAGCCGCGGCGTCACCGTTTGCAATGTGCCCGGCTATGGCGACTCCACTGTGGCGGAGCACGTGTTTGCGCTTCTCTTGGGACTTGCGCGCAAGATCGCCGACTCCACCGAGCGCACCCGGCGCGGCCGTTTCGATCAAGCCGATCTCCGCGGCTTTGAGCTCAAGGGCAAAACGATCGCCGTCATCGGCGCAGGGCGCATTGGCATGCGCGTCATCGAGATCGCTCGGGGATTTGCCATGGAAGTCATCGCGGTGGACGCCCGGCCCGATGAAGTGACCGCCCGTCGGCTTGGGTTTCGCTACACGTCCCTCGACACGGCGTTTGCCGAAGCCGATGTCGTCACCTTGCACGTTCCGGCAACGCCGGAAACACAACGCCTCGTCTCAGGACGGGAGCTTGGATTGATGAAGCCAAGCGCCGTGCTCATCAACACCGCCAGGGGTTCGGTCGTCGATATCGAGGCGCTGGTCGGCGCCCTCGCCGCTGGACGCCTTGCCGGAGCGGGCCTCGACGTGTTGCCGCAAGAGCTGCAGCTGCGCGAGGAAGCCGAGATCTTTCGCGCAGATCTGGAGAACAGCATCGACCTTAAGGCGCTGGTCGCCAACCACGTCCTGCTCCGGTTTCCGAACGTGCTGGTGACGCCGCACAACGCCTACAATACGAGGGAGGCAATCGCGCGCATTATCGACACCACGATCGCCAACATCGAGGCTTTTGCGCGAGGAACGCCGCAGAACGTCGTCGCAAGCGACTTAACATTACCCCGATAACGCTCGCCCAGGGGACGCCGCAGCAGCCGCGTATAAGTGTGCAAGAGCGGCAGTCCCGCAGCTCCAACGAGAGGTCGGTCATGGATTGGCTAGCCAACAATTGGGCGTGGATTCTTTTGATCATCGCCTTCTTCGCCCTGCATTTGTTCGGTCATCGCCATGGCGGGCATCACAGACGTCATGCGGTCCAGCGCGTCGATGAGGCGCCGGATACTCACGCCCGTCACGGCGGGCAACCGACCGATGGGCAACCGACCTCGGATCATCGCCGGCGCGGCTGCTGATGGCGCCGATCGGTTTGGAGCAGCGCGGCAGCGTTCATTGAAGGGTTAGGCAGAGGAGGAGCACGCCAGATGTCACACTCCCACGACGAGCGCATCGCCGCCGCGCCGTCAGTCCGCGCCGACATGTCGGTTGATCTCGGGCTTCGCCGCTTCATGCTGGGCGTCTACAACAAAGTGGCGCTGGGCCTAACGCTGTCGGGAGCGCTCGCTTACACAACGAGCATGGTCGCGCCCGTGCGCGACCTCCTGTTTCGGGTCACGCCGGAAGGCTCTTTCGCCGGCTACACACCGGTGGGCCTTGCTGTCGTCTTTGCCCCACTCGTCGTGCTTCTGGGGGCCATGTTCGTCATTCGACGGCCGAACGCTGGCGGCGCGAGTTTGATATATTGGACGGTCGCGGCTTTGATCGGCGCATCGCTTGGGGTGCTCGGACTTGTGTACACTGGCGCTTCGCTCGTTTCCACTTTTCTCATCGCTGCCATAGCGTTCGGGGCGCTCTCGCTCTTCGGCTATACCACGCGGATGGACATGTCCGGCTTCGGGAGCTTTCTACTTGTCGGCCTCGTCGGACTGATCATCGCAACTTTCGTACAGATGTTCTGGAATCCGCCGGGGTTCTCGTTTGTCGTCAGCGCAGCAGGCGTCCTTATCTTCGCCGGCCTCATCGCCTATGACACTCAGCGGCTCAAGAACGCATATTATCAGCTCGGCGGCGATGCCGCCGCGTTAGGCGCCGCCACCTCCTACGGTGCGCTCAGCCTCTATCTCGACTTCATCAATCTCTTCCAGTTCTTGCTCGCCTTCTTGGGCGAGCGGCGAAACTAACCTTGAAGGCCGGCAAGCGACGCGCACGACGCGGGCGCGCTTCTTTGAGCAATTAACGCCCCTGAGCTTGACGACCGCGGCAAGGGTTTGACGGTACAAATGCCACTGCAGAATTCTCATCGCTACGCGCAAAGAACAGGTGGGACAGGCTCGCAAACCTCCTGGTTCATGCTCTTCTTCACGTCAGCTGCGCTCTGGTTCGTGCGCTATCTCGTTGTCGCACTTCTGATCGTTGCATTGCTCGGCGCACTTGCTCACTACGCCATCGTCGAGCACGGCGTGCATGTGATGGTGGTTTTGCCGGTGCTGCTAGTGGCGGCGCTCCTGCTGGTTCTTTACCCTATCTGGCGGCGGTCGCGGTGAGCGTGAGGCGACAAGACGGAGGTCGGCCCCAATCCGCCCTGCGCGCTCGGCCGTCCTTGGTCTTGACCCAAACGCGCCGCAGCGTTCTCTGCTGCAAACGAAAGACGCCAAACATGACCAACCCAAGCCGCTGCACGCATACAGCGCATGCGCACGATCACGATGGCTGCGTCAGGCGAGAAGAGAGAATCGACGAAGCGCTGGGCGTGTCCTTTCCGGCTGGCGATCCGCCTGCCTTTGCGCAGCCGACGCCGCGACATGAGAGGTCCAAGGGAGCCTGCTGCTGCGGCGGCAAGGGAAAACAGTGAACGCCTGTGGGCAAACATGGCCCACGGCGCCAGGGTCACTGGATGGCCGTGCGTTTAATCAACATCAAGTCTCGTTAAGGGAGAGAGGAACATGCGGATATTGGGTTCAGGATCTGTGCTGGCTCTAGCGCTCGGCCTCGGCGCCTGCGCCAATACTGGTCACGACATGCATGGCGCGCATCATGATCGCATGATGGGCGCGATGGCGGGAGAGCACGGCCAAGCGAACTGCCCTGGGGCCGAGCAAGGCGAGCATGGGTCCGCGCCTTCAGCGTCCGGACAAGCTCAGGGCCAACATCAGCACGCCGATCAAGCGCCGGCGGAATGCCCGCCACCTGCCGCCGACTCACATCAACATGGCGAGACGCCGCCGCCGAACTGAAGTCTGAAGCCGAGCATTATGCGACAGCGGACGCGCGCTCATGTGCGCTGAGACGACAAGCGGCGCATGCGCTCTCAAGTTTGCGTGCAAGCCACACTCGTTCTCGCATCTTATCGAGAGCATCGCGGCGCTTGCCGAGGACGCCCGCGTTGGCGATTCCGCCAACTTGAGCGTCGCTGACATCATGACAGTGATCGGCCGGCGCTCCTATGGTCCATTGCTGCTGGCGCTCGGACTGTTCTCCATCTCTCCAGCCACCATATTGCCGGGCATGACATCGGTTGCGGCGCTGGTGACGCTGGCTGTGTCTTTGCAGCTGGCCTTCGGATCATCGCATCTTTGGCTGCCGCCGATGCTCTTGCGACAGAGCGTCACTCGGTCGTCCGTTCGGGCGGCGACCAATGATGGCCTGCGCAAATGGGCGCGTCGGCTCGACCGCGTGCTTCAGCCCCGGCTTGTCTTTCTGTCCGAGCCGCCGTTTGCCAACGCAGCGGGTTTTTTGTGCGCGCTCGCCGCGCTCGCGACCTTCCCCTTGAGCCTCATTCCCTTCGCGCCGCTTATCCCGGGTCTTGCCATCACCATGCTGGGCCTAGGGCTCTTTGCACGCGACGGCTTCCTGCTCATTTCAAGCGGCACCCTCATCGTGGCGGCGATGGGCGCGGCGCTGGCGGGCGCGCTGTCCGTGTGAGTTCGGAGCCGTGCGTCCAAAGCAAGCAATGAACGTGCGCTTACGCGGGGGCGAGCAACGCCGCCACGCTGATTGCGTTGGACGCGTGTGGCACGGTGTCGGTCGAAACGACACGTTCGCAAAGGCTTAAGAGCTCAGCGTAAGACTGATCTGCAAAAAGCGCATGTACCGCAACGCAAACGGGCTTGGCCATGCCGGCCGTGGCCAACTTACGCGCGGTCTCGATCATGGTGCGGCCCGACGAGACGATGTCATCGACAAGAACCGCACGCCTGCCGCGGACAGCGGACAGATCAGGCAAGTCAATGCTCACGTCGCGGTCGCCGCGTCGGGTTTTTGTCGAGACAATGTGCGGCGCGCCGGCCCGTGCCGCGACAGCGGCGACCCATTGTTCGCTCTCCGCGTCCGGCCCCACCACGAGGGGATCGGCGACATTGTCCTTGATCCAGTCGGCGAGAAGCGGGGCCGCGTGCTCGACGCGCGCTGGGATGGTGAAGATTTCGCCCAGGCTGTTGCGACGGTGGAGATGGGGATCGACGGTGACAAGTCCGTCAAACGATTGCGACAAGAGGCGGGCAAAATGCGTGGACGAAACCGCCTCCCCGTCCTTGAACCGTTTATCTTGACGCATGTAGGCGAGATAAGGCGCAATCAGTTCGACGCGTCGGGCGCCCAGTTCGCGCGCCGTTTGGGCCGCGAAGACAAGGCTCAAGAACTGATCATCCGGGCGCGCCAGCGTGCAGACAATCGCGACCTCGCGGTCCTCCACCGCCGAGATAAGCCGCACATAGGCTTCGCCGTCGGGAAAGCGGCGCGTTTCGATGGCGCCAAGTTCAGCGCCAGCGCGATCGGCGAGCGCGCGAGCGACGATTTCGTTTCCTGGCATCGGCAGATAAAGGCGCGTCACGTTCAAGCCTCGATTTCGAATATGTCTGGGTTCGCTGCCGCATAGTCGAGCGCATAGGCGAGCTGGCCCGGCGCTTCGGCATGCACAGTCACAAGCGGGACCCCGGCGACGACGCTATCGCCTAGCCGCGCGTGCATTACCGCGCCTGCCGCTGGATCGTCGGGCGCGCCCGCGAGCTTGGCGAGCCTCGAAATCTTGCGATTGTTGATGCTGGTGAGGATGCCCGAGCGGGGCGCCTCCCACGCGCGCGTGAGCGGGGCCGTGGGCGGCGTGCGCATGCCGCCCTGTGCTTCGCAGATCGCCTGAAACTTCGCCCAAGCGCGCCCATCGGCCAAGGCGGCGGCGGCCAACACCTGCCCCTCCCCCTCCGACGCCTTTCCGGAAAGCTCCAGCACCGCGCCGGCGATCGCAAGCGCCCGCTCGCGCAGATCCGCTGGCGCCTCGAGGGCGTCCGTGAGAACGGCGAGCACATCCTTGGCTTCGAGCGCAGGCCCGATGCCGCGCCCGACGGGTTGGGCCCCGTCGCTCAACACAAACCTTGTCTTGAGGCCGAAGGCGTCCGCCACGGCGCCCATATGGGCGCTCAATTCGCGCGCCGCCTCCGGCGTGCGTATTTTCGCGGTGAGGCCGACCGGGAGATCGAGCACGACGTGCGTGGCGCCTGCGGCGATCTTCTTCGACAAGACCGAGGCGATGAGCTGGCCTTCGGTGTCGATGTCGAGCGCGCGCTCGATGCGGATGAGCACATCGTCGGCCGGTGAAAGCTTGACCGCCCCGCCCCAGGCGATGCATCCGCCTTCGGCCTCGACCACGCGGCGCATGGCGGCGAGGTCGAGGTCAACCGGCGCCAGCGTTTCCATCGTATCGGCCGTGCCTGAAGGCGAGGTGATCGCGCGCGATGAGGTCTTGGGCATGATGAGGCCCAGGCTTGCAACAATGGCGACCACGATTGGGGTCGTGCGGTTGCCTGGGAGTCCGCCGACGCAATGTTTGTCGGCGACCATGGCCGCAGGCCATGAAAGGCGCTCCCCCACTTCGACCATGGCCCGCGTCAGCGAAGTGATTTCCCCAACATCAAGCGGAAAGGCCGAACATGCGGCGATGAAGGTGGCGAGATGGATATCGACATAACGCCCACCGGCAATGTCGCCGATGATGGCGCGAAAGGCGCGCTGATCGAGCCGTCCACCATACATCCGCCGGCGCACGTCGGCGAGGGATTCGAGCGTCGGCGCGTGGCTGACAGCAATGTGCTCGCCCTCTTCGACGGCCAGGCGTTTCCAGGCCGCCTCCGACAATCCCGCCTCGTCGATAGCAAGCCAATCGTTCTCTACTTGGTAGAGCGTCGCGATCACGCGCCGGTCGCCGGCGCTCAAGAGCACGCGCGCGCGTGCGGAAAGCCCTTCCGATTTGCAGACGTGGCAGTCGGTGCGCATCAGAACGATGGCGTCGTCCTGCGAAAGGAGCATGAGCCGCTTGGCCTTGAGGTGCGAAGCGTGATCACTCTCCCCGGTTGTTCGCACGGCGTTCATCGAAGCTCGTACCTGCGCTGATCGTCGACAACCGCCGCATCCCAGCCGAGTTCGCGCTCGATGCGCACGCGCAGCGCATCGGAAGCTTCTGGCTCGCCGTGAACAATGAACGTGCGGCGTGGGGGCTTCTGGAAACCATTCAGCCATCGGACGATTTCGCTCGCATCGGCGTGGGCGGACAATTCGGGCAGGTTGGCGATCTCGGCGCGGATCGGAACCCATTGGCCAAACATCTTGAGTTCTGTTTCACCGGCGAGCAGGCGAGCGCCGCGCGTGCCTGCGGCCTGATAGCCGGCAAACAGGATCGTGTTCTTGGCTTCAGGCCCGAACGCCTTGATGTGATGGAGCACGCGCCCGCCGGTCGCCATGCCGCTGCCAGCAATGACGATCTTGGGCATCGGATTTGTCACAATGGCCTTGGAGTCTTCGACGTCGCGCACGTAGGTCGCAATTGCGCACGACTGTTCGCAGGTCTCGGCTGAGAAACGATGGTCGTCGAGATGGCGGCACAGGAGTTCGGTTGCGTTGATCGCCATCGGGCTGTCGAGAAAGATCGGCACGGACTTGATGCGGCCCGCGCGCTTCAGCATCCATAGATGGTACATGAGCACCTGTGTGCGTCCGACGGCGAATGCTGGAATGACGACCGTGCCGCCACGGCGAACCGTTCGCTCCACGACCGCGCCCAACGCTTCCATTGGATCGTTCTTGGGGTGGATGCGATCGCCATAGGTCGATTCGACAACGACATAATCAGCGGCATCTACGGGGGCGGGATCAGGCATGAACACATCATCATATCGTCCCAAATCGCCGGAGAAGAGGATGGTGCGCCCTTGCCAAGAGAGTTCAGCTGTCGCAGCGCCCAGGATATGGCCCGCACGGCGCAAGCGCAGCGTCGCACCGCCTTCAATGCCCGCGCTGGTGTCGAAGGCGACGGGCCTCAGCTGCTTCAAGGCGCGTTCCGCATCGCGCACAGTATAGAGCGGAAGCGCCGGCTTATGTTTGGTGTGGCCTCTGCGGTTGGCGTACGCGGCATCGTTTTCCGCGATCCTGGCGCTGTCCTTCAGCAGGATGTCGCAGAGATCGGCCGTCGCTGCGGAACAATAGATGGGGCCTTGAAAGCCGTCGCGTACGAGCTTCGGGAGGTAACCGCTGTGATCGAGATGCGCGTGCGTTAACACCACCGCGTCAATCGAATCCGGAGGAATGGCCAGCGGCGCCCAATTGCGCTCACGCAGTACTTTCAGCCCCTGGAACATGCCGCAGTCGACGAGAACGCGCCGGCCATCCGCTTCCAGAAGGTGCTTCGAACCGGTGACTGTTCCGGCCGCACCGAGACTCGTTAGGCTCAACGTCATGTTGTCTTCTTTCTATTGAGGCGCTGCACGCAAAACGTTGGGATCGCCACGTCCGTCAAGCGCGCGCAGCTCGCTGTCCGACAAGAGGTCTCCGCGACCACAATCGATGACGGACGCGGCGGCTTCGAGCACATGCGCCCAGGTCGAGCGATTGGCGAACAACATGCCAAACACATCGAGGGTGCCGCCGCGATTGATGAAACCCAGCGCGCGCGTGCGCGCGCTTCCCCCATCGATGCGTCGCAACGCGCCCAACATCGGTTCAGGTCGTGTGTGCGTGAGCACGATGCGCGCACGCTCCTGAGGGAAGAAACGCTCGCAATGAGCCATATCGGCGGCATAGGCCGCTTCGAGGTCGTCGCGGCCTGCGCGGAATCGGCCGGGCTCCAAGAGCGCGGTAACGCAAACCGCGCGCCCGCGCGCTTTGAGCCGCTCGTAAGCCTTGAGCGCCTCACCCACCTGATAGGCCCCTATCGCGACGAATTGCAGCTCAGCGCGCGCAGGGTCACCAACGAGGTGCGCTGCACCATCATCGATCGCCGCTTCAGCGCGTTCGTCGCTCAACAGACGAGGCACGGCGCGCTTGGGCGTCACAAGACAGGCGATCTGCCCATGCGATGCATAGATGCTGCACAGGCCCGCAACCGCGCTATTGGCGTCGATGGGAAAGAGAACGCGGGCTGTGTCGGCCATTTCGCCGAGCAACGCCTCGGGCAAGGTTGGATCCTGGTGCGATTGTTCGTTCTTGGCGTTTTCCCAGGCGTGAGACGTCGCGATCAGCGGCAACGAGAGCCATCCGGGCGGGCGGCCAATCTCGCGTTGGCGGCGCGCGAAGATGATGTCTTGGCGCAGCGCCCCAAGCATCTTCATGGCAAAGGCTTCGTAACTGACGGCCAGATTGAGGCCGCCTTTGTTGCCGAGCACGGCCCCGATCACCGCCTCTTCATTCAATGCGGTGATGATGGCGCCGTCGACCGCCTCGGGGGCGCCAGGCTCGGGGACGTTGACGCGGTGGCGCAAAAGCTCAAGCGTGCGCCCCATATGATTGCTCTTGAGCTCGTCGGGATTACCAACGCGCACGCGCAGTCCCGGATTGGCTCGAACGATCTCGACGAAGTGTTTGTCGAGCGCCTCCATGGCGCAGCTTTCGCCCTCCGGCGATTCCCACGCTGGCGCCGGCATAAGGGGCGTTGCCACCGCACGTGTGGCCAGCGCATGTCGGCTCTCGCGCGGGCGCGCCTGCGCCTCGTGGACCGCGAACGCTCGCGCGGTTCGCTCGAGTTCAACGGCCGGCACGAAAAGCGCGCGCGCCCCTTCATTGAATTGGCGCCGCGCATACTCATCGGTGCTTGGATTGGCCTCGAGCGGGAGGTTGTGGGCTCGGTTTGAACCGGCGCCTGGAAAGCCGTAGCCCTTGACGCATCGCGCGATCACATAGGGGAGCCGCGCCGGATAGGCGCGCTCCGACATCGTGGCAAAGCGCGTCAAGGACGCTTCGGCTTCGATGATGGCCCAGGCGTACGCGAGCGGATCGTGGCCATCGATGACGATCGGGTCAAAGCCGCTGAGACGCAGATGCGCCGCGAGCCATTCGGCGCCGCCCTCCTGACCAATTTCCGTGCGTTGCTCAATGCGCCGTCCGTTGAGGATCATCACCGGCACGGCCAAGCCGCAATCTTCGCCACGCCACCAGCGCGGCGACCAGTCAGAACCGCGTTGTTCCTCAAACGCGCCGTCGCTCAAGAACGCCACCAGGCGTTCGCCGCGCAGCGGCATGTGGATGTATTGGGTTTCGGCAAAACCCAAATAGCCGCCTTCGGAGACGCCACCGGCCGTGTGTGGATTGATGTGGCTGCCAAGCGGGGCTGCGGGGCGCCCGTCTGTGGTCAGTGCATAGGCGTAAAAATCGGCGGCAAGCTGTGAAAGCCCTGATTCACTGCGCCCGTAGCGGCCCATTTGCTCGGGCGAAAGATCTTCCAAGAGCACATTCACAGCTTCGATCGCCGCAACGCAATGGCCTTGGCCCAACACCCAAGCGCGCGTCTCACCGCTCAGTGCGTTGGCGAGCTGATAGCCGACAAAGGCGATCGCCGCATTGAGCGAACCGCCCATATGGCCTTCGGGCTGGGCCTTGAATGCGGAGACCGGAAGTTCCGCGCCGCTCAAGTCCACGCGCGTTGCGTAGCTCATGTGCGCGACCAGCCACATCGCGGCATTGGCGAGACGATCGGCGGCCGCGCACAATTCAAGCGCTCTCTCTCGATTCGCCAACGCGCCATGCATCCAATGACGCGCTACAAGATTTTCGATTCGCTCGATCGTGTCGGGGCGATGGCGGATGACGCCGTATCCTTGCCGCCATCCATCGCCGGCTGGTGCTGACATGAGCATAATCCGCGCTGGGGCCGGCGCACGCCCGTCATCCTCGCCATCCATCAATACGCAGGCCGCCGCCAGCGCCCTGACGGCTATAGCGCAAACGCCATGTTAGCGCGCCGAGGCCAGGAACGCGCGGGTCTGGCGGGCAATCTCGCCCTCTTCGTCGGCGGCGCGCACTTCCACGATCGCCGTCGCGCCCAGGCGCGAAATCACCCCAGCGCTAGCGGCGTTGCGCTCGGGATCGAGGTCCACACCCATGAAATCGAGGCCTTGGCATATCAGGGCTCGCACGCGGGGCGCGTTCTCGCCCACGCCGCCGGTAAACACCACGCGGTCGACGCCGCCGAGGACGCCAGCAAGACCCGCAAGCCAGCGCCTGCCCGCATAGCAAAACGCGTCCACCGCTTCAGCAGCTCGAGTCTCTCCAGACGCCAGTAGTTCGCTCATGTCGCCGGTCAAGCCTGAGAGGCCCAAGAGACCGGAGCGGCGATAAAGCAGATCTTCTACGTCATCAATCGAACGGCCCGCGCGCAGCAAGTGCAACACCGCGCCTGGATCAATGTCGCCGCTGCGCGTCGCCATCGGCAGACCGGACACAGTTGAAAAGCCCATTGAGGTCTCGATGCTGCGCCCGCCTTGAATCGCTGTCATTGACGCTCCGGCGCCCAAGTGCGCGACGACGATACGTTCGCGGGCCATGTCGACCCCCTCGCGCGCCAGTGCGGCCACGATCGATGCGATAGACAACCCGTGAAAGCCAAAGCGGCGCACGCCGGTGGCGAACAAGTCGCGCGGCAAGGCCATCATCGCCGCCGTCTTGGGCATGGCGGCATGAAAGGCCGTATCGAAGCAGGCGACCTGGGGACAACTAGGCCACCGCGCTCGCGCCGCTTCGATGCCGGCGAGATTCGCGGCCTGGTGCAGAGGCGCCATGGCGGCAAACTCGCGCAGCCTTGCCTCCATGTGCGGTTCGACCAGTGCCGGCGAGACGAAATCGGTGCCGCCATGGACGACCCGGTGGCCAATGGCGGCCGGCCCAACCGGCGGCATGGCGTTGAAGAGCGCCCCAAGGGCTTGGCGATGATCGGCGGCGTGCAACGGTTCAGTCGTTTCCATTTCGCCAGCGCGCTCGATTGTGAGTTGCGCCGTCGTGCGCCCAATGCCGCTGAAATGCGCGCGCCATAGGGCATCGGCCCCAAAGCACGCCACCCGCACGCTCGATGAGCCGCTATTGATTGTAAGAATGGGACCTATCGTCAGGGCCGCCTCTCGCGAACGATTGATCCCATGCCCTAGAGGCGAGCGCTAGCGCCGCGGCGTCGCGCGGCGCGCCATCTCGCTTGCAAGCAATTCGCGCGCCCGATGCACGCGATATTCGAGCGACTTGATTGAGCAGCCGAGCGTTGCACTAGCGGCCGCTTGCGATAGACCGTCGACGGCTGTCAGCATCAGCGCCTCGCGGAGATGTTCGGGCAAGGTCGCCAGCGCCTGGCGCAGTATGCGCACTTCTTCGCGGCTTATCGTCTCCGCCTCGGGCGAGGGCCGCTCGTCGGCGACGCGCAGGTCGTCGCCATCAGGACACTGGCCCCAGAAGGTTCGCCGGGTCGCGGCGCGTCGCGCTGCGTCCCGGCATTTGTTCAACGCGATCGCGTGGAGCCAGGTCCTGAATGAACGCTCTGGATCGAAGCTCGCCATCGCGCCCCAAGCCGCGACGAAGGCTTCTTGAACGATATCGCTTGCCGCGTCAGCGTCAGCGACGCGGCGGCGCACGAAGCGAAAGAGGTCGTCTTTATGGGCGCTCATGAGCGCGCTGAACGCGGTCCGGTCGCCCCTTTGGGCGCGGGCAATCTGATCATCGAAACCACCGATGAAGGTTGCGCGCCGCAGCGGCAAGCGGGCTTGCCTCGACAGCGCGGAAGGCTGAGCCGTAATGGAATTCATGGTCGCCTCGCTGGCCGCAAGAAGCGCGGTCCCATGACAAGATCGCGCCTCGCTTGCATCCGTGCTTTGCTTTGGATCAACTTCCTGTATTTGCGCCTTGGGCGTCTTGTCCTTGCTCTGGCGGAGCCCGATGGGCTAGCTCTCCCCAGGGCGCGCGCCGCCGCGCGCGTATAGAAAAGTGTGATCGCCCGGAGGCTTCCCTGACCGACCTTGATCGCCAACTCGCCGCTTTGGGACGGGTGGATATAGACACAGCATTGGACGGACTTGAAAGCGATGTCTGGGCCCGGATCGATGCGCGCGCACAAAGCCGCGCGAGCGCTGGCGCCAATGGCGCCGTGGCCGGCGTCTGCGGCTTTGTGCTTTTGGTCAGCTCGGCCATCGGCGTGTCGACGGCCACCGCGTCGGCTACGGTCGATGTTGGACCGTTTGCGCTCGATCAGCCCTATGCGCCGGCCACTGCGCTCGGCCGATAAGTCATGCTGAAAACTTGGAAGCTGCTGGCGCTCGCAGCGCTCGTCGGGTTCGGCTCTGGGCTGGGGGGCGTCTTTGTCGGGACAATGCTCACGCGTTCCGACGCCCATCGGGACACGCTCGATGCAGCGGTCCATCGCGAACTTAATCTGACGCCTGAACAGGACCAGCGTCTGGAAGCGATCGAAAGCGGTTACGCCCTGCGCAAGGGCGCCCTTGACGCTGAGCTGCGCGCAGCCGCGCGCGACATCGCCGCCGCAGTGGCGGAGGATCACGCCCAAAGTGGGCGCCTCACCGGGGCGATTGAACGCTTTCACAACGCCATGGGCCAGACCCAGCGCGAGGCCATCGCCCACGTCTTCGAGATGCGTGCCGTGCTCGATGCCGATCAGCAGGCGCGGTTTGACGTGATCGTGCGCGAGGAATTGCTGCGCGGCGTGGACGAAGAGTGATTGAGGACTCCCAGCGCCATCGGCATGCCAAGAAAAATTGCGTCGGCGAAGGCGTTGCGGTGAACCGTGCCTGCAATCGCCTGCGAAACGGCGCGCACTCACGCCTTCGCCAGATTGCATTGTTATTGGCAAGCTCAGGTCCAACATCTGCGTGCGCGCACCCCGTAGGGAAAGGACGCCGTCACCCCGCGATTATTACAGGGCGGCGCCTCAGCGGCTATTACAGGGCGGCGCCTCAGCGGCGCGCCGGGCAAAGCTGGCGCCCCTTCGGCGCGCTCTTCAGCTTTCGGCGCTTGTCGCGCCTAAGGGCGGGCATCCGCAATCGTCAAAGCCGTGGGCGACGCACGCCGCGCAGAGCCGCATGACTAGCGCCCGCAGCCGCGCCCGTGCGCGGTGCAGCCGGACGGTCAAGGCGTTCAAAGCTAGCCCCAGCGCCGCCGCGACACTCGCTCGATCTTGGTCCTCAAGATCGATACCGCGGATCAACGCGGCGTCGGTCTCCGATAGACCGCCCAGCAGCGCCTCCAGGCACGCGCAGGCGACGCGGTCCGCCTCGGTCTCGACGGGAAGAGAGCTCAGAAGCCCATCATCCGCCTGCATTTCGCGCGCCCTTCGCCGTGCAAGGCTACGATAATAATCGGCGATCGTGGTCGCCAGCACGCGCGAAAGCCAAGAGCGCGCCGCGGCGCCGTCCTTAAGATCGCCCGCGCACTCCAAGGCGCGGGCGCAGAAGGTCTGCAACACTTCGTCGGCGTGATTTGGATCGGCGAGCTTGGAACGGATGTGAGAGCGAATCCTATCGAGGCCCTCTTCGAGCGCGCGCCGTACAACGGTTTCGGGCAGGTCGTTTGGGTCCGTAGTCATCATTTGATCGCTTCGTCCGGGGAGAACGCTTTGCATCTAATCGCACGGAAGCCAAAGGGCCAAGGGGACCCGCGGCGGCCGGTGCGGGCGGCGTCTTGACTTAGACAAGGCCGACAGGGACGCGCCGGAGCACGGCTATCGGAGCGCCCGCAACTCGCTGGTGAGATCTAGGCTCTCCCAGGAGAAGCCGCCTTCATTATCGGGCTGGCGGCCGAAATGGCCGTAAGCGGCCGTGCGAGCGTAGATCGGGCGATTGAGCTTCAGATGGTTGCGGATCGCGCGCGGCGTCGCGCCGCCGATCATTTCTGGAAGTTTGGCTTCAAGGATCGCGGGATCAATCGTGTCGGCGCCGTGTAGATCGACGTAGAAGCTCGTCGGCGAAGCAACGCCGATGGCGTAGCTGATCTGGATCGTGCAGCGTTCGGCGAGACCAGCGGCGACAACGTTCTTCGCCAGATAGCGGCACGCATAAGCGGCCGAACGGTCAACCTTGGTCGGATCCTTGCCCGAAAACGCGCCGCCGCCGTGCGGCGCCGCGCCGCCATAGGTGTCGACGATGATCTTGCGGCCGGTGAGACCGCTATCGCCATCGGGGCCGCCGATTTCAAACTTGCCCGTCGGGTTGATGTGCCACTTGGTTTTCTTGGTGATCAGACCTGCTGGGAATACCGATGCCGCGATTGGTTTTACGATCTCGGCGAAGCGCGCTTGGCTGTAATTCTTGTCGCCAAGCTTCTTGGCGTGCTGGTGGCTGACGACGATGGCGACAACTTCAACCGGCTTGGCGTTTTCGTAGCGCAGCGTGACTTGGCTCTTCGCGTCCGGCTCAAGTTCAGGACGCTCACCGCTGTGGCGCACTTCGGCGAGACGCTTCAGGATGTTGTGCGAGTATTGCAGCGTCGCCGGCATTTGTTCGGGCGTTTCGTTGCAGGCGTAGCCGAACATGATGCCTTGGTCGCCGGCGCCTTCGTCCTTCTTCGAGGATGAATCGACGCCTTGGGCGATGTGCGCGGATTGGCCGTGCAGGTAGCAGGCGTACTTCGCCTTCTCCCAGTGGAAGCCCTTCTGCTCGTAGCCAATGTCCTTCACCGCGGCGCGGACCTTCGGCTGCAGCGAGGCGATGATGTCCTTGGTGAAGGCCTTGTTCTGCGCCTTGTCGTTGCCCGGTTTTCCGGCGCGGACTTCGCCGGCGAGAATGATGCGGTTGGTCGTCACCATGGTTTCGCAGGCGACGCGGGCCTCGGGATCGGCCGCGATAAACGCATCCACCACGGTGTCGGAGATGCGGTCGGCGACCTTATCTGGGTGGCCTTCGGACACGCTTTCGCTGGTGAAGATATAGCTTTCGCGCGACATACGCCCTCTAGAGAAACTCACTTAGAAATTCGTAGCAATCTGAACGATCGGTCCCGCGACTGAGCAGGTTTCGTGCCCGTGCGAACCACGCTCAGTGCGAATCGGCGATGCTTTCTCTCGATTTAGCATGACCGGTCCGCAGGGCCGATTGGCGAAGCGCGCATGCGGATATCGCGAGACGCCGAGCCGCCTTTGGCCCCGCGAGTGGCAAGTTTGGTTGCGGCCGCGCCCCGGGGTTGGCGGAACTGACGCGGCCGCGCCGCCAAGCATGAGAGGATGCGCTCATGGGCGGCTTTCAGGTCTCGGACGATTGGAGCAAATGGCGTGAACGACGCTCCCCAGTTGGCGACAAGCGCGCGCGCAAGCGAACCCATGCGCCGTGCTTTGTCTCAGGTACGCACGACATCGGCATATCCCTCATCCCCCGCAAATCCGCACGGCGACATGGGCGCAAAACGCCACTTTGGTTAATCAGTGTCGTGCGTTTCCTTGAGCGCGTTTCGATGGTGCATCGATACTCGGCGCAGCTGATTGCGGCGGCGCCTTGTGCGTGGTTCCCCGCGCATATGCGTATCCTTAATGAGCGCGCCAGTCTGGGCCACTTTCCCCAGCCCGTCCCTCCGCACTGGTGCTCCAGGCCGCGCGCGCTCACTCGCGGTTCACAAGGCGCCGGCTGCGTTCAGAGCACGCACTCAAGTCAGCGCATGCGATATCTTCTCCAGCGTTGCGACGCCCTGTCCAAAACGCCCGATCGCGGTGCGATGGTTTTCAAGCTCGCTATAGGAGAGATAGCGAACATTGAGATCGGCGATGCGGCTGAAGGCAGGGCGCGCGATCTGAGCGCGTACATCCGCTTCTCTGTGATCGGGCGCCACAAGAAAGAGCGCATGCAAATGGCGCCCTTCTGCTCCAAACGCCAAGTCCAGCATCCGCACGATTCCGGAATAGATGGAAGTCGTGTGTTCGACCTCGAACGAGGCGACGATGGCGCCGGCCGCATCCAACCACAGCACGTCGATCAAACGTACCGATTCCGCGCCGGGCAAGCGTTCCAGCGTTTCGCTCAAGCGGGCCAGGCATCCATCGCCGAGGCGGCCGTCGCCATAGGCTCGGCCCCTGTCGTTCTGCGCAATCCAGACATTATAGCCAAGCGAAAGTCCAAGATCGCGCAGCCAGCCTTGGATCTGCGTGTGCGTTCTGTCCTCGGCTTCGCTTTGGCTGAATTTGACCGACGCTTCAACGCGCACACGCGCCAGATCGGCCCGCCAGGCTGTCCTTGCCGCATCGTCATCGTCGCGCGGCGGCGGCGCGTAGAGGCCGGCGCCCAAATCAAAGCAGAAGGCGGCGACGGCGCCTAAATCATTCGACAGAAGATCACGGAAGCGGGCGTTGAAGGAGAGCATGCCCTGGCGCATCGCCAAGTACTCGTCCCAGCGCCCGAGCTTAACCTGAGCTCCGGTGAGTGCGTTATAGCCTCGCACAATCGCGGTATTGAATGGAGGTGCGATCGTGGGATGCAGAAAGTAGAGTATGTTTGCAACTGCTGGGCCCAGTCCCTTGATCTTCAGGGCGTCGATGCGGTGAATTTCAGACAGCACGCGTTCTTCTGTGTCGCAGCACACGCATGCGTCGAGCAAATGCCCAAACGCGCGTTGGTTGCTGGCGTTTTCGTAAATGTCCGGAATACGTAGTTTGGGCTTCCAGAGAAAAGCGTGATCAGCGCCTTTGAATAGCTGGCGTTGCTCGGCGATCGAATGCACCACGGTTTCCAATGACGAGTTTCGATAAGCTGCGCCGAACGTGCCCTTGGCGATCTCGGCTGCAACCTCCTGAACGCCTCGGCGAATGGAGCGGAAGTTTTTGAGCCGCTCGTCCCAAAGAAACCAAGTTTGATAGGCGCTCCGCGGATCTTGCCGCCATCGCATGAGTAATTCGCGTGCGAGATCGTCTTTCACTGTCCCTCCGGACGCGCTGCCCTGGTCAACTAGCATTGGTCGGGTGGATCATCCGCAAACCAGCGCACAAGGCAAGCTAACACGTCCCCCTCCAGCATGGCTTCACTTCGCCGTGCGGGATTTGGCTCTTGTCGCGCGTAGTATGATTAGCGGCGTCGAGCGCGGAGTGAAGGGCAACGTTGGCGCGACGAGGCGATCTGATGCCCGCCAGCGTTCAGCGACAACGCCTAGAAAGGACAACAGATGTCCAAGCTCGCCCTCATAGTCGGCGTCTCTGCAACAATACTTGCAACGACAATAGCCAGCGCATCAGCGCAAAACGCGCCTCCGGCTTACGTCTACTATATCGTCCCCTGCGATAGCCCTGGCGCAGTTCCCGCAACGCCTGATCCAGGCGCGTCGCCGGGCGCGTTGACTTGCATCGCGCCGGTGACGACGGCGATCAGCGCGGGCGCCTACCGCCGCGCTCCGTACTATCAAAGCGCCTAGCCATATTACGGGTCGGTTGGCGTTTCCTATTACGGCAGCCATCATCATGGCTTCAGTCATTCGTCCCATGGCGGCCACAGCGGCTATGGCCGCCATGGGGATCACAGCGGCGGCGGCCATCACGGCCAGCACTGAAGCGGACAAGAACGCGCCTAGCTTGAACGACAGCAAAGTGAGCGCGGCCGAAATGGCCACCCTCCCCCGGAACTTGCCGCTCAGACTCGCAAAGAGCCAAGGCGCAGAGAGTTTGCGATGACCGATACCGACGACAGCGCCATCGCCATGGCTGCGATCATCGGCGAAAGCAGCGCCCCCGTCATCGGATAAAGGACGCCCGCGGCGATCGGAATGCCCGCCACATTGTAGGCGAACGCGAAGAAGAGGTTCTGACGGATATTGCGCATGACCGCACGGGAGATGATGCGCGCGCGGACGATGCCGCTGAGATCGCCGTGGAGCAGCGTGACGCCGGCGCTTTCGATGGCGACATCGGTGCCTCCGCCCATGGCGATGCCGACATCGGCGGCCGCCAAGGCCGGCGCATCGTTGACGCCGTCGCCGGCCATCGCCACGACGCGGCCTTGGGCCTTGAGGCGCGTCACCACATCGGCTTTGTGTTCGGGCAACACCTCGGCCTCAATGTCGGTGATCCCGAGCTTCTTGGCGACAGCTTCCGCTGTGGTGCGGTTGTCGCCCGTCAGCATGACAAGCTTCAAGCCCTGGGCACGGAGCTGATCCAAGGCGGCTTGCGTCGTCGCCTTGACCGGATCGGCGATGCCGATCACGGCGGCGGCTGTATTGTTGACACTCACATAGATGGCGGTAGCGCCGTCGCTGCGCAGTTTCTCGGCTTGAGCTTCAAGCGCGGCCGTCGCGACGCCCAATTCGCGCATGTAGCGCTCGGCGCCCAAGGCGATCTCCTTGCCATCGACCACGCCGATGACGCCCTTGCCGGTCGGCGAGTCAAAATCGCGCGCTTCGCTGAGCGCAAGGCCGCGCGCACGCGCCGCTACGACGATGGCCTGCGCGAGCGGATGCTCGCTTTGGTTCTCCAGGCTGGCCGCAAGCGCGAGCGCTTCGGCTTCGTCAAAGCCTTCAGCCATCTCGATCGCAACAACGGCAGGCTTGCCTTCGGTTAGCGTGCCGGTTTTGTCGAGAATGAGCGTGTCGACTTTCTCGAAGCGCTCCAAGGCTTCGGCGTTCTTGATGAGGACGCCGGCGCGCGCGCCGCGCCCAACGCCGGCCATGATCGACATCGGCGTCGCAAGGCCCAGAGCACACGGACAGGCGATGATCAGCACCGAGACGGCCGCAATGAGGCCATAAGAGAAGGCTGGTGACGGACCGACGATCCACCAGACGATGAGCGCCACGAGCGCGACTAGAATGACGGCCGGCACAAACCAGCCGGAGACGCGGTCGGCCAGGCGCTGGATCGGTGCGCGCGAACGCTGCGCGTCGGCCACCATCTGCACGATGCGCGAGAGCATCGTGTCGGCGCCGACGCGTTCAGCTTCGATGACGAGCGCGCCGGTTTGGTTGAGCGTGCCGCCAATGACGCGTTCGCCGGCTTCACGGGTGACGGGCATGGATTCGCCCGTCACCATGGATTCATCAATGCTGGAGCGACCTTCAGCGACGATAGCGTCGACCGGAATCTTTTCACCCGGGCGCACGCGCAGCCGGTCGCCGACCACGACCTCAGCGAGGCTCACTTCTTCTTCACCGCCATCGCGGATGCGCCGCGCCGTCTTTGGCGTGAGACCCAACAGCGCGCGGATGGCGCCGCCGGTGCGCTCGCGCGCCTGCAGCTCCAACACCTGCCCCAGCAAGACGAGCACGGTGATGACGGCGGCCGCTTCGAAATAGACGGCGACCAGGCCGTGATGATCCTTGAATGCCGCTGGAAAGATGGAGGGCGCGAAAAGCGCGACGACGCTGTAGGTCCAGGCAACGCCCGTGCCCAGGGCGATCAAGGTGAACATGTTCAGATTGCGTGTCTGCAGCGACGCCCAACCGCGCTCGAAGAAGGGCCGCCCGCCCCATAACACCACCGGCGTCGCCAGCAGGAATTGAATCCAGCCATTCAAAGCCGGCGCCACGAAGCTGTCGACGTTGAAGAGATGGCGGCCCATTTCGAGCGCGAGCACGGGCAGAGCGAGCGCCGCGCCAATCCAGAAGCGGCGGCTCATATCGATCAGTTCGGGATTGGGCCCTGCATCGGCCGTCGGCATCATCGGCTCGAGCGCCATGCCGCAGATTGGGCACGAGCCTGGACCGTCGCGCACGATCTCGGGGTGCATGGGGCAGGTCCATTTCGAGCCCGCCGGCACGGTCGATGGATCGACCGGCGGGGCGCCATGGCCCATGTGGCCGTGATGGCCGCCCGTGCTGCAGCAGCTAGCCGCGGCGGGCGCCGCGTATTTCGCGGGATCAGCTTCGAACTTGGCCTTGCAGCCAGCGCTACAGAACAGCACCTCTTGGCCTGCGTGCTTGAGCCGATGCAGCGTATCAGGCTTAGGCGTCATGCCGCAGACGGGATCG
>Ga0268299_1002251_pt1 | contig 24590 bp, 22 predicted proteins | sample NOBtaG_FD_193484 | JGI IMG/M metagenome (GOLD analysis project Ga0268299, IMG submission 193484) | Activated sludge microbial communities from bioreactor in Nijmegen, Gelderland, Netherland - NOB reactor | ecosystem: Engineered > Bioreactor > Aerobic > Activated sludge | place: Netherlands... | reverse complement strand
GTGGAACTTCCCGATCGCGATGATCACGCGCAAGGTGGCGCCGGCGCTGGCCGCAGGTTGCACCGTGGTCATCAAGCCGGCCGAGCAGACGCCTCTGTCGGCGCTGGCCGTGGCCGAGCTGGCGCAGCGCGCCGGCATGCCGGCCGGGGTGCTCAACGTGCTGACGGCCGACGCCGAGAACTCGATCGCGATCGGCAAGGTCCTGTGCAGCAGCGACACCGTGCGGCATCTGTCGTTCACCGGCTCCACCGAGGTCGGCCGCATCCTGGCCGCGCAGTGCGCGCCGACGATCAAGAAGCTGAGCCTGGAGCTCGGCGGCAACGCGCCCTTCATCGTCTTCGACGACGCCGACATCGACAGCGCCGTCGAGGGCGCGATGGTCAGCAAGTACCGCAACGCCGGCCAGACCTGCGTGTGCGCGAACCGCCTCTACGTGCAGGACGGCGTCTACGACGCCTTCGTCGAGAAGCTGGCCGCCAGGGCGAAGACGATCAAGGTCGGCAACGGCTTCGAGAGCGGCGTGAGCCAGGGCCCGCTGATCGACGGCACCGCCATCGCCAAGGTCGAACGGCACGTGGCCGACGCGCTGGCCAAGGGTGCGAAGCTGCTGGCTGGCGGCCGGAAGATCGGCGACGCCTTCTACGAGCCCACGGTGCTGGCCAACGCGACCAGCGACATGCTGTGTGCCCGCGAAGAGACCTTCGGCCCGGTCGCGCCGGTGTTCCGCTTCAAGACCGAGGCCGAGGTCGTCGCGCTGGCCAATGCCACCGAGTTCGGGCTGGCCAGCTACTTCTACAGCCGCGACGTCGGCCGCATCTTCCGCGTCGGCGAGGCACTCGAGTACGGCATGGTCGGCGTCAACACCGGGCTGATCTCGACCGCCGAGGTGCCTTTCGGCGGCGTCAAGCAGTCGGGCCTGGGGCGCGAGGGCTCGCACCACGGCATCGACGACTACGTCGAGATGAAGTACCTCTGCCTGGGCGATATCCAGAAATGAGCTTCTCGCTCGAACCGCGCCACTGGGTGCTGATCGTCTTCCTGGCGTCGGCGCTCTTCATCCACTTCCGTGGCAAGGTGCGCTTCCCGCTGAAGCGGGCGCTGGACTTCACCATCGTGCTGGCACCGGTCAACGCGCTGATGTACCTGTTCTCGCGCGTGCCGGCCAAGGCCTACCTCGACCCGCGCGACTTTCCCGAGCTGGCGCCGCTGCAGGCGAACTGGCAGACGATCCGCGACGAGGCGCTGCGCCTCAACGACGACGGCCAGATCCGCGCCGCGGCGAGCTACAACGACATCGGCTTCAATTCCTTCTTCCGCACCGGCTGGAAGCGCTTCTACCTGACCTGGTACGGCAAGGACCTCGCCAGCGCCGACGCGCTGTGTCCGCAGACGGTGGCGCTGCTCAAGAGCATCCCGACGATCAAGGCGGCGATGTTCGCGTCGCTGCCGCCCGGGGCCACGCTGGTGCGGCATCGCGATCCGTACGCCGGCTCGCTGCGCTACCACCTCGGCCTGACGACGCCCAACGACCCCGGCTGCTTCATCGAGGTCGACGGCCAGCGCTACCACTGGAAGGACGGCGAGCCGGTGATGTTCGACGAGACCTTCATCCACCACGCGGCCAACGAGACCCAGTCGCAGCGCGTGGTGCTGTTCTGCGACGTCGAGCGGCCCCTGCACGCCGCACCGGTGCGCTGGTTCAACCGCTTCTTCGCCACCCACGTGATGGCCGCGGCGTCGTCGCAGAACGAGGAAGGCGATCAGCCGGTCGGCGCGATCAACAAGTTCTTCTTCTACGCCTACCAGCTGCGGCTCAAGGCCAAGGCCCTGAAGGCCAGCCACCGGCAGGTCTACTACGCCGGCAAGTGGCTGCTGATCGGCGGTCTGTTGTGGCTGCTGTTCTTCTGAACGGCTAGTCCGCGGCTTCTTCGTCGTTGGCCGCGCTGGCCGGGCCGCGCTCGACGATGTTGGCGAAGCCGGTCCGCCCCATCGCCACCGCTCCCGCGGCACCGGCGAAGGCCAGCCGCAGCAAGGTCTGAGCATCCTTGCCCTGCTCGGGGTAGTGCGCGATGCCGACGCTGGCGGCGACCGCCAGTTCACGGTCGACCACGCGCAGCGGGCGCTGCAAGGCCCGCACGAGCTTGCTGCCGACGCGCTCGGCCGCCGACGGCGCATCGATCCACGCCAGCAGCGCCGCGAAGGCATCGCTGCCGATCGAGGCCACGACGTCGCTGGCGCGCAGCGAGGCACGCAAGCGCACCGCCAGCTTGCGGCGCAAGGCACCGGCAGCGGCCGGACCGAGTGCCGCCTCGGCACTGGACAGTCCTTCGACACGCAACACCAGCAAGGCCATCGGACCGGGGGCCCGCTCGCGCAGCGCCAGCAGGTGGTTCATGTGCTCCAGCAACTGGGCCTGGTTCGGCAGCCCGGTCGCCAGGTCGGTGGCGTAGGCCTTGCGAGCTTCACGCTCCAGGCGCTTGCGCAGCACGGCCTGATGGACCGCGCGTCGCAGCGCCCCAGGATTCACGTCGGCCTTCGCGAGCACGGTCTGAACGCCACGGCCCAGCAGGTCGGCGGCGAGTTCCGGAGTCGGAGCGTCGGTCACCAGCAACACCGCCGCGTCGAGGCAGGCCTGCGACAGCGCCGGCCAGGTCGCGAGCGCCGCAGCAGCGTCGGCTTGCACGATCAGGACCGCGTCGAAGACCGTGTCGGCGAGTCGCGCCGTGGCCTCGTCCAGCGTTGCGCAGACGCCGTCCGCCTGAAGCCCGGCAGGGACAGGACCGACAACGAGGAGCGGGGAGTCGGCAGACATGCGGGCCGGACGGCTGGAAGACAGGGGCCTCGATGCTGGAGCGGGCGATGGGAATCGAACCCACGTCTTGAGCTTGGGAAGCTCAGGTCCTGCCATTGAACGACGCCCGCAGGAATCGGCCGAATTATAGGTAGGTCGGCAGCGCCGCCCCGGGCGTGCCGCGGTCGGTCGACAGCGCCTCCTGGCAGTGATGCGGCAGCACGATGCCGAGCCCCGGGTCGTCGACCGCAAAGGCGCGGATCAGCGGCGCCTGCGACCGGACGCCGCCGAAGATGGTCGCGAAGGCCACGTCGGCGGCATCGCGCCCCGTGCCGAAGCGCACCAGGCCCATCGGGATCGCGGTGCCCGAGGGATCGAAGATGTACCAGCGATCGCCGACATAGGCCTCGACGTAGGCATGGAAGTCCGGCGGCCCGAGCGCCGGGTCGGCGCCGTAGTCGGTGCCGGTCGCGAAGCGGGCCGGGATGTTGACGGCCCGGCACAGCGCGATCATCAGGTGCGCGAAGTCGCGGCAGACGCCGACCTGCTCGATCAGGGTGTCGATCGCCGAGGTGTTGGAGTTCGAGGTGTTCGACGTGAACGTGACGCGCTCCTGCACCCACTCGCAGATGGCCTGCACGCGACGGTGACCCTGACCCAGCTGCCCGAACTGCCGGATCGCCAGCTTCACGAGCCGGTCGGACTGGCAGTAGCGGCTCGGGTAGATGTAGCCCAGCACCTCGGGCGGCAGCTGGCGCACCGGGACCTCGTCCAGTTGCCACGGCGCCGCCGCGTGGTGCATCAGGTCGACGGTGGCGGCATACGACAAGCGCAACTCCCCCGGCAGGGCGCGCAGCCGCATGTAGCGGTTGCCGCTGACCGGGTCGGTGTGCATCTGCGGCTGGATCGGCTGGCTGAGCGACAGGTGCTCGGCCGAGATCGTCTGGCACGGCGTGTGGGCCGCGTGGACGTTGAACACGAAGTCGGCGCCGTGTTCATCGATCTCGTAGCCGAGATCAACCTGGAGCTGGATGCGGATCATGGCGTGCGCCGCGCTGCGGCACAGCGAAGCCCTCTCTGGTTCGGATGGGTCAGTGCCCGAGTGTGCGCGCTTGCGGCGCCGCAATGAGAAACGGGTCCCGAGGGACCCGTTCCGGCTGGCGGTTGGCGGAGACGAAGGGATTCGAACCCTTGATGGAGTTTTAAGCCCCATACTCCCTTAGCAGGGGAGCACCTTCGGCCACTCGGTCACGTCTCCAGGCCCGAGCGGATTATGCCGCAGTGGCCGTTGCGGACGCCGCCGGGGCATCCAGGTCGAAGGCCTTGTGCAGGGCGCGCACCGCCAGCTCCATGTACTTCTCGTCGATCACGACGCTGGTCTTGATCTCGGACGTGGAGATCATCTGGATGTTGATGCCCTCCTCCGACAGCGTGCGGAACATCGTGCTGGCCACGCCGGCGTGGCTCTTCATGCCGATGCCGACGATGCTGACCTTGCAGATCTTGGGATCGCCGCTGACCTGGGCGGCCTTGGTGGCCGGCTGCACGCTGGTCTTCAGCAGCTCGAGCGTGCGCGCGTAGTCGTTGCGGTGCACGGTGAAGCTGAAGTCCGTCTTGCCGTCGTGCGAGACGTTCTGGATGATCACGTCGACGTCGATGTTGGCATCGGCCACCGGGCCGAGGATCTGGTAAGCGATGCCCGGCTTGTCGGGCACGCCCAGCACGGTGATCTTGGCCTCGTCGCGGTTGAAGGCGATGCCCGACACGATGGCTTGTTCCATGTTCTCGTCTTCCTCGAAAGTGATCAGCGTGCCGGACTTGGCCTCTTCCTCGATCGGGATGTCCCAGTCGGTGAAGCTCGACAGCACCCGGGTCGGCACGCGGTACTTGCCGGCGAACTCGACCGAGCGGATCTGCAGCACCTTGGAGCCCAGGCTCGCCATCTCCATCATCTCCTCGAAGCTGATGGCGGACAGGCGCCGTGCCTCGGGCACGACACGCGGGTCGGTCGTGTACACGCCGTCGACGTCGGTGTAGATCAGGCACTCGGCCGCCTTCATCGCCGCCGCCACCGCGACCGCCGACGTGTCCGAGCCGCCGCGCCCCAGGGTCGTGATGTGCCCGTCACCGTCGATGCCCTGGAAGCCGGTGATGACGACGACCTTGCCGGCCGCCAGGTCGGCACGCACGCGCGCGTCGTCGATGCTCTCGATGCGCGCCTTGGTGTAGGCGCTGTCGGTCCTGACCGGCACCTGCCAGCCCGTGTAGCTGACGGCGTCGAGGCCCTCGGCCTGCAGCGCGATCGCCAGCAGGCCGACCGAGACCTGCTCGCCGGTCGAGGCGATCATGTCGAGTTCGCGCGCCAGCGCCGCGCTGTGCGAAGCCGGCGACAGCTCCTTGGCCAGGCCGAGCAGGCGGTTCGTCTCGCCGCTCATCGCCGAGGGGACGACCACCATCTGGTGGCCGGCGCGCGCCCACTTGGCGACGCGCCTGGCGACATTGCGGATGCGCTCGGTCGAGCCCATCGACGTGCCGCCGTACTTGTGAACGATCAATGCCATGCGGGGGACGCGGCGCCCTGACTGTCGGCGGGATGCCCCGCGCCGCGAACCGCACATTTTAGCGGGCCGCTCGTCCGTGCCCGCACCGTTCAGGCCGGGCCGGCGTCCTGCCAGCTCAGCGCCACCTGGCGCTCGCCGGGAGCGGCCAGCACGCGGGCGTCGATGCCGAGGCCGGGCACGAACAGCAGCCGCCCCGCTGCGTCGTGCAGCAGCGGCCCGCGGCGCGACCACTCGGGCACGGCCAGCGCCTGGAACTGCTTCTTCAGGCTGCGCGGCGGACGGTCGGGGGCGAACTGGAAGCGCTCGCCGCCCTGGCGCGGCAGCAAGCTGACCGCGGCCAGCCGCGCCAATGCGATACCGCCCGCCCGGACGGGCTTCACGACCAGCACCCCGCCCCAGCCGGGCAAGGCGTAGCGGCCGGCACGCCCGATCGACAACGCCGCCTCCGGCGCCAGCGATGTCGCCACCGCCACGGGTTCGAAGCTCAAGCGGCCGCGATAGCGCCGCAGTTCGCCGCCCCGGAGCGTCCAGCGCGCCGCACCCGACGCCGGCAGTTCGGCCATCAGCCGTTCGACATCGCTGGCCGTCACGGCCCGCGCGCCCGCGGCCTTCAGCCAGACCCGCAAGGCCTGCACCGCACGGTGTGGCGGCAAACCCTGCCAGGCCTCCAGGTCCAGCCCTTTCGCGTCGGCGCAGAGTTGCAGGTCCCCGGCGGCGAGGTCGGCGATACCCGCAGCGGCCTGCGCCGCCCAGGTGGCCGCATCCGCCAGCGTCGCCTCGGCCTGCGGGAAGGCGGCCACCAGGGCGGGCCAGACCTGCAGCCGCAGGCGGTTGCGCGCAAAGCGCGGGTCGGCATTGCTGTCGTCGTCGACATGGCGCAGGCGATGGCGTTTCAGGTAGGCCTCGACCGCCTCGCGCGGGCGGCCGAGCCAGGGACGGGCCCAGGTGATGCCGTCGCGTTCGATCAGCGCCGGCATGCCGGCCAGCCCGGCGACGCCCGCGCCCCGCAGCGCCTGCAGCAGCAGCGTCTCGGCCTGGTCGCGCCGGTGGTGGGCCAGCAGCACCAGCCGCGCGCCCTGCTCGAGCGCCATCGTGCGCAAGGCGGCATAGCGGGCACGCCGGGCCAGCGCCTCGACGCTATCGCCACGGCGCGGCGTCAGCTGCACGTAGGCGACGTGGAGGCTGACCGGCAGGCCGCGCCGCGCCCAGCGGTCGCACTGCGCGGCGCAATGCGCCAGCCACTCGTCGGCGTGGGCGCTCAGCCCATGGTGCACGTGCAGCGCCAGCACCTGCAGGCCGCGGCCCTCGACGGCCTTCAGCGTCGCGTGCAGCAGCGCGGTCGAGTCGCGGCCGCCGCTGTAGGCGACCGCGACGGACCGCGATGGGGGCGGCTCAGCGCTCCTTGGTGTCGTTGAAGCGGCCGTAGCTCTTCAGGCGCTCGTAGCGCTGGTTCAGCAGTTCGCGCGGCTTCAGGTCGGCGACCTGGCGCAGCGCGTCGTTCAGCGCACGCTTGAGGTAGACCGCCATCTGTGCCGGGTCGCGATGCGCGCCGCCGACCGGCTCGTTGACGATCTTGTCGACCAGGCCCAGGGCCTTGAGACGGTGCGCCGTGATGCCCATCGCCTCGGCGGCCTCGCTGGCGCGCTCGGCGGTCTTCCAGAGGATGGAGGCACAACCCTCCGGAGAGATCACCGAGTAGACCGAGTACTGCAGCATCAGCACCTGGTCGCCGACGCCGATCGCCAGCGCGCCGCCGGAGCCCCCCTCGCCGATGATGGTGGCGATGATCGGCACCTCGAGCTGCGCCATCTCGAAGATGTTGTGGCCGATGGCCTCGGACTGGCCGCGCTCCTCGGCGCCGATGCCGGGATAGGCGCCCGGCGTGTCGACGAAGGTGAAGAGCGGCAGCCCGAACTTCTGGGCCAGCTTCATCAGCCGCAGCGCCTTGCGGTAGCCCTCGGGCCGGCTCATGCCGAAGTTGCGCGCCGCGCGCTCCTTGGTGTCGCGGCCCTTCTGGTGACCCAGCACCATGCAGGCCTGCCCGTTGAAGCGCGCCAGGCCGCCGACGATGCTCTGGTCGTCGGCGAAGGCGCGGTCGCCGTGCAGCTCCTGGAAGTCGGTGAAGACCTGGCTGATGTAGTCGAGCGTGTAGGGCCGCTGCGGGTGCCGCGCGATCTGCGTCACCTGCCAGGGGTTCAGGCTCGAGTAGATGTCCTTGGTGAGCTGCTGGCTCTTCTTGGACAGGCGGTCGATCTCCTCGGAGATGTCGACCGCCGACTCGCTCTGCACGTAGCGCAGCTCGTCGATCTTGGTTTCGAGTTCGGCGATCGGCTGCTCGAACTCGAGGAAGTGCTTCTTGATGCTCATCCCGAACGATCCTTTCGGTGGAAAGGTGGGCGCATTGTGGCCGAAGCCGCCGGCGATCAGTACGACACCGGCAGCGGGTCCAGGCTGCGCCAGAGGTACCAGGTGGCGACCGACCGGAACGGCGCCCACGCGTCGCCGACCTCGCGCGCCTCGTTGCGCGTGACCGGCTCGCCGCTGAAGTAGTTGAGGCTGATGCCCTTCATCAGGCCCAGGTCGTCGAGCGGCAGCACGTTGGGCCGCATCAGGTGGAAGATCAGGAACATCTCCGCGGTCCAGCGACCGATGCCGCGGATCGCCACCAGTTCGTCGACGATGGCCTCGTCGTCCATCGAGTCCCAGGCCTTGACGTGCACCGTGCCGGCGTCGAAGTGGCCGGCCAGGTCGCGCAGGTACTCGACTTTCCGCGTCGACAGGCCGGCCGTGCGCATTGCCTGCGTGTCCAGCGCCAGCACGTCGGCCGGCGACACGCGCGCCGCCGCGCTGCCCATTAGGGCGGCGAAGCGGTCCCACACCGACTGCGCGGCCGGCACCGAGATCTGCTGCCCGACGATGGACCGCGCCAGTGTCGTGAACGCGTCACCGCGGCTCTCGAGCCGGCCCTCGCCGAACTGCGGGATGAGCTTGCGCATCACGCGGTCGCGCTTGGCGAGGTGCTTGCACGCCTCGTCCCAGTAGGCGGGCGTGACGAGACCGGAACCGCGAGGCGACATGGCGATGGGCGTGAAGCGCTCGGACCGCGACGGCCTCAGGCCTTGACCCAGGTCGTGCCGGCGGGCGTGTCCTTCAGGACGATGCCCTCGGCCGCCAGCGCGTCGCGGATGCGATCGGACTCGGCGAAGTCCTTCGCCGCCTTGGCGGCCGCCCGCGCGGCGATCTGCGCGGCGATGCGTGCCTCGTCGACGGCGCTGCCGCCCTGCAGGTACTGCGCCGCCGGTTGCTGCAGCAGGCCCAGCGTGCCGCCGAGCGCCCGCAACAGGGCGGCGGCACGCGCCGAACGGGTGCGGTTCACCTCGCCGGCCAGGTCGAACAGCACCGACACGGCGATCGGCGTGTTGAAGTCGTCGTCCATCGCCGCCTTGAAGCGCGCGGCGTAGGGGTCGCTCCAGTCGACCGGATCGCCGGCGGCGTCCGCGCCCTCGAGCGCCGTGTAGAGCCGCCGCAAGCCGTTGCGCGCGTCGTCGAGGCCGGCGTCGCTGAAGTTGAACGGGCTGCGGTAGTGCACGCGCAGCATGAAGAAGCGGATCGTCTCGCCGTCGTAGCGCTTCAGCACGTCGCGGATGGTGAAGAAGTTGCCCAGCGACTTGGACATCTTCTCGTCGTCGACATTGAGGAAGCCGTTGTGCAGCCAGTACTTGACGAAGCTGCGCCCGCTGCCGAGGTGGAAGGCCCCGTCGCTCTGTGCGATCTCGTTCTCGTGATGAGGGAACTGCAGGTCCATGCCGCCGCCGTGGATGTCGAAGGCCTCACCGAGCAAGGCATGGCTCATGGCAGAGCATTCGATGTGCCAGCCCGGCCGGCCCGCGCCGAAGGGCGCGTCGTACCTGGCGTCGGCCGGCTCCTCGGGCTTGGCGGCCTTCCACAGCACGAAGTCCAGCGGGTCGTCCTTGCCTTCGAGAACGGCCACGCGCTCGCCGGCCCGCAACTGGTCGATCGACTTGCCGGACAGGCGGCCGTAGCCCGGGAACTTGCGCACCGCGTAGTTCATGTCGCCGCCGTCACCGCGGTAGGCCAGGCCCTTGCGCTGCAACGTCTCGATCAGACCGATCATGCCGCCGACGTGATCGGTCGCGCGCGGCTCGTGGTCCGGCTTCTCGATGCCCAGGGCCGCGAAGTCCTCGTGCATCGCCGCCGTCATCTCGTCGGTCAGCGCACGGATCGTGATGCCACGGTCCAGGGCGCGCTTGATGATCTTGTCGTCGATGTCGGTGATGTTGCGCACGTAGGTGACGCGGTAGCCGCTCAGCTTCAGCCAGCGCTGCACCATGTCGAACACGATGTTCATGCGCGCGTGGCCGACGTGGCACAGGTCGTACACCGTGATGCCGCAGACGTACATGCGCACCTCGCCGGGCACGATGGGCTCGAAGGCCTCGACGGTGCGGGTCAGGGTGTTGTGCAGTCGCAGGCTCATCGATCGGGGCGGCGAGGCGGTGGCGTCAGGCGGCAGCCGACGGTCGGAGCGACGCAGTATAGCCAGCAGCCCCACCGCGACATCGAGGGTTTGGATCGGTGGACAATGGCGGCGACGCGTCGCTGTTGCACGACGCGAAATCGCTGGAGACAAGCCCATGACCCATCGAACCTGGCCCGCCGCGGCCGCCGTCGCATTGGTACTCGCCGTGCCCTTCGCTGCCCTCGCACAGAAGGTCAAACTCGCCACCACCGAGGGCGACATCGTCGTGCAGCTCGATCGCGAGAAGGCCCCGAAGACCGTCGACAACTTCATCGCCTACGTCAAGGCCGGCCACTACGACGGCACCGTGTTCCACCGCGTGATCCCGACCTTCATGATCCAGGGCGGCGGCATGGACAAGACCCTGACCGAGAAGAAGACGCGGCCGCCGATCCCGCTGGAGAGCCGCAACGGCCTGAAGAACGAGCGCGGCACGATCGCGATGGCGCGCACGTCCGACCCGGATTCGGCGACCTCGCAGTTCTTCATCAACGTGCAGGACAACATCTTCCTCGACCAGCCGACCTCGCGCGACGGCAACGGCTACGCGGTCTTCGGCAAGGTCGTCGCCGGCATGGACGTCGTCGACAAGATCAAGGCCGTGCCGACCGGCAACCAGGGCATGCACCAGAACGTGCCGCTCACCCCCATCACCCTGAAGAAAGCCTCGTTGGAGAAATGACATGACCAAGACCGTCGAACTGCACACCACGCTGGGCGTGATCCGCGCCGAACTCGACGACGTGAAGGCACCGGCCACGGTGGCGAACTTCCTGTCCTACGTGAAGGCCGGCCACTACGACGGCACGGTGTTCCACCGCGTCATCAAGGGCTTCATGATCCAGGGCGGCGGCTTCGAGCCCGGCCTGAAGCAGAAGGCCACGCAGGCGCCGATCGCCAACGAGGCCGGCAACGGCCTGAAGAACGACAAGTACACGCTGGCGATGGCGCGCACCAACGCGCCGCACTCGGCGACCGCGCAGTTCTTCATCAACGGCACGAACAACGACTTCCTGAACTTCAAGTCCGAGAGCCCGCAGGGCTGGGGCTATGCGGTGTTCGGCAAGGTCGTCGCCGGCGCCGAGGTCGTCGACGCCATCGAGGCGGTGCGCACCGGCCGCCAGGGCGGGCACGACGACGTGCCGCTCGAGGACGTGCTGATCACGCGCGCCGTCGAAGTCGGCTGAGCCAGCCCGTCGCCATGCCGCAGTCCGCCGCGCCGCCGGGCAGCGTGCTGCCGCTGCCGCAGTTCTGGGAGTTCGAGGCCCCGGACGAATGGCGGGCCATCGACTTCATCTCCGACCTGCACCTGCAGGCCTCGCACCCGCGCACCTTCGCGGCCTTCGCGACGCACCTGCGCGAGACGAAGGCCGATGCGGTCTTCATCCTCGGTGACCTGTTCGAGGCCTGGGTCGGCGACGATGCCCGTCACAGCGGCTTCGAGGCCGAGGTGACCGAGGTCCTGCAGGACGCCGCCGCGCGGCGCAGCCTGGCCTTCATGGCGGGCAACCGGGACTTCCTGGTCGGCGCCGACCTGCTGCGCGCCTGCGGCATCATGGCGCTGTCCGATCCCACGGTGCTGCGCGCCTTTGGCGAGCGCGTCCTGTTGACCCACGGCGACGCGCTGTGCCTCGAGGACATCGACTATCAGCGCTTCCGCGCCGAGGTGCGCACCGAAGCATGGCGCAGCGCCTTCCTCGCGCGCCCGCTGGCAGCACGCCGCGCGCTGGCGGCGCAGATGCGCGAGGCCAGCATGCAGCACCAGAGTGCGCAGCGGCCCGAGACCTGGGCCGACCTGGACACCGGCACCACGGTCCAGTGGATGCACGAGGCGGGCACGCCGCTGATGGTGCACGGCCACACGCACCGCCCGGGCTCGCAGCAACTGGCCCCCGGCTACCAGCGCGAGGTGCTGACCGACTGGGAACTGGACGGCGACGGCCCGCCGCGCGCCGGCGTGCTGCGACTCAGCGCGCGCGGATTGCAGCGCCTCGCGCCGGCCGGGCCGGCCCTCGCGGACCGCGTGTGATCGCCCGCTGGTGGCACCGGCGCCGCGAGGCGCGCACGCTGCGCACGCGGGCCATCCCGCCGGCCCTGTGGGACGCCACGCTGCTGCGCTATCCCTTCCTGCAGATCCTGGACGCGGACCGCCGCGAGCGGCTGCAGCGCATGGCGACCCTGTTCCTGGACGCCAAGCAGTTCTCGACCGCCGGTGGGCTGGAACTCAGCGACGAGATCGCCGTCGCGATCGCCGCGCAGGCCTGCCTGCCGGTGCTGGAGCTCGGCCTGGCCGCCTACGACGGCTTCGTCGGCATCGTCGTCCATCCGGACGAAGTGGTAGCGCAACGCGAACGCACCGACGAGCACGGCATCGTGCACCGCTACGAGGAAGTGCTGGCGGGCGAAGCGATGGAGGGTGGACCGGTCATGCTGTCCTGGCGCGATGTCGCGGACGCCGGCCTGACCGCCGAGCAGGGCTACAACGTCGTCATCCACGAGTTCGTGCACGTGCTCGACATGGCCGACGGCGCGATCGACGGCGTGCCGCCGCTGGCCGACCGACGGGCCCGCGCGCACTGGCGCCAGGTCATGGAAGCCGGCTACCAGCGCTTCTGCCGTGCGCTCGACGAAGGCCGGGAGAGCTTCCTCGATCCCTACGGCGCCGAGGCGATCGAGGAGTTCTTCCCGGTCGCGGCCGAGGCCTTCTTCGTCGCGCCGGTCGCGCTGCGCGACGAGCAGCCCGCGCTGTACGAGCTGTTCGTCGGCTACTTCAGGCAGGACCCGGCGGCCCTGCCATGAGCGTCAGTCCGCGGTCGCCGGTTCGGCCTTGGGCTTGTCGCTCTTCTTGCTGGGCGTGATCTCGAGGACCGGCTGGCCCTCGGCGTCGATGTCGACCGACAGCCGGCCGCCATCGACCAGGCGACCGAACAGCAACTCGTCGGCCAGCGCACGACGGATCGTGTCCTGGATCAGCCGCTGCATCGGCCGCGCGCCCATCAGCGGGTCGAAGCCCTTCTTCGCCAGATGCTTGCGCAGCGCGTCGGTGAAGGTGACGTCGACCTTCTTCTCGGCCAGCTGGCCTTCGAGCTGCAGCAGGAACTTGTCGACCACCCGCAGGATGATGTCCTCGTCGAGCGACTTGAAGTTGACGATCGCGTCGAGCCGGTTGCGGAACTCGGGCGTGAACAGCCGCTTGATGTCGGCCATCTCGTCGCCCGCCTCGCGCGCGGTGGTGAAGCCGATCGTCGCCTTGTTCATGGTCTCGGCGCCCGCGTTGGTGGTCATGATGATGATCACGTTGCGGAAGTCGGCCTTGCGCCCGTTGTTGTCGGTCAGGGTGCCGTGGTCCATGACTTGCAGCAGCACGTTGAAGACGTCCGGGTGGGCCTTCTCGATCTCGTCGAGCAGCAGCACGGCGTGCGGCTTCTTCGTGATCGCCTCGGTCAGCAGGCCGCCCTGGTCGAAGCCGACGTAGCCCGGCGGCGCGCCGATCAAGCGGCTGACGGTGTGGCGCTCCATGTACTCGGACATGTCGAAGCGGATCAGCTCGATGCCCAGGATGAAGGCCAGCTGCTTGGCCGCCTCGGTCTTGCCGACGCCGGTGGGGCCGCTGAAGAGGAAGGACCCGATCGGCTTGTCCGGCTTGCCCAGACCCGAGCGCGCCATCTTGATGGCCGAGGCCAGCGCATCCAGCGCCGGGTCCTGGCCGAACACGACGCTCTTCAAGTCGCGGTCCAGGTTCTTGAGCTTGCTGCGGTCGTCGTTGCTGACGCTCGCCGGTGGGATGCGCGCGATCTTGGCGACGATCTCCTCGACCTCGGCGCGATTGATGGTCTTCTTCTGCTTGCTCTTGGGCAGGATGCGCTGCGCGGCCCCGGCCTCGTCGATCACGTCGATCGCCTTGTCGGGCAGGTGGCGGTCATTGATGAACTTGGCCGACAGCTCGGCGGCAGCCTGCAGCGCACCCAGCGCGTACTTGACGCTGTGGTGTTCCTCGAAGCGCGACTTCAGGCCCTTGAGGATCTCGATGGTCTGCTCGACCGAGGGCTCGACGACATCGATCTTCTGGAAGCGCCGCGACAGCGCCGCATCCTTCTCGAAGATGCCCCGGTACTCGGTGAAGGTCGTGGCGCCGATGCACTTGAGTGCGCCCGAGCCGAGCGCCGGCTTGAGCAGGTTGCTGGCGTCCAGCGTCCCGCCGGACGCCGCGCCAGCGCCGATCAGCGTGTGGATCTCGTCGATGAAGAGCACCGCATTCGGCTGGTCCTTCAGGGCCTTCAGCACGCCCTTGAGGCGCTGCTCGAAGTCGCCGCGGTACTTGGTACCCGCCAGCAAGGCGCCCATGTCCAGCGAGTAGACGGTCGCGTCGGCCAGGATCTCCGGCACGTCCTCCTGCGTGATGCGCCAGGCCAGCCCCTCGGCGATCGCGGTCTTGCCGACGCCGGCCTCGCCGACGAGCAGCGGGTTGTTCTTGCGCCGGCGGCAAAGCACCTGGATGACGCGCTCGACCTCGTGCTCGCGCCCGATCAACGGGTCGATCTTGCCGTCGCGGGCCAGCTGGTTGAGGTTCTGCGTGAACTGGTCCAGCGGCGAGCCCTTGCCTTCGGCGGCTTCCTCCTTCTCGCTCTCGCTGCCGCCGCCCTCGTTGCCCTTGGCAGGCTCGGGCGGCTCGGACTTCTTGATGCCATGCGCGATGAAGTTGACGACGTCGAGGCGCGTCACGCCCTGCTGGTGCAGGTAGTAGACCGCGTGCGAGTCCTTCTCGCCGAAGATCGCCACCAGCACGTTGGCGCCGGTCACCTCCTTCTTGCCCGAACCGGTCGACTGCACGTGCATGATCGCGCGCTGGATCACGCGCTGGAAGCCCAGCGTCGGCTGGGTGTCGACCTCGTCGGTGCCGCCGACCGTCGGCGTGTTCTCCTTGATGAACTGCGTGAGGCTCTTGCGCAGATCGTCGAGGTTGGCCGAGCAGGCGCGCAGCACTTCTGCGGCCGACGGGTTGTCGAGCAGGGCGAGCAGCAGGTGCTCGACGGTGATGAACTCGTGTCGCTGCTGGCGTGCCTCGACGAACGCCATGTGCAGACTGACTTCTAGCTCTTGCGCAATCATGCGGCCTCCATAATGCATTGCAGGGGGTGCCCCGAGCGCTTGGCCGCGGCGAGCACGGTCTCGACCTTGGTCGAGGCGACATCCTTCGTGTAGACGCCGCACACGCCCCGACCCTCGTGATGGATCTTCAGCATGATCTGCGTGGCCGTCTCGAAATCCCGCTGGAAGTGTTCCTGCAAGACCATCACGACGAACTCCATCGGCGTGTAGTCGTCGTTGAGGAGCACGACCTGGTACATCTTCGGCGGCTCGACGCGCGCCGACTGCCGCTCGGCCACGACCGCGCCCTGCCCGTCGTCCGGCTTGACGGCCGGTCGTGTCGGGGGAGGTGGCGCAGGCTTGTCGTCCGGCATGGATTCGATTCTATAGAGAGGCTGCTAGCGACTTCCATGCCGGCGAATATGGCACCGCCGGCGACGAAGACAAGGCCCCGCGCCAGGGGCGAAGGGCTTTGTTTGTCGATGCCGTGACGAGATCACGACGGACGCCGCCTTGACAGCCCCCGGGCGGCTGCACAGAATCAAAAATCATCGAAGAATGCTCGGAGCACGCCATGCCCGTGGGTACCGTCAAATGGTTCAATGACGCAAAAGGGTTCGGCTTCATCGAACCCGAAGGCGGCGGCGAGGATGTCTTTGCCCACTTTTCCGCGATCGTCATGGAGGGCTTCCGGACCCTGAAGCAGGGCGCCCGCGTCAGCTTCGAGATGGTCGACGGCCCCAAGGGCAAGCTGGCCCACAACATCGAGCCGCTAGGCTCGGCGCTGCCACAGCGGGCCACCGTGGCCGCCGACGGCCCCTGAGCGCAGCCCGTCCCCTGAAGTGCAAAGGCCCGCCAACGGCGGGCCTTTGCACTTCAGGCGCGGTGAGCCGTGTCGACGGACGCTGCGCTCCCTGCGGACGCCGCCTCGCTGGTGTCCGCTTGTGTCAGCTACCGCCTCGCGCCAGGGCGGTTTGGCTGGCGAGGCGCCGCGAATCCGAATGCGCCTCAGCTCCTCGTCTCGGCTGGCGGCGCCAGGCGAGCCGCTGCTTCAAGTGCCTGCAGGACCGGTGGCAGAGCATCCAGCACGACACGCAGCCGTGCGGCGATATCGTGAGCAGGTGCTTGGTGCATCAGCGTGGACTCGAGTTCGGCTGCGGCGGCGGCCAGTGCATGCGCGCCCAGCGTGGCCGCCTCGCACTTCAGGTCGTGTGCCAAGCGGAATGCCGCGGACGAGTCCGCCTGGGCAAGCCGGAACCGCTCGGGAAAGGTGCGGGCGCTGGCGCTGAAGATGGCCAGCAGCCGTTGGTGGAGTGTGCTGCCCGGCGCAACCCCGCTGCGGCGCAGCGCCTGATCGTCCAGCATCGGCGGCGTGGCCTGCAGCGGTCTTGCGGGGCGTATCCACCGCGCCAGCGTGTCGAAGAATTCCTCGGGACGGATCGGCTTGGCCACGTGGTCGTTCATGCCGGCCGTCAGTGCCTTCTCGCGGTCGCCCACCATCGCGTTGGCCGTCATCGCGATCACCGGCAGCTCCTGCCACCGTGCTTCCTGGCGCAGCTGACGCGTGGCCTCGTAGCCGTCCATCTCGGGCATCTGGCAGTCCATGAGCACCCCGTCGAAAGCCTGCTGCTCCAGCATCCTCAGCGCCTGCACGCCGTTCTCGGCGACGCTGACCTCGATGCCCTCGCGGCGCAGGATTTCGCATGCCAGTTCCTGGTTCACCTCGTTGTCCTCGACCAGCAGCAGGTGGGCGCCGGCCAGGCCCTGGCGGCGCGGGCCGACCCGACCGTCGTCGCGGGCAGGGGCGGCATGCGGACCGCCGCGAGGCAGCAGCACCTGGAGGCAGGCATCCAGCAGGTTCGACGGCGTCACCGGCTTGGCCAGCATCGCAGCCACCGCCGCGCCCGATTCCTCGGCCTTGCGCCTCGCCTCGTCGCGGCTGAAGGCCGTGACCATCAGAACCGACGGCGGCGGGTGACGCAGGTTCATGCGGCCGAGACGACGCGCCACCTCGACACCGTCCATGCCCGGCATATTCCAGTCCAGCAGCACCAAACCGATGGCCTGGTCGGCGGCGTCGGCCAAAGCGATCGCCGCCAACGCGGCCTCGCCGTCGGCGGCGCTCGAGGCTTCGAGCAACATCGCACGCACCATCGCGACCAGTTGCTCGCCGGCGCACTCGTTGTCGTCCACGACCAGCACGCGGGTGCCGCGCAGCGTGTCCGACGCCGGCGCGGCCGGCTCCACCGGGTCCTGGAGACCCAGCTCCACGTCAAACCGGAAGCGGCTGCCGCGCCCGGGCTCGCTCTCCACCGTGATGCTGCCGCCCATCATCTCGACCAGGCGGCGGCTGATGGTCAGGCCCAGCCCGGTGCCGCCGAAGCGGCGGGTGGTCGAACTGTCGGCCTGGCGGAAGGCCTGGAAGATGCGCTCGATCTCCTCCGGCCGCAGGCCGATGCCGGTGTCCCGCACCTCGAACTGCAGGCGCAGGGCGTGCGCGTCGCGCGCCTGCTGCGACACCGTGACGACGATTTGCCCCGCCTCGGTGAACTTGACGGCGTTGTTGACCAGGTTCAGCAGGACCTGGCCGAGCCGCAGCGGGTCGCCGAGCAGGCGGCGCGGCAGCCGCGGCGGCAGAGCGTAGACCAGTTCGAGCCCCTTGGATTCGGCCTTCTGTCCCACCAGCGTGGTCAGCCGGTCGAGCACGCCGTCGAGGTCGAACTCGATGTGCTCCAGCTCGACGTGGCCGGCCTCGATCTTGGAAAGGTCCAGGATGTCGTTGAGGATACCGAGCAGCGACTCCGCTGCACGCAGCACGTGGCCGACGTAGCGGGCTTGCGTGTCGTTCAGGCCGCTCTGCATCGCCAACAGCGACATGCCGAGGATCGCGTTCATCGGCGTCCGGATCTCGTGGCTCATGTTGGCGAGGAATTCGCTCTTGGCCCGCGTGGCGGCCACCGCGGCATCACGCGCCAGCGCGAGTTCCAGCGTCCGCGTCGCGATCAATTCCTCGAGATGGTGCCGATGACGGTCCAGCTCCTCCTCGGCCAGCTTGCGTTCGGTGAGATCGCGGCCCAGTGCCAGCAGGCTGACGGTCTTTCCGGTGTCGTCGAACTCGGGCACGATGATGTATTCGAGGTACAGGGACACGCCGCGCGCATTCACCCAGCTGAATTCCGCCGTCTGCCGCGCGCCCGTCGTCAGCGCCTTCGTCAATGCCTCGACATAGGCCCCCATCAGCGGCTGCGGTACCGTGGTGATCTCGTTCGCCGGCACATTGACCACCTGATCGGCCGACAGCCCGCTGGCCGCCTCCCAGGCCGGATTGACGTAGATGCGGCGCATCGAGGTGTCGTAGCGGACGACGGGGTCCGGCAGGTTCTCGACCAGGCTCCTGTACTTGCGCTCGCTGGTGCTCAGCGTCTGTTCGATGCGCTTGCGCTCGGTGATGTCGCGCACGAGCGCAAGGTCGTAGCCCTGTCCGTCGAACTCGAAATAGCTGGCCTTGACCTCGACTGGAAAGGTCGTGCCGTTCTTGCGACGGTGCACGCTCTCGAAGGTCATCGGGCCCAGGCGCAGTTGCGCCCAGGCCTGTTTCCACACCTCGACCGTCCAGCCCGGATCGATGTCGGAGACCGTCATCGTCAGGAGTTCGTCGACTTCGTAGCCGAGAGATCGACAGGACTCCTCGTTGACATAAACGAAACGCCCCCTTTCGTCGATCAGGAAGGCGGCTTCGTGAACCTGGCTGAGCGCGAGATCCTTGAGCCACAGGAGTTCGGTGCGTCCGTGCAGTTCGGCAAAGCGCGACGCGTCCCGTTCGGTCAGCTGCTGCAGTTGCCCGCGGCATTGCTCCAGTTCGGCCTCTTTGAGCCTCAACGCCCGCTGCGACGCCCGCCAGTTGACGCACAGGCCGACCCGGGCCAGCAGTTCCTCGGCACGGACCGGGGCGGCGACGCAGTCGGTGGCACCCGCGCGGAAGGCCTCACCGAGGTCGCCGCGGTCGGTCCGCGTGTTGATCAGGACCACGGGGATCTCGCGGGTCCGCGGATCGGCCTTCAAGCGCCGGCACAGGTCGAGACCGCGGTCGCCCGGCAGGGCCAGGTCGACCAGCACCACGCCGACGTCTGCCGGCGCGACCCTGGTCAGTCCTTCGGCCAGCGACTCGAACACAATGACGCCATAGCCGTTCTCTTCGAGCACCCTCGTAGGGACCCTGTCCAGGCCCGGCGTGCCCCCCACGAGGAGGACCGTCGACATAGTCGGCGAGGCTTGGTCCATGATTCGAGGGTCCTGTGCAGGCTCTGTGCAAGACACCGGCAGCGTGGATATCGTTGGAGATTGAAGCAGGACCACGATGGCCTCCGCCCTAGGGGAAACCGCGACTAGCCGGAGGTTCGACGATCGCTGAGACGCTGCCACCCCACGACGAGGAGCCTGCGATGACTGCCCTGTTCCGACGCGCTGTGGCCCTGCTGGCCGGGCTGTGGGTGATTTCCAGTCCGGCTTTCGCGCAAGGCTGGCCCAGCAAGCCGGTGACCCTGGTCGTACCCTGGCCGGCCGGCGGCGTCGCGGACTTCATTGCCCGCCAGGTCCAGGCCGACGTGCAGAAGGCCCTCGGTCAGCCGCTGATCATCGAAAACGTCGGCGGCGTCGGCGGCGCACTCGGTGTGCAGAAGGTGCTCGGCGGCACCGACGGCCACCACGCCCTGCTGGGCAGCCCGCTCGAACTGATCATCCCGCCGCTGACGAGCGCCACCGTGAAGTACAAGCCCGCCGACCTGCGCATGGTGGCCCTGCTGGTCAAGGCGCCGTTCGTGTTGATCGCGCGCAAGGACCTACCCGCCGCCGACGTCGATGAGCTCATCGCGCTGGCGAATCGGCAGAAGAGCAAGCCGCTGGCGATGGCCAATACCGGCCCCGGCAGCATGTTCCACCTGGTCGGCGAGAAGTTCGCCCAGCTGACCGGTATCGAACTGCTGCACGTGCCGTACAAAGGTGCGACGCCAGCATTCACCGACCTGATGGGCGGCCAGGTCGACCTGATGTTCGCAATCTTCGCGGGCCCGGTGCCGGCCATGGTCGCCGACGGCAAGTTCAAGGTCATCGGCCTAGCAACCGCGCAGCCGCTAACCAGGTTTCCGGCGATTCCGGTGTTGGCCGCGCACCCGAAGCTCGCCGGCTTCGAGTTCGACTCCTGGGCCGGCGTCCAGGTGCCGCGCAACACCTCGGACGAGGTCGCCCAGCAGCTGAATAAGGCGCTGTACGACGCAATGCAGATCCCGCAGACGCGCCAGGCCTTCGAGAGCGTCGGAAACCAGGTCGTGCCGAGAACCTCGCTGGCCGACCTGGACCGCCTCTACGGGGCCGAAGTCGCGCGCTACGGCGCGATCGTCAAGTCCATCATCCTGCCACCGCAGCAGTGACGCGGCTGGCGGAGCAGCGATGCGTACCGATTCAGGTACTCGGCGCACAGGTCGTTCAGATCGTCGCGCGCCTTGCAGATGGCGTAGGGCCTGAGCAGCGTCAGCGCGTGGTAGGCCGGCGGCCCGGTCTGAGGGCTGCCACGGCGTCAGGCACTTGAACGTGAACCAACGGGTCACGGCGGTGTCGGCGCGAGCCTTGATGATCGCCAGCACGTCTCCGGGCTGCACCTCGTCGAGCTGCATGTCGCCGATGGCCGGGTAGACGTAGACATCGAGCCAGCGCACGGTCTGCGCCACGTAGCCGCCCGACCGATAGAACAGCGTCTCGTCGACCCCGCGCTGAGCGAAGGATCCGGGACCAGAAAAGACAAGACCCCAGTCGAATCAACGATCTGGGGTCTCTGGTGGGACCATCCGGGACGTCCGGAGACGCCCCGGGACGGCCTCACATGTGGTCGATCACAACATGGAAACCGCATCCAAGCCGTTGTCGCACAACGTTCCGCGCCCTTGGAGGTCTGCTCGTTTCCCGATCTGTTTCCCACGAGAAACGAGCAGTCTCACGTCGGTTCAGAACGTCTCACGCCAGACCTCGACCAGTGAACTCTAGCAGTTGGCCGGTTCTCTCTGTGTGCTCGCGACGCTGATCTCGTCGCTTGGCAACTGCCGCCCGTGCACTTCGGACAGGTGATGAATCTGGTCCGCCAGGTACTGCAGCGCCCTCCTCCGCTCACCTGCCAGCTCGTGATGGTGGTACGCCGCCGTCGTCGGGTTGCGTTCCTTGTGGGCTAGCAGAAGTTCGACCACGTCGCGGCTGAAGCCGTGCTCACGCAAGAGCGTTGCACCAGTCGCGCGCAGGCCGTGCGGAGCGAAGTCGTCGACGCCGAAGTCGAGCCGCTTGAAGAGGTGGTTCAACGTGACGTCCGCGATGGGGACCGAACGTCTGCAAAGCGATGGTAAGACGTAGCCCTCGGCCATTCCAGTGACCGCTCGCAGCAGTTGCAGCAGCTCGACCGCCTGGCGCGACAGGTACACGCGGTGAGGACGCTTCATCTTCGTGCGCACGGCTGGAATCTCCCAGACGGCTCGCTCGAGGTCGAACTCGGCCCACTGGGCACGCAGGACCTCGGACTTGCGGCACATGCTGTAGGCGAGCAACTTCGCCCCGGCGATCGTGACGAAGCGGGCGCCCTGCTTATCGACGGCGCACCAGAACGCGCCGAGCTCAGCTTCGCTCAGGTGCCGGTAGTGCTTCGCCGGCGGCACCTGCACCACGCCTCGCAACGGCAGTGCCGGGTTGACGTCGACGATGAGCTTCTGGATCGCGTAGTTGTAGATCTGCTGGATGATCACCCGCACGCCCTCGGCAGTGTTAGGCGTCTGGGTCAACGGCTCGATGACCCGGAGCACGTCCACCGGCCGCACGCTCGCGAGCGGCTTCGTGCCGATGAGCGGCCAGACAAAGCGTTCCAGCCTCGACAGGATCTGCGCGCGGTAGGTCGCCGATCTTGTCGTCATGCGTTCCTCGACCCAACGCTTCGAGAACGCCTCGAATTCGTCGGCGCGACGCCTGGCCATCGACGACAGATCGCGTCGCTCCTTCACCTGCTGCCGTCGGGCGACGGCTGGGTCGAGTCCCCGCTCGAGCATCGAGCGGTAGCGCTGATGCTGGTCTCTTGCATCGGCGATCCCGATCTCGGGAAACGTGCCGATGCCCACATCGCATCGCGCGCCGGCGTAGGTGTACTGATAGCGCCAAGCCTTGGTGCCGCCGGGTGACACGACTACGTACAGGCCTGCGCCGTCGGTCAGCTTGTAGGGTCTGGGTCTCGGCTGGGCGTTGGTGATCTGGATGGGTGTCAGCGCGTAGTTCTGATGTCGCATCGGGTTCGTCGATCATGAGTTTTGGAGCCTCAGTGTTCGGGTCACCCAACGAGACATCGCCCGCTCCCCATGCGGCCTGCGCCGGCGTGGGCAGCTTGAGAAGTGAGCTGCATTTATATACAGTACATTCGTCGCAAGTTACAGATTGGACAAAGCGATGAGCAAGCCACAGGACCGCACTGTCTCTCGAAGGACCGATGGCACTTGGCAGAACAAGAGGCAAGACGCGGAACGCGCCTCCACGGTCCACACCACCCAAGCCAAGGCCGAGGAAGCAGCCCGGCGAATGCTGGGCAACCAGGGTGGAGGCGAACTGACGACGATGGGCGTCAAGGGCAAGATCGTCAGCAAGGACACGATCAAACCCGGCAACGATCCCAACCCGCCGCAGGACACCGAACACTGACCCGCAGCGACGGGTGGCGCCCGGCGATTCAGCCGGGCTCGCATCGCGCCCTTTGCTTCAAGGCGGCATCCTGATTGCGGTACGGCATGCGATAGGCGCTGCCGGCGGCGCACCATTTCGTTTGTTGCGATTTTCGTTTGTTTCGATTATGATGCCGACATCGACCTCGATACGGATCATGCCATGACCCACGCCTCCACCCTGGAAACCACGCTGCCCGTCGAGCGCGAGGTCGCCGCGGCCGTGGAAAGCCAGCGTGCGCTGGCCGCCTACCTGAGCACTCAGTTCGAAACCCAGCGCATCCAGATCTTCGACGCGAAGAACCAGGCCCATCAGGTCGAGCTGCCCACGTCCGCGCTGCGCTTGCTCGTCGACATCCTGTCGGAGCTTGCCGAGGGCAATGCGGTCAAGGTCGTGCCGATCCACGCCGAGCTGACGACGCAGGAAGCCGCCGACATGCTGAACGTGTCGCGCCCTCACCTCGTCAAGCTGTTGGAAGGCGGTGCGCTGCCGTTCCACAAGACCGGCAAGCACCGGCGTATCCGGTTCGCTGACCTGATGGGCTTCAAGGCCGAACAGGATCGAGCAAGCGAGCGAGCGATGGAAGAACTGGCGAAACAAGCCCAGGAGCTCCAGCTGGGCTACGAATGAGGAGTTCGCCGTTCACCGCGGTCTACGACGCCTGTGTGCTGTACCCGGCACCGCTGCGCGACTTCCTCATGTGGCTCGGCTTGTCCGGGCGCTTTCGCGCGCGCTGGAGCGCCCAGATCCACGACGAGTGGAAGCGCAACCTGCTGAAGAACAGGCCGGACCTCACGGTCGAGCAACTCGATCGGACTTCGGACTTGATGGACCGTGCGATCCCAGGCGCGCTGGTGACAGGGCATGAAAGCCTGATCGACGGCCTGGTCCTTCCCGACCCCGATGACCGGCATGTCATGGCCGTCGCAATCCGCTGCCACGCCAGCGTGATCGTGACCTTCAACGAGCGCGACTTCCCAGGCGACGTGCTGGAGACGTTCGGGCTCGAGGCTCAGCACCCGGACCTGTTCGTCGAGAATCTCTTCGATCTCGACCAGGCCGCGGTGGTCGCCGCCGCGCAGCGGCAGCGACAGCAGCTGAAGAACCCGCCAATCGATGTCGATCGCTACCTCGACATGCTGCTCCGGCAGGGCCTCACGCAGACGGTGAAAGGTCTCGCCGGGTTTCGAGGCGTCCTGTGAACAGCGGCGAAGGCCTCACCCGGACTGAACGACACGGCTGAGCGACCTCGATGCAATTCTTTTCCCCGCCCCGCGAGAATTTCTTCCGTCCGCTCACGCACGACAACCGCGAGCTTTGTGCGGCCGTGCTGCGCGCGCTGCACGAGCGGGTCCATGGGGCCAACGCCGACTACGCGGAGACCTTGACCCGCGACGTGGTGATCAAGGTTGTGCTGCGCGCCCTCGCCGACCCCATGCTGCATGCGCTCGTCTTCGAAACGGGACAGCCGGTACGGCCCGAGGACGAGCGCGCCTACGCCAGCGAGCTGCTGCGCAAGCTCTGGCTACGTTGCCGACCCTAAATCTGCTCATCCGAGCTTTCGATTCAGCCTGAATGCTGCCGATCCTGCGGTCGAATTGACCGGCGGCGCTCTGCTGAACCGGTCATTTGAGCCACGCTCGGACAGTCATTGGCTGCACCTCGGCTCACACCACCGCATGCCGAACCTTGCAGATGAACGGCCGAGCCATCACAACGAACTTGCGAGTGCCACTACTGCTTGAGCTTGTGAGACAGATGCCAACATGTCGTTGGTGTCGGCTCGCTATTCCTCGGCGAAGAAGTCCCCTACCAGCCGGGTGAACGTCGCTGCGTGCTCGATCTGGGTCCAGTGCCCACACTGACCGAACAG
>Ga0268299_1002250_pt1 | contig 24590 bp, 21 predicted proteins | sample NOBtaG_FD_193484 | JGI IMG/M metagenome (GOLD analysis project Ga0268299, IMG submission 193484) | Activated sludge microbial communities from bioreactor in Nijmegen, Gelderland, Netherland - NOB reactor | ecosystem: Engineered > Bioreactor > Aerobic > Activated sludge | place: Netherlands... | reverse complement strand
CACCCCTGCACCCCTGCACCCCTGCACCCTGCACCCCTGCACCCCTGCACCCAGTTCTTGAGGAGTCGCCATGTGCCTTGCGGTCCCCGGCCGGATTCTCAGCATCGACGGTGACGATCCGCTCCTGCGCGCGGGCAGAGTGGACTTCGCCGGCATCCAGAAGCGGGTCAACCTGAGCTATGTACCCGAGGCGAATGTCGGCGACTACGTCCTCGTCCACGTCGGCTTCGCCATCTCCATCGTGGACGAGGCCGAGGCGGCGCAGGTCCTGGACTACCTGAAGCAGATGGGGGACCTCGCGGAGATCGAGGATCCGCCGACCTGATGGCCGATGGTGGTCACCGGCGCGTGCCCCCGCATGTCACCTGCTCTTTTCCGTCACATCGGGTGCCACTGATTGTCATTCGGCGTGGCGCTGATGTGCGTTGTCTGCACATGATTGCGTGAGACGGCCCGTCCTGATGTTGGCCCGCTCCTTGAATATGCCGTGGCAGGAACGGGGATGCCAATGCCGCGCACCGCACACACGGCCGCCACCACTCGAGAAGAGGACGGGTTCACCCTCATCGAACTGTTGATTGTCGTCGCCGTCATCGGGTTGCTGGCCGCCATTGCGGTCCCCGGCCTGATGAGCGCCCGGCGCTCCGGCAACCAGGCCTCGGCGATTGCGTCGCTGCGAGCCATCGACAGCGCCCAGCGCACGTTTGCCACCAGCTGCGGCTTCGGGGCCTTCGCGACCCTGCTGACCCACCTGGGCACGCCGCCGACCGCCGGCGGCGCTGGTTTCATCAGCGTGGACCTCGGGCTCGCCGACACCATCAACAAGAGCGGCTACATCGTGACGATGGCCCCCGGCACGGACGGCACCGCGTCGCCCTTCGACGCCTGCAATGGCGTCGTGGGCGCGGACTTGTCGACAACGTTCTACGCCACCGCTGAGCCTGAAGTGCCGGGTGGCACGGGCACGCTGTACTACTGGCTGGGAACGGCGGGGACCATCTTCGAAGACGTGGCGGCCATCCCGGCAACCAATGGGCTCTCGTCCGCGCCGGGCGGCACGCCCATCCAGTAACACGCGGCTATTTGATCCGCTCCACTCGGAGCGCGTCGATACCCACTACATACTCGGGCGTCGCCAGGGGGTGGGCGCCCACGATGGTGAACCGGAGCCGGTGGCCGCCTGGGGCCAGGGTGTGCTCGCCCATGCTCAGCGGATCGGCCGCGACCATCTGCGGGGCGTACAGGCTCACACGGTCCAGCACGGTGGGTTGGTCGTCGAGGCGAATGGCCACGATGGCGTAGTTGGGCGCACGGGTGAAGCGGACCGAGATGCGGTAGGTTCCTGCCTCGTCGACCTGGAAGGGCAGGGACAGCTCGGCTCCGGGACGTGCCCGGCGCCAGCGGAGTTGCTGCTGGTTGCGCCACATGCCCAGGAGCGCATCATCGAGCGGCTGCGGATCCGTGGTCCCGACCGAGACGGTTGGGGTGAGGGCTTCGGCCTCGAGCCAGACATCCGTGACAGGGCTGCGTCCGCCGGCGGCGTCCCCGGCGGGGCGGGCCTCGTCCAGGCGTTCCCAGAGGCGAGCCTCCCGCAGCTCCAGCATGAAGTAGCTGCCCTTGAAGAGGTCGAACACGCCGCTTTGCTCCGGGGCGAGGCCCTGCTGGCGATCCCGCTCGTGCGTGCGACGGACGATGGGCGGCAGCCGTTCCAGACCCACGGCCAGCGCCTGGCGGCCGATATGGCGGCCCGCGTCCTTCGAGAGGGGGCCGAGCCAGCGATTGTAGGTGCCGAGATCGATCAGCAGCTCGGCCGGTGGGGCGCCGTCGGCGAGCAGCGAGTAGGGATCGTCGGCGTGCGACAGCGCACGATCCTCGCTGAGGAACAGGACGGTTGCGTGCGGCGTGCTGTCGTTGCTGACCGACCGCGGCCGGACGGGAATGTTGGCCGCTCGCAGGACCGACACGAAGATGCCGGCGGTGCCCTGGCATCCCGCGGTGAAGTGCCGCTCCCGATCGTAGCCGGGCATCGAGTCGAAGCGGGAGCCGGTGTAGCGCGTGCCGGCCAGCGCCCGTGACACGGGCATGTCGCCGTCGTAGCCCCAGTGGTCGCGGAAGTTCTCCCGAGACACGGGACCGGCGAAGTGGGTGAGCGTGCGCGCCCAGCCGACCATCGCCGTGACCGTGTCGAGTCGCGTGGCCTTCACGAGGCCTTCGCGCTGCAGGAAGGACCAGGACTGCTGCGGCAGCGCCGGCACGGCCCACCCGTGATCGAACTCGGAGATTTCGTACGCGCGCTGGTCGGGGTTCCACCAGAACAGCGAGGTACTGGCAAGCAGCGCATCGAGCTCGTCGCCGTTCAGGTCGTCGAGCGACCAGGGCACCCGTCGCTCGATCTCCACGGCCAGGGAGTGTGCGACGGTCGCCACGTACAGCGTCCGCGCGACATCGGGGGTGAAGGCCGTGTGTATCGCGTTCGGATCGTCCCCGGGCTGACGCGTCCAGGCATTCGGCGGCGGATCCGGTATCGCCGGTGCGCGTCCCTCGACCGCATCGTCGAACGCAGCGCGCAGGGCCTCGCGCATCCCGGCCGGCCAGGCGGAGTACGAGGTCGAGCGTTCGCCATCGTTCCAGGTGAGGTGGAACGCGACGGCCGGGTGGCGCTTCAGCCAGCCGTCCAGCCGATGGGAGTCCGGCGACCGGTCCTCCGGCGCATCGACGGTGATCCGTCCCTCCCCGGTGGTGACCGGCGAGCTGCCGGCGACGACGACCGCCCACTCTGCACCGCCGGCGATCTGCTCCGTGGAGGCGGCCACGGTAAACGCGATCTGCTTCAGGCCCTGCGCCCGATGGATGGCCGTGGTGCCGGCGTAGAGCGTCACCGACACGGGCTCGTCCATGGCAGTGTCGACGCGGACGCTCACGGTCCCTGCCGAGGTGACGACGAAGTAGAATGCGGGCCTGGCCGCATGGCCCGGCGCCAGCCGGAACGGCGTGGACTGGGGCGCCGAGAGGGCAGGCGTCGGGGCCACGATGGCCATCCCCAGCATCATGGCCACCAGCGACAGACGGGTTGAAGTGTCGGCCCACCGACTCGTGTACATCACGCGGATCGCTCTCGTCCCACAAGATTACCGGAAGCGCGGCGTGTGGGTGGAGCGGGAGTCACCCGCGCTCGCACCACGTCTTCGTCACGCGGTGACGGTGCCGGAACATCTGCCACAGTCCGGGCGTCAGCAGCCAGGCGGCGACGCGATTGACGAGGGCGCCTCCGGGCACCTCGTACGTGATGCGGTCGGTCAGCCGCGTCGCGTCTCCGACCGGCTCGAACTCGTGTCGATGCACCCAGCGGCGGAAGGGGCCTTCAATCTGCTCGTCGACGAAGAGCCGATTGCGCTCGAAGGCCGTATGGCGAGCGATCCAGCGGACGAGGCCGCCGATGCGCAGTTCGACCCGCGCACCCGGTTCGATGCCCCCCGTCCGCTCCACGACACGGACCGGCGGGAACGCTGGACTCAGCAGCGGCAGGGCATCCTCCCGCTCATGGAAGGCAAAGACCACGTCGACCGGGGCGTTGACGAGGACCTGCCGCACAAAGGTGGGCACACCGCATGATACTCACGCCTGCCACGCTGAGGCGCCACGCGGTTGCGCGCAGCCTGCGCCGGGAGCGATCCATCGAGGGCGCCATCAGGCGGCTCGGGTTCCTCCAGGCCGACCCGATTCGTTCGCCGGCCCGTGCCCAGGATCTGACCCTGCGCCACCGCGTGGCCGGCTACCGCGCCGGCGACCTGGAGCGCGCGTACGCGTCATTGCCGCTGGAGGAGGACTTTTTCGTCAACTACGGCTTCCTGCCGCGGGAGGTGTACCGACTGATGCACCCGCGGTCACGGTTCGGACGCTGGCCGGCCCCGGGGAAGCGGAAGGCGGAGGCGGTCCTGGCCTTCGTGCGTGACCGCGGCCGCGTGCATCCGCGCGAGGTGGACGCGCACTTCGCCCACGGCTCGGTCACGAACTACTGGGGCGGGTCCTCGTCTGCGACGACGCACCTGCTGGACCACCTGCACTACCGGGGTCTGCTCCGCGTGGCCGGGCGTGACGCCGGCATTCGCCTCTACGAGGCGCTGGAGCACGACCCTGACGAGCTCACCCTCGCGGAGCGCCGGGCCCGGCTGGATGCGCTGCTGATGGTGTTGGTGGAGAAGTACGCGCCGCTCCCCTCTGCAACGTTGTCGTGGCTGGCGAACCGGCTGCGCCTCGCCGTGCCCCAGTGGCAGGCCGACGTGCGCGGGGCGCTGTCACGCGTCAAGCAGCGACTGCGGCACGCGCGGGTCGACGGCGTCGAGTGGTACCTGCCGGAGGAGCCACTGCAAGAGGACGTGGACGAGTCCGTTCGGTTCCTGGCGCCGTTCGATCCCGTGGTCTGGGATCGGCGTCGGTTCGACGTGCTGTGGGGCTGGCCCTATCGATTCGAGGCGTACACGCCCGCGCCCAAGCGGCAGTTCGGCTACTATGCGCTGCCCATCCTGTGGCGAGACCACGTCATCGGGTGGGCCAACGTCGCGGTGACGGACGGACGGCTGGACGCGACGTGTGGATACGCGGCGGGGCGGCCTCCGAGGGAGCGTCGATTCGCACCGGAACGGGACGCCGAGATCGAGCGCCTTCGCGTGTTTCTGGGTGTCGTTTGAACCCGAACCCCACCACTGCGTGCCGTCATGGCCTCGTCCCGCGTCAGATTGCCGTGACTAGGTGAGGGGCCCGGGCAGCGGCGCCTCGAACCGCATCCACTCGCCCGTGACGGGGTGCGGGATCGCCACGCGGTGCGCGTGGAGGTGGTAGCCGCCGTCACCGGGGAGCGCTGGCTGGTCGGGTCGCGGGACACCGCCCACGACGTAGAGCGGATCGCCCACCAACGGGTGCCCGGCCCACGCCAGGTGAATGCGGATCTGATGCGGTCGGCCGGTCGTGATCCGCACGTCGAACAGCGTGTCAGCCCTTCGGCAGCCGATCACTGACGCCACGCTGTGCGCAGGCAGCCCGTGTGGCGCCGCGGCGTGCACCCTCCCGATCCTGGGATGCGGCACGGGGCCGATGTGCGCACGGATCTCCCGCGTCGTCCAGGCTGGGCGATCCGATCCCAGTGCCCGGTAGATCTTCTCCACGCGGTGCTCGCGCCACGCACGCGAGAGTGATCGGCCTGCCTCGGGCGTCCGGGCACAGAGCACCAGGCCCGAGGTGAAGCGGCCCAGTCGGTGCACCGGGCTGACTTCCGGATCCCGCATTCGCAGCAGGGCCAGCAGCGTGTGATCGAGAAAGCCGCCCGCCGGCATCGTGGGGAGGCCGGACGGCTTGTTCACGACGAGCAGCGACGTGTCCTCGTGTACCACCTCGAACGAGAGCGGCACGTCCGGCTCGTCCCACGGTGGACGATGCCAGACGCACACCTGGCCCGGGCGCACGGTTTCCTCACCACTGGCCACCGCAGCGTCGAGCCGGACTTCGCCGCGGAAGAGGCGTGCGGCCCACGTGGATGCATCCGAGTGGGGATAGGTCTCCGTCAGGTAGGCCAGCAACGTGCGGCCGGCGGAACCAGGGCCGACCGGCGAGGCGTACGTCCACCCGTGGTTGAGTGCCATGGCGCCCGCCGCTACGGGCCCTTCTTCACCGGGCGCTCGTTCACCGGCCCTTCTTCTCTTCTGCGAGGCGCTGCTCGAGGCGCTCCCGCGCCGCCTCCGCGAACGTCCGGCACGTCTTCCCGACGGCGAAGGGCGGGTGCAGCGCGATCATCACGTCGCACGGCAGGGACGCCAGGCGATCGATACTCCTGCGGAACACCTCGACGCGGGCGGGGTCCGCGGAGAAGCGGAAGCCCGGCGCGGCCACGGCGCTCATGCTGTCCGCGTAGACGATGTGCCGGCAGGTGGTTCCTTCGCAGGACTGCCACGTCCAGGTGGTGGCACCCGGCGTATGTCCCGGTGTGATGTGCGCCGTGACGCTGATGTCGCCGACCCGCAGCACCTCGCCGTCCGCGATCACCTGCACGTTCTTCACTGGTGGAAACGCATTGGCCTCGCGGCCGAACCCGATCTGCGGGTCGTCCTCCGTGGCCGTCCCCGCCATCAGGGCGCGCGCGGTGGAGGGGCTGGCGGCGACACGGGCGCCGCTTGCGCGCTGGAGTGCGGCGACTCCTCCGACGTGGTCGTAGTGGCCGTGCGAGGTCAGAATCAGCCGTATGTCGCTCGTCCGGAAACCGAGCGCGCGGATGTTCTGGTCGATGAGCGGCGCAGACTGCGGGAGTGCCCCGTCGAGAAGGATGTGGCCGGTGGGCGAGGTGACGAGCACCGCCGAGAGACCCTCCGTACCCACGGTGTAGGTGTTGCCGAATACCTTCTCGGGCTTCCTGGGCCGGTTCCACTCGTCACAGCTCTCGCAGTCTTTTGGAGGGTCGGCTGCCAGCGCCACAGGGGATTGGCCGTTCGTGGCCACGGACGTACACAGGAAGAGACCGAGAAGGAGTGCGCAGAGGATTTGTATCATCGAGGTGAGCCCGTCGGCAGGGATCGTAGCATTGCCACGGGGCAGCTCCCGAGCACCTTCGACACCATCCACCACTCTTCGTCGTGGCCCCGGATGACAGGGACGATCTCTCCGCTGAACGCGTGATGCCAGGCGCGGCCAAGCCAGGCGGCCGGGAGGCGCAGCCGGGTGTCCTGCCATGCGTCGGCCGACGGGCCGGGCCGGTCCGGTGCGCCGGGCAGCGCCTCGACCAGCCGTGGGACCACCGCCACGACGTGCTCGCTCCCGTGTGCCCGGCCGCAGGCGACCACGTGGTCTCGATACCGTCCCGCCACCTCGAGCACCTCATAGCTCCCCTCGTGGAACAATTCGGCCATGGCGCGGCGAATGCGCAGCCCGACCGTCGTCACGAACAGCTTGACCCGCCCGTCCGTCCAGCCCGTGGTCCAGTACGGGGGGACCTCGGCTGGCTTCGATTCATCTGGTGGCTCCAGGAGGCGCGTCAGGCGCGGCTCCATCTCCGACAGCCAGGCGCGTCGTCGCGGATAGTCCACCGCGCCACGGTTGTCAGGGTCGACCAGCGTCAGGTCCCAGAGCTCAGACCCCTGGTAGACGTCCGGAACGCCGGGCGAGACCAGCTTCAGGACCAACTGTGCCAGCGAGTTGACTGATCCGGTCCGCGACACGCGGCGCGCAAACGGCACGAACGCCCGGAGGAATGCCGAGGCCGTGCCGCCTCGAAGGGTGGTCTCCACGAACGCGGAGACGGCGGTCTCGTAGGCCCCATTGGGATTGACCCAGCTGCTGTGGCGCTTGGCCTCGCGAACGGCCTTGAGCATGTAGCCCTGAAGCCGCTCGACGACGGCGTCCGGCGCGGCGCCCGGCACCGGGTCCGACGCGTTCTCCGGCGGCCAAATCGCAAGGAGCGCCTGATAGTAGTGATACTCGTCGTTACGGTCCGGGGCGTGACGGTGCGCCTCGCGCCTTCGCGCGGATCCGTTGATGCGCATCCACGTCGTGACCGCATCGCGCCACTCGCCCGGGATCTCGGACAGGACGTTGAGCCGGGCGCGTGCGTCCTCGCCACGCTTGGTGTCGTGCGTGGCCGTGGTCGTCATGTCGAGCGGCCACTGCGCGCGGCGGTGAGCGTTTGCCGCATGGAACTCGTCCACCGACCGGCCGAACCGCTCGGGGTCGCCGCCGACCTCGTTGAGGGAGAGCAGGAGGTTGTGCCGGTAGAACGCGGTGTCTTCCAGCCCCTTGGCCTGGACGGGTGCGGTGTACTGCTGGAACTTCCGCACGACTTCCAGTCGACGGGCTTGCTTCGATGCGTCGGGGGCCTCCGGGCTCGCCCCGGTTGCCAGCATGAGCTGCTCGAGGAAGGCGAAGATCGAGGGCTCGGTCGCCGGGTTTCTCAGTCGCGCGGCCGCAATCGCGGCGCGTAGCGCGGCATGATCCGCGTCGCTGCCGCCCCGCTCCGACGCGTAGGTGCGATAGACCGGAAAGCACGCCACGACCTCGCGCAGGGCCCTCCGGATGCTTCCGAACGTGAAGTCGCGGGTGTTCCGGTCATCTTCAGACAGACGGTTGACGGCGCTCGCCAGGACCTGGAACTCGCTCGACAGGGCCGTGCCGACGATCACGCGCTTGCAGTCGTAGACGATGTCCGCCAGTGGCGCGCCTTCCCCCGTGAGCCGCTGGTAGGTCCGGAGCATGCGCCGCTTGTGGCGGCGATCGACGAACAGGCCGTTGACGTCGTTCAGGAACGAATAGCCGGTCGTGCCCGCGGTCGCCCACTCGCCCGGGAGCAGTTCGTCGCCCGAGAGAATCTTCTCGACGATGACGTAGAACGGTGCGCGTTCCTCGCCCCCGTCACGGTCCGCCCGCGCAGCCCGAATGGCGGCCCGGAGGCGGTCGAGATACGCTGCAGGGTCGGCCAGACCATCGATATGGTCCAGGCGCAGGCCCGTGACCGTGCCTTCCGCGATGAGCTGCAGCACGAGATCGTGGATGTCGGCGAACACCCGGTCGTCCTCGACGCGAAGGCCAGCCAGGTCGTTGACGTCGAAGAAGCGGCGGTAGTTGATCTCGTCGGCGGCGGTCCGCCAGTGCGCCAGGCGGTAGACCTGCTGCTCGAGCAGCTCGTGCAGGGCGTCGAAGCTGTGCGGATCACCCGGGATTCCGTTGACGGCCGCCAGGGCCCGATCGATGTGGCGACGGACCGGCTCGGACTCGGCGACGAGCCGAGCCAGGCGCTCGCGGGTGATCTCCTTCTCGCGCGTGCGCTCGGTGACCAGCGCGGCCTCACGGACCGTGTAGTGCGGGAGGTTCCGGAGCGCGGTGAGCACGCTCAGGAACTCGCGCAGCTGGCGGTGGTCCTGGCCGAGCTCCGCCGTCAGCGAGTCGAGGCCGAACTCGAAGACCAGCCGCCCGCGCCTCGGGTTGATGGGCAGCTGGTGGTCGTAGTACCGGAGGACGAGCGCCCCGTCTTCGAAACCGAGTTGCAGCAGGCCCTGCTCGAGCGCCTGCCCGTAGGGTTCTCCCAGGATCGGGACCAGGAGCCGGTTCTTCAGTTCGGGCTTGAGCGGGTCCCAGTCGATGTCGAACACCCGCGCGAAGGGCGAGCTCGGGCCGTTCTCGAGCACGTCCCGCCACCAGGCGTTCGTCCGCGGGTCGTTCCCCATGTGGTTGGGCACGAAGTCGAGGATGAGTCCCATCCCCAGGTGGGCGAGGGTCTCGGCCATCTGGTTGAAGCTCGCCCAGCCGCCCAGCTCCGGGTTCAGCTCGTTGTGGTTCGTGATGTCGTACCCATGGGTGCTGCCGGGCCGAGCCGTGAACGGTGGAGAGCAATAGCAGTCCGTGACCCCGAGCGACGACAGGTACGGAGCGATCTGTCGCAGGTCGGCAAACGTGAAGCCCCCGTGCAGCTGGACCCTGTAGGTACTCACCGGCGGACGCATGTGCGGAACAGCCATCACACCTCGATGCTAATGCGCGCGGTCGCGTGCCAGGATCACCGCGCCCGGTCGTTCGAATCGCACGATCGGCGCCCGTCCGGAGACGTCGACGACCAGTGGCGTGGGGTCCGGACAGACATCCGGCGTCTCGGTCGACAGCACGAGGCGCCATGGACCTGTCCCGGCCGCAGGGGTCGGGCGATCCAGGACGGCCACCCCACCGGAGCCGCGCAGCCTGACGATGACGGCGAGCTCGCTCACGGGTGACACACGGAAGACCGCCACGGTATCCGTGTCGATCGCGCACGCGTCGGCTTCGCCACCACTGGACGCGAGCGCGGGGTCGGTGCGGCGCATGGCCAGGACCGTCCGGTACAGGTGCAGCATGCTCCGGTGCGGTTCGCGATCGGTCTCGTCCCAGCGGAGCCGCGACGCCTCGACCGTCGCGGGCGCCTGGGGATCGGGAATGCGGGCCTGCGATTCCGGCGCCGAGAACGCGGCGAACCGCGCGAACTCACGGCGACGCCCTTCCGTAACCAGCCGCCCGAGCTCTGGATTGTGATCGGTGAAATAGAGGAATGGCGCGCTGGCGGCCCACTCCTGGCCCATGAAGATCAGGGGCGTCTGCGGCAGCGTCAGCAGGAGCACCGCTGCCGCCCGCATCGACGCCAGATCCACCTGGTGATGCAGCCGTTCGCCCAGTGCCCGGTTGCCGACCTGATCGTGGTTCTGGAGGCACACGACCAGGCGCCACGACGGGATCCCGGCCGGATCGGTGCCGCGCGGGGCCTCTGCGTACGGGGAGTACTGTCCGGTGAAGAACCAGCCCTGTCGAATGGTCGCGGCGATGTCGGCCGCTGATCCGGAGTAGTCCATGTAGTAGCCATCGCGGTCACCGGCCAGCGCGCAGCGGACCTGATGGTGGAAGTCGTCGGCCCAGACGCCGTCGAGCCCGAGGCCGCCGGCCTCGGCGGGCCTGACCATCTGCGCCAGGTTCCGGTGGTCTTCGGCGATGACGGCCACCTGTCGAGTGCCGGCGGATGCGTGCACCGTAGTCGCCAGCTCGGCCAGGAACGGCCGCGGGCTGTCGTCACGCATCGCGTGGGTCGCGTCGAGACGCAGGCCGTCCAGCCGGTACTCGTGGATCCAGTGCAAGGCGTTCTCGATGAGGAACGCCCGGGCCTCGGCCGCGTGGGGACCATCGAGGTTGACGCTCTTGCCCCAGGGACTCGGATGTCGGTCGGTGAAGTACCAGGGACTGAATGCGAAGAGGTACGCTCCGTCCGGGCCCACGTGGTTGTAGACCACGTCGAGCAGCACGGCGAGGCCGTGCTCGTGCGCCGCATCGACGAGCGCCCGCAGGTCGTCAGGCGTTCCGTAGCAGCGGGCCGGGGCGAACAACGCGACGCCGTCGTAGCCCCAGTTGCGCGTTCCCGGGAAGTCGGCGACAGGCATCAGCTCGAGTGCCGTCACGCCGAGATCGCGCAGATACGGCAGCCGCTCGATGGCTGCCCGGAAGGTGCCCCGGGGCGTGAAGGTCCCGACGTGCAGCTCGTAGATGACGAGCCTGTCCGGTGCCGCGCCGGACCAGCCGTGATCGGACCACGCGAACAGCGAGGGGTCGACGATGGCCGAGGGGCCGTGCACGCCTTCGGGCTGGAAACGAGACGCCGGATCCGGAAACGGGCCCTCGCCGTCGAGGGTGAAACGGTAGCGATCCCCGGCCCGGGCTCCGGCGACCCTTCGGCTGAAGTAGCCATTGCCTTCGGCGTCGAGCGGGATGGTGATTGGGCCGGCGGCAGCCTCCAGGACGACCGACACGGCGGCGCGCGCCGGGGCCCAGACACGGAAGCGGATTCCGGATCCGTCCGGAACGGCGCCCAGCGTCGGACGCCAGTGGAGGTGCTCAGCCATCGAGGAGGTCGAGGAGCCCAAGGGCGGGGATGTCGGCCCAATCAGGACGGTTGTTCAGCTCGTAGTCGAGTTCATACAGCGCCTTTTCGATCTCGAAGAAGCGGATCCACGCCGCCAGGGCCGATCCATCAGAGGGGATGAACGCGGCGTGCTCGCTGCCCGCGCTGGTGACGTAGCCATCGAGGAACGCGGGCGCCATTGCCAGGCGCGCGCGCACGCCGGCCAGGCGGTCGGGAACCGTCCGGCAGGCCACGGCGAGCGCGTACTCGAATGACCGCAGCATGCCGGCCACATCCTTGAGTGCACACTGCTTCCGTCGGCGCTCCTCGATCGATCGCGAGGGCTCGCCCTCGAAGTCGATCAGCACGAATCCGTCGGTGGTCTTCAGCGTCTGGCCCAGATGGTAGTCGCCGTGGACGCGGACGCAGTGGAACGACGTCGTGAGCGACTCGACCGATGGATCCAGGCGCGTCTCGCGATCCGCCAACCGGACCAGTGCCTGCAACAGGCGGGTACGCGCAGGCTCGGCCAGCCGGCTGTCCGGCACCTGGTGGACGGCCCGAGCAGCCTGATCGCGGACGGCGGTCGTCCATCCCCGTATCGTCGAGGGCACGACGGGCTCTGGCGCGAACGCGGGGTCTGAGGCGACGGAGGCCGAGGCGTGATGAAACGCCGCCGTGACGGCGCCGAGGGTGAAGAGGTCGCCCTGGGCCGTGCGCCAGCTCCCGGGCGAGGCCAGTTCGGCCGCAAGCCAGCCCTGGACATAGCGCCAGCCATCCCCGGAGTTGGGCACCCACCCCTGCAGGACGCCGAGTGTGTGCGGCGTGCCCCCCGGGTCCCAGTAGGTGGCCGAGCCGTGGAGCGGCGGAAGATGCCGAAAGCTCGTCTTCGAGGTCAGGACTCGACCGATCTCGACCTCGGGGTTCTCTCCAGGCAGCTGACGCCTGAACAGCTTGAAGACGAGCATGTCGTCGACGCCAATCGACGTGTTGCTCTGGTCGGCCCCGATGGGCCGCACCTCCGGCGTGCCGCGGAGCCTGTCGGCTGCCGCTGCGGTGACGTCGGTAAAGCGGATCGAACCGCCCCCGGTCGTCGCCAGGTCCATCGCTCGTCCGAGCCGGCCGAGCAGGGCCCGTGCGCTGTCGGGATCGTCTGATACATCGACGATGTACAGACCCTCCGGGCTGCGGCCCACGACCGTTCGGCTCCCGGCCTCGGCGCGAAGCCCGAGCCACACGACGTACCGTTCAGGCGACGCATCGTCATAGGACGCCTCGACGAACACCAGGCCGTCCGCGCCAGCACCCGCACCCGTCCAGCTCGCATCGACGATGGTGGCCGACGCCAGCCGGCGGCCCTTGCCTCCGAACCACCGTTGCGCCTGCAGATAGCCGGGCAGGGCTGACTGCAGCGTGGCGCGGGCGCCAGGCTCAGAGATGGGACACATCATCCGGAGCCCGTTCGGTTGGCGAGCCGGGGAACTGGCGATCGAGGAAGCGCCGGGCGACGTGGCCGCCGCCGATGCCGAAGGCGATGGCGAGGCCGAGCATCACAGCCCCGAACGCGATGGCGAAGGCGGTGAGGACGATGGTGCGGGCCACGGCAATCTGGTCGAGGGCCATCGCACCGGCCAGGATGAGCACGAGCCATCGTGCCGCGCCCGCCAGCAGGCGAGGGGAGGGCGCGTGGGCGTTGACGGCGGTGAGCAGCGTCGCCCGCCAGAGGAAGTTCGCGGCCAGCAGCCCGGCAACGAAGATCGCGACCGCGATCACGAGGCGGGGGATGAACAGGATGAAGGATGCCATCAGGCCTTCGAGCACGGTGAAGCCCAGCACGTCGACACCCGACAGCAGGAAGCCAATCCACACGATCCAGAACACCATCCGACTGACGAGCACGTCGGCCTGTGGCAGGTCCGCCGCTTTCAGCATCTGCGCGAGGCCGGCCCGCTCGCACGCGGCGTTGAAGCGCAGCCAGCCGAGGATCCACCGCACCACGAGGCGCAGCGCCGCGGCAATCAGCCACCCGGCGAGGACGATGCTGAGCGTGGTGACGACCCGTGGCAGGAACAGACGGATGGCCTCGACGAAGTTCGCCGCTGCCTGGCTGACCGCACTGGTAATCATCTGAGCCATGTGTCACCTCGAAGGGGCGCCGGTCCAGCGCTGGACCAGATAGGGTTTGGCGCGCTCGAACTCCAGGCAGAGCGCCTCGAGCGCCGCATCCACCGATGCCGCGTCCGTCCCCGCGTGCTGGAGGACGAACGAGCCCGTGCGTGCCAGGTAGAGGGGCAGGAGCGCCTGCGTGACGTGCTCCCGGCGCATGACCCCCTGGTGGTGCGCCGCGAGGAACTGGTAGACCGTGGCGACCCACAGATCGTCGGGGAAGCGCAGGTCTGCGGGCTGGCCCAGCGCCGCGGCCTCCAGCGCGGACTCGGTTTCCGGAACGAGGATGGCGTCGAGCACACTCTTGAGATCGCGCACGTTCGTCCCGAACGACTGCAGCAGGCGTTCCCCGTCGAGTCGTGCGGGCTCGGCGGGCGGCGGCGCTGGCGGGCCTAGGACAGGCAGCGGGTCCGACCCCGTGCGCGGCAGCCACGTGTCGGCCTGCGTCCCGAGGAGGGTGAAGAGCGAGCCGACGACCTGTCCGAAGGTCTCCGACAGCCCGGGGCGGTGCGTGCCGGTGGCCACCGTGCGGGGCCCGAGCGGAGCCTGGCACAGCCGGCACCCGGAGGCAATTGCCCGGCCGGTCAGCCAGAGGTCGATGCCGAACTGCGCGAGCGGCGTGTCCCAGACGTCGAGTTCCACGCAGTCGGCGGCGAAACGGCCCGAGCACCCGAACTCCGCCGCCTGGGGCTCCGCGAGCCGCAGGCCGTAAGCCGCGCGCAGCAGGGGGCGCACGAGCTGCGTCACCAGCGGGCCGTCGAGCGGATGCCGCGCGTAGACGGGGGCCACGAACCCGAACCCGTCACCAACGACCGGCGCCACCAGAGCCCTTACCCATTCGGGGGTGACGCTGGTGACGTCGGGGTCGAGCACCGCCACGGCGCGCGCCTGCAGCAGGTCGGCCGCCGCGAAGATCTGGCGCAGGGCGCTGCCCTTGCCGGGAACGCCATGGTAGGGTGCGCTGATCCGGTGCGTGGTCCGGAGGGCATGGCGCACGACGAGGGTGTCTGGCTCGTCGAGCGACAGATCCCGGACGATGGCCGGCGTGCCGTCCTCCGAGCCGCCGTCCGAGTTGATGAGCACGGTCCGCTCTCGCTGGAAGTAACGGGCAAAGGCCAGGTGGACGGCCCGCACCACCGGCCCGATGGTGGAGGCGTTGTTGAGCGTGGGGATACCGACCAGGATGTCGACCTGGCCCACCGCCATGAGTTGCTGGACGAGATCGTCGGTCAGCAGGCTGGGCTGGGGCACGTCGTCCTCCTACAACCGCCGCAGCCTGAACCAGAAGAAGTCGTACGGGCCCAGCGTGAGGACGTACGGTGCCTCGCCGATTCGCGGAAACACGCTCTTGCCGAACATCTCGATGGGCACGGCGCCCGCATAGTCCTTCAGGTCGAGCTGGACCGCCTGCGCCGTGCCGGCCAGGTTGCAGACGACGAGGACCTGTTCGCGATCCAGCGAGCGCAGGAAAGCGAGGACGCGGTGATTCACCGGCTTGAGGAAGACAATGGAGCCACGGCTGAACACCGGTGAGGACTTGCGCGCCGCGATGAGGCGGCGGGTCCAGTTGAGCAGGGAGTGATCCGTCCTGCGCTGCGCCTCGACGTTCACGGACTGGTACCCGTACACGGCGTTCGAGATGACCGGCTGGGCCAGGCGCTCGGGATCCGCGCTCGAGAACCCGCCGTTCCAGCCGCCGCTCCACTGCATCGGCGTCCGCACGCCGTTGCGATCGCCCAGGTAGATGTTGTCGCCCATGCCGATCTCGTCGCCGTAGTAGAGGAACGGGCTGCCGGGCAGCGACATCAGCATGCCGTTCATCAGCTCGATGCGGCGGCGATCCCCCTCGAGCAGTGGCGCGAGGCGCCGCCTGATGCCGACGTTGATGCGCGCCACCGGATCGCGCGCGTACTCGTCGTACATGAAGTCCCGCTCGACGTCGGTGACCATCTCGAGCGTGAGCTCGTCATGGTTCCGGAGGAAGATGCCCCACTGGCACGACTCCGGAATCGCCGGCGTGCGCTCCACGATCTCGACGAGGGGCTTGCGGTCCTCGAGCCGGAGCGCCATGAACATGCGCGGCATCAGGGGGAAGTGGAAGGCCATGTGGAACTCGTCGTCCTGCCCGAAGTAGTGGCGCACGTCCTCGGGCCACTGGTTCGCTTCGGCGAGCAGGACCTTGCCCGTGTAGTGCTCGTCCAGGCGGCGCCGGAGGAACTTGAGGACCGCGTGCGTCTCCGGGAGGTTCTCGCACGAGGTGCCGTCACGCTCGATCAGGTAGGGGACGGCATCGACGCGAAAGCCGTCCACGCCCACGTCGAGCCAGAAGCGCATGGCGCGCCAGATCTCCTCCTGCACGGCCGGGTTGTCGTAATTGAGGTCGGGCTGGTGGCTGAAGAAGCGGTGCCAGTAGTACTGCTTCGTGCCGGGATCCCACGCCCAGTTCGATTGCTCCGTGTCGGTGAAGATGATGCGGACGCCGCGATAGCGATCGTCCGTGTCGCTCCAGACGTACCAGTCGCGCCGGGGGTGTTCGCGGGAGCTCCTGGCCTCCTTGAACCACTGGTGCTGGTCGGAGGTGTGGTTCACGACGAGTTCGGTGATCACCCGCATGTCGCGCGCATGGACCTCGTCCAGGAACACACGAAAGTCGTCCATGGTCCCGTAGGCCGGGTGGATGCTGCAGTAGTCGGCGATGTCGTAGCCGTCGTCACGGAAGGGCGAGGGGTACATCGGCAGCAGCCAGAGGCACGTGACGCCGAGGTCGCGGATGTAGTCGAGCTTGCTCGTCAGGCCGCGGAAGTCACCCACCCCGTCGCCATCGCTGTCGCAGAAGGTCTTGACGTGCAACTGGTAGAAGAGGGCGTCCTTGTACCAGTCCGTGGCGTGCGTTGACGGGCCGGACATCACGGGTGCTCCTCGACGGTGACGATGCGGAAGGCGGCGACGGATCGGCCGGTCAGGCTGTAGTGGGCCCCGTGCTGGACGGCGCGCCGCGACCAGCCGGCCTGCGACGTGTCGAGCAGCCGTTCCCAGCGCTGCCCGGGCTCGTGGCCCGGCAGGGCGAACCGGATGGGCTCGGGGTGCGCACTGAACATCAGGAAGAGCGTGTCGCCCTCGACCGGCTGCCCGTGCTCGTCGGTCTCCTCGATCTCGGTGCCGACCAGGCGCACGCCCAGGTGGCGGACATGGTCCGAGTTCCAGACCGCGTCGGACATCTCCGCGCCGCCAGGCTCGAACCAGGTGATGTCCTTGATGCCGCCACCACGGATGCTCCGGCCCTGGAAGAAGCGCCGGCGCTGCAGCACCGGCTGCGACTTCAGCAGGTGGATCATGTAGCGGGCGAACTCGAGCAGCTCGCGCTGGGCGTCGGACAGGTCCCACTGCACCCAGCTGATGTCGTTGTCCTGGCAGTAGGCGTTGTTGTTGCCCCGCTGCGTGCGGCCGATCTCGTCGCCCGCGTACAACATCGGGACCCCCTGCGACAGGAACACGGTGGCGAGCAGGTTGCGCGCCTGCCGGGCGCGCAGCGCGAGCACGGCCGGGTCGGTCGTCGGGCCCTCGACCCCGCAGTTCCAGCTGTTGTTGTGCGACTCCCCGTCGTGGTTCGCCTCGCCGTTGGCCTCGTTGTGCTTCTCGTTGTAGCTGACGAGATCGTGCAGCGTGAAGCCATCGTGGCAGGCGACGAAGTTGACGCTGGCGTAGGGACGCCTCCCGCTGTGGTCGTACAGGTCGCTGCTGCCTGCGAGCCGGGTGGCGAGCTCCGACACCATCCCGCCATCCCCCTTCCAGAACTTCCGGATCGCGTCGCGGTAGCGCCCGTTCCACTCCGCCCACCCGAGCGGGAAGTTGCCCACCTGATACCCGCCCTCGCCCAGGTCCCAGGGCTCCGCGATCAGCTTGACGCGTGAGATCACCGGGTCCTGGTGGATGATGTCGAAGAACGCACCGAGCCGATCCACGGCGTGCAGCTCGCGCGCCAGCGCGCTGGCGAGGTCGAAGCGGAAGCCGTCGACGTGCATCTCCTGGATCCAGTAGCGCAGGCTGTCCATGATGAGCTGGAGCACGCGCGGGTGGCGCATGTTGAGCGTGTTCCCGCAGCCCGTGTAGTCCACGTAGTACCGCGGCTGCTCCGCCGCCAGGCGGTAGTACGCCACGTTGTCGATGCCGCGGAGCGACAGGGTCGGGCCGAGGTGGTTGCCCTCGGCCGTGTGATTGTAGACCACGTCCAGGATGACCTCGATCCCCGCGCTGTGGAGGTTGCGCACCATCGTCTTGAACTCACGGACGGTCGCCCCCGGGAAACGGGTGGCGGCGTACCGGCTGTTCGGTGCGAAGAACGCGCTCGTGTTGTAGCCCCAGTAGTTGGTGAGCCCCTGGTCGACGAGGTGCCGATCGTAGGCATGGTGGTGCACCGGCATCAGTTCGACAGCCGTAATGCCCAGATCCTGGAGGTAGCGCAGGACCTCATCGGTGCCGAGCGCCGCATAGGTGCCGCGCAGCGACTCCGGGACGAGCGGGTGCCGCATCGTGAAGCCCCGGACGTGCATCTCGTAGATGATCGTCTCGTGCCACGGCGTGGCCGGCGGCCGATCGTCGCCCCAGGTGAACGCCGGATCGATCACCGCCGACAGCGTGCAGCAGTGGGCGTTGTCCCGCGGATCGAACGAGAGGTCGCCAGCCGGATCGCCAATCCGGTAGCCGTGCATCTCGTCGGCCCACTCAATCGTGCGGCCGATGGCCTTGGTGTAGGGCTCGAGCAGCACCTTGTTGGGGTTGAAGCGCAGGCCGCGCGTCGGGTCGTACGGTCCGTGCACGCGAATGCCGTAGAGCTGTCCTGGCAGCACGCCCGGCAGGTAGCCGTGCCACACGAGGTCGGTCTGCTCGGGCAGGGGAATCCGGACCGACTCCTGCCTGCTGTCGGCCGCGTCGAACAGGCAGACCTCGACGGTCGTCGCGTGTTCCGAGAAGACCGCGACGTTGACGCCCGCGCCGTCCCACGTGGCGCCGAGTGGGTACGGCCGCCCCGGCCGGATCCTCATGCCCGCCGGTCCTCGGGATCGACGCGGAGGATGTGCGCCGGTTCGCCGTCCACAGGGTCCAGCCGCACCCAGTTGTGCTCCCCCCAGGTGAATCGCTGGCCCGTGAGGACGTCGTCGACGTGGTAGAGCGCACCGGGCACCAGCCCAATCGCCTCCGGCGGCACCCGGACGTTGCCGAACTGGGGCCCGCTCGGGTCGAGGTTGACGACGACGATCACCGAGTTGGAGTGGTCCGGCGTCGACTTCAGGTACGCCAGCATCTGGTCGTTGTCGACTTCGAGGAAGCGCAGGTTGGTGAGGTGATGGAGCGCCGGGTTCTGCCGTCGTGCAAGGTTGACCTGGGCGATGAACTCGTTGAGGTTGCCGGGCGCATCCCAGTCCCTGGGCTTGATCTCGTACTTCTCGGAGTGCAGGTACTCCTCCCGCCCGGGTATCGGCGTGTTCTCGCACAGCTCGTACCCGCTGTAGATGCCGTAGGAGGGCGAGAGCGTGGCCGCCAGGACCAGGCGCTGCTTGAAGGCCGGTCGGCCGAACTTCTGGAGGAGCGGGGGGAGGATGTCCGGCGTGTTGGCGAAGAAGTTGGGACGGAAATAGCTGGCGGCGACAGGGTCGACCAGTTCCGTGAGGTATTCGGTGAGTTCGTCCTTCGTGTTGCGCCACGTGAAGTACGTGTAGGACTGCGTGAAGCCGCGCTTGCCGAGCGCGTGCATCATGGGGGGCCGCGTGAACGCCTCGGCCAGAAAGACGACGTCGGGCGACTCGCGTTCGATCGTCTCGATCAGCCAGGTCCAGAATCCGATCGGCTTGGTGTGCGGGTTGTCCACGCGGAAGATCCGCACGCCGTGCGCGATCCAGAACCGCACGACCTCCAGCAGGGCGTCCCACAGGCTCCGCCACTCCGGCGTGTCGAAGTTGAGCGGGTAGATGTCCTCGTATTTCTTCGGCGGGTTCTCCGCGTACCGGATGGTGCCGTCGGCGCGGTGGTAGAACCATTCCGGGTGCTCGCGCACCCACGGATGATCCGGCGAGCACTGGATGGCCAGGTCGAGTGCCACGTCCATGTCCAGGGCGGCCGCCGCCTCCACGAAGCGGTCGAAGTCGTCCAGGGTGCCGAGGGCCGGCTCCACGGCCGTGTGCCCGCCCGCCGGGCTGCCGATGGCCCAGGGACTGCCCGGATCGTTCGGGCCCGCCACGACCGTGTTGTTCGGGCCTTTCCGCTTGGTGAACCCGATGGGGTGAATCGGCGCGAGGTACACCACGTCGAAGCCCATGTGGTGCAGGGCGGGCAGCCGGCGCGCGGCGTCGGCGAACGTGCCGGGCCTGGAGCGGTCGCTCGTCTGCGAACGGACGAACAACTCGTACCAGGCCCCGAACCGCGCACGGGGCCTGTGCGCCACCAGTTCCAGCGTCGGCTCGAAGTGTCCTTCGTCCTCGCGCGGCCCGAGCCGTGCCATCAGCTCCAGCGCCGCAGGGCTCGAGGCCGTCGCGAGCAGGGCCTCAGGCTCGTCCGTCCGATCGACGAGCGAGGCCAGGAACCGGGACACCGCGTCTTTGTCCGCGCCGCGCACCGCTGCGGCGATCCGCTCGACGAGCGCCAGGCCCTCGGCGATCTCACTGTGCACGTCCGCCTGCGCGGCGGCCACCCGCTTGCGCAGTTCCTCCACCCACGACGCGTATTGGTCGGTCCACGCAGCCACGGTGAATCGGTAGCGGCCGAGCGCCTCGACGGGGATCTCGGCGTGCCAGCGATCGACACCTGGCTCCACGAGAACCATCGGCACTTCGCGCAGCGCGGCGGTTCCGGGTGCCTGATACCGGACCACCACGCGTAGTCGCTCGTGGCCGTGCCTGAACACCCGGGCTTCGACCGAACACGGCTCGCCGGTCACGACCTTGGCCGGATGGCGGCCGCCGTCCACGGCCGGCGTCACGTGCTCGATGACAACCTGTTCATAGGGGCGGGCAGAGACCATGCAGCTCCAGCAGCCGACGCACGGGATCCTCGCGTGTTGGAGGGAATGCGTGACCGAGACGATGAGCGCACGAACGGCGCTCCCTGCGCGACATTAACGCGTTTGCGCGTGTGGTTTCAATCCGAAGCTCGGGCCAAGCTCGGCGGTACGCAGCGTCGAGCGGCGCGCGATGACGTCCGCGCCAGCTCGAGGTTGTACTCCTCGATGTCCTGCACCTGGGCTTTCGCGCGAATGACCGTCGTTGCGGACGGGAAGGCGGACGCACCCAGGTCGTGCTCGGGGTGGAAGTGCGTGGTGGCCAGGTAGAGCTCGGTGTGCTGGCTCACCTTGCGCACCTCGCGCATCACCGCCTCGCCGTTCTTCGGGCCGAGCCCCATGTCGATCACCAGGGTCGCGCGCGAGCCGACCACGATGCCGACGTTGGGCACGAGGCCGACGTTCCCGTCCGGGATGACGTAGGTGTGCGCGGCGACCTTGGAGGTGACGTTCTCCCTGACGAGCGGCGGAGGCGGGGCTGCGCCTTGTTGGCCGCCAAGGGGTGGGACCACGGCGAGCGTCAGGCCGGTCTCGCCCAGGAGGCAGCGCAACAGTGTGGTGGCCGTCAGGCCAGCGTCGCGCATCGGGTGTCCCTCGCTCGCAGAGTATAGACGTGCCGGGGCCCTCCGGGCGCCGTGCCAGCGTGGAGGATCGGGCGGGCTAGAATCGTCGGCATATGAGCACACGACGATTGCTGGTGACGGGCGGCAGCCAGGGGATTGGGGCGGCGCTGGTGGAGCAGGCGCGGGCGGCGGGACACCAGGTGGCCTTCACCGGACGGGATCGCGCCCGGGTGGACGAGGTGGCGAAGAAGACGGGCGCACACGGGATCGTCGCCGACGTGGCACAGGGCAACGACAACCAGGTCACCGTCCAAGAGGCGGTGGCGCGGATGGGCGGCATCGACGTCCTCGTCAACAACGCGGGCTACGCCTACCGCGCCGAGATCGGCGCGATGGACGTGGACGCCATGCGGACGATGTTCGAGACCAACGTGTTCGGGCTGGTGGACATCACCAACCGCGTCGTTCCGCACCTGAAGGCGCAGGCCAGCGGGGACATCGTCAACATCGCGTCCACCTCGGGCATGAAGGGCGCGCCGACGGCGACGGCCTACGCCGGCAGCAAGTGGGCCGTGCGCGGGATCACCCAGTGCTGGCAGGCCGAACTGCGCCCGCACGGGATTCGCGTGACGTGCATCTGCCCGTCCGAGGTGCAGACGAACTTCGGCGGACGGACCGGTCGGAACAATCCGAACAAGCTCTACGCCTCGGACATTGCCGCGACGATCCTCGCCGGACTGGCCCTGCCCCAGCGCGTGCTGTGGACGGAGCTGGCGATCTTCGCGACGAATCCGTGGAAGGAAGACTGAGGGGACTGAGCGTCCACGTGTCGATCAGCCGGTCCGTGGGAGCCTGGTCGTGCCCGTGGTCGGCTCTCGCGACCGTGTCTGAGGGAGGCCCCCGAGGTCGGTCACGTCCTCAGCCGACGCGCGTTCCTCCGACACGCGTCCGCTCTCGCCGCGCTGGCGGCCGCCTGCCGCACGACGTCGTCGGCGGTCCTCGCGTCTGGTGCCCACGACCCTTCCATGGTCCCGGCGAGGCGGATCGTTCCGTCCATGGGCGAGCCCACGAAGCGCTCGCCGCAATCGGCCACCCGGCCCAGCGGCACGGGGACAGTAGCCCTTGGCGCCTTGAATCGGGAGGGCCACGTCCAGATGCCAGGTGAGGTCGCCCGTTCGGTCATCCGCTGGTCGGTCCACCTCCGAAGACGCGGCACCACTGCCTGCAACCGCAGAGGGTCTGACCTTGTCTGAAGGGCATGAACACGCCGCACACGCTCGCCGATGCCGTGATCGTCCTGGCCCTGGCCGGTGCCTTCGTGGCCTGGCTCTTCCTGCGACACAGGGAGCGGCAGCGACGGCTGGACATCGTCCATCAGGAGCGGCTGGCGGCCATGGACAAGGGGATCCCGCTGCCGGAATTGCCGATGGACGCGCCGAAAGCACCAGCCGACCCGCGCCTCATCCTGGTGCATGGTATCGCCTGGACCACCCTCGGTCTCGGCAGCATGATCGCGTTGTGGATCACCGCGGTCCAGTTCTCGGGCACCATGGTGTGGCCGCTCCCATTGCCGCTGTTCCTCCTGGGCGTCGGGCTCATCCTCTTCTATGGCCTCGTCGCTCGCCACCGCTGACGTCCCGCCGCTGTCGGCACGCACCGACGCGTGGCTCGTCGAGCAGAGCCGGACCCAGCGGGACGAGGACGCGTTCGGCGAGCTGGTGCGCCGCTATCAGGACCGTGTCTTTCGACTGGTCGTCTCGATCTTGGGCCAGGAGTTCTCGGCCGATGCCGAGGACGTGGCCCAGGAGGTCTTCGTCCGCGCGCACCACGCGCTGGGAGCCTATCGAGGCGATGCCGCCTTCGGCACGTGGCTGTACCGCATCGCGTTCAACCACGCGGTCAACGTCAAAGGGCGGATGCGCTTCCGGGCCCCGCACGTGACGGACCTGGTCCTCTACTCGCGCCAGGATGGGGCACCGACAGCGGCCGATCAGCTCGAGGCTTACCGGCGCCAGGCCATGGTACGGGCGTGCCTCAATGAGCTGCCCGACGTGTACCAGTCGGCGGTGCGCCTGCACTATTGGCTCGGCGCCAGCGTGAGCGAGATGGCCGTCATGCTCGATGCCCCGGAGAACACCGTGAAGTCGTATCTCCACCGCGCCCGCCGGCTGCTGCAGGCGATGCTCGCGCAACGAGGCTTCCATGGATGACGACTCCTTGATCGACGACGTGCTCAAGGCTGCCCTGGCCACCGCGGCCCCGGAGCCTTCGCCGGGCTTTCACGCCGCGGTGCGGCGCCGCCTGGCGTCCCGGAGCGTCTCGTCGTGGCGCGTATGGGTCCTTGCCGCCTACACCGTCGCCAGCGCAATCGCCTGTGTCTGGCTGCTGCGCGACCTGCCGCTCGTCCTCGTCGGCGCCTGCCTGGCGGGCGGTGCTGGCGCGGCGCTGTCGACCGGTCTCTACGCGTCGAGGCTGGCGGGCCTTCGGGACTGATGCGACTGTGTGGCGCGCGGGTCCGGACCGGGGCGTGGCACGTCCAGCCAGGCCGCGGCGTGGGCGAGAGTGAGGGTCGCCGCGATGATACAGACGGCACCAATCATCGGCCAACCTCCGGAAGCACGCGACGTCCGCGTCACCGCGAATTTCTACAGCCAGCTGATGGAGCAGACAGCCGCACGGGCCGCGCAGCACATGGACGCGCTGCTGAAGGCGGGGAAGTGAACGCCCACGTCGATTTGGGCGTTACATCAACCGGAATGAACGGCGATTCAGTGACTCGCGCGTTCCTGCCAAGGAATATGGAGCCGGCAGTCGGACTTGAACCGACGACCTGCTGATTACGAATCAGCTGCTCTACCAACTGAGCTACGCCGGCCGGCTGGAAAAGAAGATTCTAGCATAGGGCAAGGACTGGTGCGGACGGGTGCCGGCCGGTGCTGATGGGTGCGGGCAGGTGCGGGTGCGGGCAGGTGCGGGCAGGTGCCGGCGGGTGCAGACAGGTGCCGAGAGGTCGGGCAGGTGCCGCGGGTACGACAGATGCTGTCGGGTGTCGGCGGGCGAATGAAGGCGCAGTCTGGTGGGGCTGGCGAGCGGGTGGGCGGCGCCGGCCTCTTAGGCGGCCGCGTCCGGGCACCGACAACCACGCCGACGCGAACCACAGGGCCTGTTCGAGCCGGGTGACAGCAGGCGAGTTGCCTGGGTGATTGTGGGGCGCAGAGGCGAGGTTGACCGGCCGACGCCGCGAAGCCGGCGCCGCCCCCCACCCGATCGCCAGCCCGACTCGCCGCGTCGGCTACGTGAACGCGACGCAGCCGAGGAGGCTGAAGCCCCGTCGCTCCGTACGGCGGTGGACCGCACCCGCCGCACCTGCCGCACCCGCCGCACCTGTCCGCACCCGCCGCACCTGTCCGCACCCGCCGCACCT
>Ga0268299_1002249_pt1 | contig 24597 bp, 17 predicted proteins | sample NOBtaG_FD_193484 | JGI IMG/M metagenome (GOLD analysis project Ga0268299, IMG submission 193484) | Activated sludge microbial communities from bioreactor in Nijmegen, Gelderland, Netherland - NOB reactor | ecosystem: Engineered > Bioreactor > Aerobic > Activated sludge | place: Netherlands... | reverse complement strand
GGCGAGCCTGAAAGTAAGCCGATTACCAACGCCGTTGCTGCGTACACCACTGCACTCCTTTCGGTCCGCGTGGGCACTCCAGAGTATCAAAAAAAACAGCGGGAGCCTTGGCTCCCGCTGCAAATGCCGTGTTAGCTCACGGTTCCGGAGTGATCAGGCCCGGCGACGACGCCCGATGGCCAAACCACCGAGGGCCAGCAGCGAGGCTGCCCCCGGAGTCGGGATTTGGAAAGAGAAATTCTGCGGAGCCAAGTTCACCGCGGGGGCGGCGGAGCCGAAGGTGCCGCTGACGGTGTGGATGTAGCGGGCGGACATGCCGGTGACCGCGACGCTGACCTCACGGACGGCGTTGCCGGTGAAGTCAGGGCGGGGGAAGTAGATCATGCGGTAGACGGGGACGAAGTCGGGCCCGTTGCCGTAGGCCTGGGTGCCGTCCGAACCGAAGTTCAGGGCGCGGCTGCCGACCAACTGGGTGAGGAACGGGGAGCCGGTGGCGGGGTTGTTGACCACGCCGTTGTTCGGATCGCTGTTGGCGCCCAGGAAGAGGGGACCGGACTGCGGGTTGAAGGACCCGCGGAAGGGGGAGAAGTGCCCGGCGAGGGGGTTGCCGTTGGTGTCGGTGAAAGCCTGACCGGTGGCGCCCTGCTGGACGGAGCCCTGGTTGAGGCCCTGGCCGTTGGAGAGGGCGTCGGTGAAGGTCACGCGGAACACGCCGTTGGAGCCACCAATGCGGCTGATGCCGAAGTTGTTGGTGCCCGAGGCGGCGGTGTTGGGCAGGATGGAGACGCGAGCCTCCATCGTGATGCCCACGGCCGTCGCGCTGGGACCGGCGGCGAACGCCCCGGTGCTATCGACGGTGAAACGGACCTCCCACACCTGCGCCGAGGACGGTGCCTGGGCGAGAGCGGCAGAGGCGCTGACCGCGAGGCCAGCCATAGCGAACAAACCACGAACGACGTTCTTATTCACGTGATATCTCCTTCCTTCCACTTGTCCGGTGAGTGAACACGGCGGAAAGCCGACACGACGCCTAGAACTTACTGCATGACCGGGGACCTGTCAAGGAAGGGCCGTCAAAAACCTCAAAATCGACGAACCTTGACCAGCCCTCAGAACCCGCCCAGGACGCGCCTAAGGCCCTTCCACGGGCTTCAATCGCACGATTTTCAGTACGTGTTCGGGTGCACTGGGGTCCAGAGCGAGGCCGACGACCTCGGTCTGCCCGGGTCCGAAGGGCAATTCCGAGCCTGCCGGGCTGATCACACGGGCGATCATGGGCTGAGTCATGACGCGAGAGGAGGGCGGGAAGGGCGACGCACCGCGCGCGGGGGCGCGGGTGGGGTTCTCGATGAACAGGAGGTCGCGGTCGGTGCTCACGAGGGCCGCGGGGCCGGAGGGCGAGTCCACGAGCGAGGCGGCGACGGCACGGGTGGCGAGGCGGGCGACGTTGCCGGTGGCGACGCCCAGGAGCGCGACGCCGTCCCAGCGCGGCGCGACGAGCGTGATGGTGTCTCGCGGCTCGGCGAGGCGCGGATTCTGCGCGGGAGAGGCGTTGGTTGCGGGTGCGGGGAGCGTCGCGACATCAGCGGGCGTGGCTTCCTGGCCGGCGGCGCACTGGAAAGCCTGTCGGGGCGAGCCTGCGTCGGCGATGCGGAAGCGGCCGGCGATGGCGGGGCCACCCGGGGCGGCGAGGTCGAGGGAGACGAGGTCCATGGCGCCCCACTCGGGCCCGCGGCCGACCGTGGGGGCCCTGCGGGCGGCGGCGTTGTCGGGGTTCCAGCGTACGGCCATGAAGCCGACGTAGCGCTGGCTGGGAGAGGCGATGGGGTAGAGCACGCACTCGCCGGGCGTGGGCACGGTCACCTCGGGCCGGCCTGGAGCGCGCAGGGTGAGGGCGAAGGGGACATCGCCGGCGGCGCGGCGGCAGTAGATGAGGGAGCCATCGCGGAGTTCGATGGCGTGTGCGGCGACGATGCCGGGCTCGCGTATGAGCCAGGCGACCTGGCCCGTGGACCAGTCGAGGCGGCCGATGAAACGGGAGCCGTCGGGCTGCGGGGCTTCGACGAGGACGCCCCGGGCGGAAGCGGAGCGTCCAAGGAGCAGCCCGCGAGGAAGTTCCGCGGAGGTGTCGATCGGGACCACGGCGTCGGCGGTGAGGCGGAAGAGTTGGACGCGGGCGAGGTCGGCGCGGCCGTCGCCCGGGAGGCCGAGCAGGCAAGGCCAGGTCGGGGGATCGGTGACCTGGGAGGCGAGGAATCGGCCGTCGGGGGAGAGGATGGGGAGGGTGAGGCCGTCGTAGCGGACGGCACCGAGTGGGATGATGGCGAAGCGGGCACGGCCGAGGGCGGTGGCGGCGCTTGCGGGCTGGAGGGCGGAGGAGAGGTCGAGGGAGGAGGAGGAGTCGCCCGGGGCGACGGGGACGCCGCGGGGCTTGTACCCGGTGCGTTCAGTGATGCAGCCGGCGAGTGCGGAGATCGCGGCGAGCGCGGCGCTGGCGAGGAACGCGGCGTGGAGAGTCTGGCGGCTGGATCGACGCACGGGCATGGAGCCTCCAGTGCCCGCGGCGCGGGCGCGGGGGGGAGGAGGGAGGGAGCGCCGGGGTGCGCACGGGGAACGACGGACGAGGGAGGTTATTCGGCGCTGGCGGGCTTGGGATGAGCGGGGGCGGGTGAGTCGCGGGAGGCGGGGGAGGCGGGGGAGGCGGCCTCGGGCTTGGCCGTCTTGTCGTCGGGGGTGAGTTCGTCGCGGAGTTCCTGGAGGCGTTTGCGGAAGGGGTCGTTGATGGCGTCGGAGTCGATGCGGTTCTCGACAACCAGGGGCGTGATGAAGGCGACGAGTTCGGTGTTGGTGGTGGTGGTCTCGGTGGACTTGAAGAGTTCGCCGACGATGGGGATGTCGCCCAGGAGGGGGACCTTGCGGTTCACGCGGGAGTCCTCTGAGCGCATGATGCCGGAGATGACGACGGTCTGGTTGTCGCGGACGATGAGTTGGGTGGTGGTCTGTCGGCGGTCGACGATGAAGCCGCCGAAGAGGGTCTGGTTGGGCTGGATGGAGGAGAGTTCGAGGTCGACCTTGAGGTCGACGTCTCGTTCGGGGGTGATGCGGGGGCGGACGCGGAGGTTGATGCCGACGGCGCGGTAGTCGAAGGACTGGACGAGGTTGCCCTGGGTGTTGGGCTGCGACTCGGTGATGAAGGGGATGTCCTGGCCGTCGAAGAAGGTGGCCTCCTGATTGTCGCCGGTGAAGATGCGGGGCTCGGAGAGGATGGTGACGGCGGTCTTCTGAGCGAGGGCCTGGATGAGGGCGTTGAGGTTGACGCCGACGTTGAGGACGGAGGTATCGAAGAGGCCCGGGAGGAGGTCGTTCTTGACGCCGTTGAAGAACTGGTTGGGCTGGCCCTGAGCGTTGGATCCGGCGGTGAAGCCGATGGCGTTGTCCTGGAGGTTGGGGCTGATGGTGGTGTTGGAGAAGCGGAGGCCGAGGGCGGTGGCGTCCTCGGCGGAGATCTCGCAGATGACTGCGGAGATGAGGACCTGGCGGCCGGGGCGGTCGAGCCGCTGGATGAGTTCGGCGACGGCGTCGGCGTACTCGGGCGGCGCCATGACCATGAGGGCGTTGCGTCGCTGGACGGGGACGATCCGGATCTTGCCCACGAGGGTGGAGGTGCCGGCGTCGGTGGTGGGCGGGCGGGCGCGCTGCCACCAGAACTGGAGGTTTTCCGGAGCGCGGGTGCTGGTCTGGGTGAAGCCGCTCCCGGTGTCGCTGAACTCGGTGGTGGTGGCGAAGGGCGAGGCGCCGGTAGCGCCGCGATCGGAGAGGTCGGTGTTGACGCGGCGGATCTGGGCGAGGGTGCCCTCCTGAGCGAGGAGGGCGTTGAGTTGCTCGGCGAGGTCCTCGGCCGTGGCGTGCTTGAGTTCGAGGATTCGCGGGAGGCCGGCGTTGCGGGGCTGGTCGAGGTCGCTGATGACCTTCTCGATCACGTCCATGTTGTCGGGGCTCTTGGCGACGACGATGATGGAGGATGTTTCGGGGCTGGCCTGGAAGGAGAACTGGCCGGCGAGGCGACCCGCGCCCTGGCTGGTGGTGCTGCTCTGACCGCCGAAGAACCCGCCGAAGGAGGTGGTGCGGGTGCTGGTGGCGCCGAAGAGGCCTTCGAGGGTGTCGCGGGCCTTGATGGGGTCGATGTACTGGAGTTTGAAGACGCGGGGGATGACGGCGTCGTCGGGAAGGGGCTTGTCCCAGACGTCCTCGACCTGCCGGCGGATCTTCTCCATGACGGCGGGCTCGGCGACGACGGTGACGGCGTTCTGCTGGCGATTGGAGACGGCGCGGAAGTTGGGGTTGGCCTGCGAGCCCGGCGCGCCGGGCTGGCCGGGCTGGGGCTGCCCCCCTTGGCGCGGCTGGTTGCCCTGGGGCTGGTTGGGCTGGAAGGAGCGGATGGCCCCCTGGAGGGCGGCGCGCTGGGCCGTCTGCGTGGCGCTGGACTGGTCCTGGAAGAGTTCGCGGATGTTGGCGGCGATGGCCTCGGCGTCGGCGTAGCGCAGGCGGAAGGTCTCCGTGACGGTGCTGCTGGCGCTGGGCTTGTCGAGCGAGGTGATGAGCGTTTCGAGCCGCTGGAGCAGGGCGATGGGGCCGGTGATGAGGATCTGGTTGGAGTCGAGGTCGACGGTGAGTTTGCCGAAGTCCGGGAGGGAGGCGCGGACGATCTCGCCGATGTTGGCCGCGGCGCCGTGCTTGAGCCCGAAGACCTTCTGCACCACGGTGCCGATGTCGGTGCGTGCGAGGAGCGAGGCGTCGGCGGGGACGATGGGAACGAGTTGGCGGTCGATCTCGGCCTTGTCGCGGAGGAAGATGATCTCGGCGGTCTCGATGACGGCGATGTCCCGCTGCTGGAGCGCGAGGAAGACCAGGTCGAGGGCGCGCTCGCGCGGGAGGGGGCGATCGTTGACGATGGTGATCTTGCGGGCGAGCACGTCGTCGGCGGGCATGACGACCTTGCCGGTGTACTCGACGATGAGCGGGATCAGTTCGCTGACCGTCGCCGCCTTGAACGACAGCACGGTCGGCTCGTTGGCACGCACCCGCCGCTTGAGCGCGTCGAGCACCTCCGGCTCCAGGGTCCGCGGCGGGGCGGTGGGCGTGGCCGAGGGGGCAGGGTCGGCGGTGGCGTTGGCGGGGGCTACGCCCGTGGGCTGCGCGGATGGGGCGGGCGGGGGGAGCGGGGCGTCGGTCGAGGGCTGGGCCGGTACGGGGGCGGGTGCCGGCGCGGGTGTCTCGGAGGCGGGTGAAGCCGGGGGTGGAGTGACAGGTGGCGGAGAGGCCGGGGGCGTGGTCGGCGCGCGGTCGGGCTGGGCGACCACGCCGAGCGCAGCCGCGCCGACGAGCCCGGCGGAGTAGAGGAGGATGGTGACGGGGCGGCGCGTCGCCGGCGAGAGGGAACGAGCGTGGGGATCGGACATTCTGGGGGCCTCCGGACGTGGCGCGGGGCTGGGAGGAGGGAGGGAAAGCCGTGTCGCGCCGGGGGTCACGTGTGGGGATGAACGGGAACGCGGGGCGGGGTCAATGCGGAGGTACGGCGCGGCGGCCACGCGGGCGGCTACTCATCCTCGTCAGGCGGCGGTGGAGGCGGCGGCGGAGGCGCGGCGCCCGGCGGAGGGGCGATGACCGTGGTGGCGCCGCCTTCGGTGCGGATGATGACGGGCGCGCCGGAGATGATGGCGCCGGGGGGCAGGGAGATGGACTGGGTGACGACGCCGTTGGCGGGCGCGCCGTTGGGGCCGCCCGGACCCGGGGGACTGCCCGGTCCACCGGGGGCGCCCGGAGCGCCGCCGGCGTTGGCGGCGACTGGTGCGGGGGGCTTGGGGGCGGTGGAGACTGGCGCGGGTGGGGGCGCGCCGTGCCAAACGGAGAGGGGCTGAGTCCAGCGTGCGGCGTCGCGGTCGAAGAGGGAGATGGTGAACTCGCCACCCATCCAACGAACCTTGGCGTTCCACGGGGGCTCGAGGGCGAGGACGGAGAGCCCGCCGGAGGCTTCGGAGGAGTCGCCCAGTTTGACCTTGCGGCCGTCGGAGAACCAGACTGTGTTCTCGATCATGGCGACGGCGGTGGGCCCGCCGTAGCGCGAAGGGGTGGTCGGCCGAGAAGGCGACGGGGCGGGGCGAGCGGCGACGCGGGTCTTGCCGAAGGGCTCGCGGGCGGCGACGGCATCGTGGGCGCGGGTGAGGAGCGCGGCGAAGGCCTCGGTGCGCGAGGCGAGGGCGTCGTCGGCGACAGCGCGGGGCTGCTGCCCGGTGCTGACAGTGAGCAAGCCCAAGAGCGGGAGGGCCGTCCAGATGACGAGGACCGCAGCGGCGGCGGCGACGGCGAGCGTGATCGTGCCGAGGCGCTTGGCGGGCGAGGCCATCTCTCGAAGCACGGCATCGGCGTCGAGGGCGTGACTCATGGGTTGGACCCTCCTGAGAAATCGCGCGAGGTTGAGCCGGACCGCGACGTGCGCGACGAGCCGGCGGGCAAGGTGGTGGCGACGGGGGCGACGATCCAGGCTTCCGCCGCGAGGCTGACCTGGAGCGGGTTGGCGTCGGTGGGGCGGCGGTTGACCCCGCCGCCGCCGCGCTTGACGGTGAGTTTGGTGACGGCGGCGATCTCGGGCGCGCGCTCGAGTTCGCGCAAGATCGCCATGAGGGTCGCGGTGTCGGTCTCAAAGGAGAGTTCGACGCCCAGTCGCTCCAGCCGCTCGCGCGGGCCCACGAGCGACGCGGGCGGATCGCCCGGAACGGCGATGGGGTCCTTGTAGACGGTGCGCTGGGAGGAGACGCGGTGCTCACGGAAGATCGCGTTGACGCGCTTCTCCAGCGCGGCGGCGCGTTCGCTCTGTGCCGCGGGCAACCCGGGCTGGCCAAAGAGGCCCGCGAGTTGCTCCACCTGCCGCGACGCCTCGCCGACCTTTCGGCGTACCTCGGCGCGGGTGGCGATGTCCTTGGCAAGCCGGTCGGCCTTGCCGTTGAGGTTGGCGGTGGCGGCCAGCACGGGCTCGATGGCGAGGAAATAGGCTGCGATGAAGAGCCCAGCGACGACGAGCCAGCGGCCCGCGCGGGGGAGCGCTCTGAATCGCGCGATGAGGGCGTTCATGAGCCACCTCCCGGGGCGGGTGACGGTGCGGGTTGCGGCGGCGATGCCGCGGGGGCGGGGGCGGGCGGGGGGGCGGTCGAAGGGGGGGCGCTTGCCGGGGGCGCGGTTGAGGGGGCGGGCGCGCCGTCGCCGCTGGCGCGGAGTTCGTCCATGCGCGCCTTGGCCTTGTCGGCCTCCGCGTTGAGGCGGGCCTTGGTTTCGTCGTCGAGCCCAGCGGTCGTCGCGGCTCTGCGGCGAGTCGAAAACTCTCGCATCGCGGCGGTACGGTCCAGCGACGCGATCTCCTCGTCGGTGATCGGCCCGGGCACCTCCGGCTTGGCGGGCCCGCCTGCCCCTCGGCGGCCCGTCCGAGCGCCGGCGTTCGACGTCGCGGGCTCGGCCCTCCCCGGGGCTGCGGCGGCGCCACCCGCCGGCCCGGCGTGGGTGTCGTGCGACTCGGCCGCGGGGACCGTGACAGGAACCGCGGCGATGGCCTTGCCCGACTCGAGCGTGAGGGGCTGAGCGACGCGGGCGGAGAGTTCGAACTTGATGGTGTTGCCCGAGGCCTCGGTGCTCGGCGCGCCGACGTCGAAGATGCGGCCCGCCTGCAGCGCGGCACGCCAGTCGGCGATCACCTGGTTGCTCTCGGCCACGCCCGACATGCGGACGCGCTGGCCCGCCTCGAGCGTGAGCGATTCGATGGTGACGCCGGCGGGGGCGGCGGCCGTCAGGTCGGCGAGCAGTTTGCTCATGGGCCAGCGACGCGCGCGGAGCAGGTCATAGAACTCCGCCTGACGGCGCGCGGCGGTCTCTTCGCCCGCGTCGGCGCGGTCGGCACTGGCAACGGCCTGGAGCCGGGCGTGCCGGATCGCCGCGGCGGCCAGGGGCCACCCCAGCGCCAGCACCACGCACGCGGCGATGACCACGCCCGCCCGCGCGGGCACGGCGAGCCAATCCACCACGCGGAGCACCAGCGGGCGCGGCGGGATGATCGGCTCGGGCGTCATCGCCAGCAGCGGCGCCTCGGCGGGCTCGGGGTCGGCCGCCAACAGGGCCGCGCCGAGGGGCAGCCCGTACCGCGAGAGCCACGACGGGCTCATGTCGGCCCCGGCAACGGCGCGCGGCGCGAGCGCCCGACCGTCGGGCCCGATGAGCACGACCAGACGCGAATCGCCCGAGTCCGCCGGGAGCGGCCCGGGCTCCGGGATCACCAGCGTCGCGGCGGCGGAGGCCAGGGCGACTTCGAGCGCGGCGCGCCACTCAAGCGGGTCGCTCCCGTCGTCGCGCGTCACCCGCGCCACGTGCTTGCCATCGTGCGTGCCCACCAGGACGATCACGCCCGTCTCACGATCCGCGGCCAGCGCCAGGGCCGCGCCGCACTCGTAGGCCAGCGCGCTCAGGGCCGCGGGAGACGGGCACCACGCGACCGAACCCGCCTCGGCGTATGACAGGGGCGGGACCTCGACACCGTTGCCCGCCCAGCCCAGGGCCGCGACGCCCCCGACGGGCATCTGGCCCGCGGATCTGCGGTGCGGCGGGATTCCCTCGCCCAGATGGGCCTCGGCGAGCAGGCACAGGGCCTGAGCGACCTGGTCCGGCGAGCCGCCCGGCGCGGGGGCACCCACGGGCCGGCAGATACTCGAACCCGGAGGGATCAGCCTCACCACGCGATCCGCACGGTTGCGGCGGAGGGCCCCGGCGAGGCCCGCGGCGTCGCTCAAGGCAAACTCCCCGGAGTACTCGACAGCGGGCGCGGGCTGCGACCGGCTGACCAGCAGCCGCCAGCCCTCGGGGGTGCGGTCGAGGACGGCGAGTCGTTTCGGGCGTTGGGCGGCGGGTGCGGGCATGGTGGGGGTCGGCGGTCGGGATGATCGGAGGGCGTGTGGTTCGCTGTGCCGGGGTTGCGTGTTGGGGCGGGAGGGGGCTAGCGGACGCTGAGACGGCGGATGGTGACGGGCTGGGTCCCGCGGTCGATCTCGCAGTGAATCTCGACGGTGAGGCCTGTGGACTCGTCACGCCCGCGGCTGACGACGCGGAAGACGTTGCTGCGGACCTCGATGTAGGGGTAGAGGGTGGCCAGGGTTGCGGTGGTCATCTGGGGAATGCTGAGCAGTTCGGTGAGGCTGGCGATGTCGCCGCCGCTCTGGTCGCGGAAGAGGAGGATGGCGTCGCGCATCGTGGGATCGAGCGCGGAGATGTACTCGAGCGACTCGGCGCTGGCGGTGTTGAGGTTGAGTTTGCCCCGGCCCATGACGGCGGGGTCGCCGATGACGCACTCGTCGAGGAGGATCCCGAGTTGGTCGTTGGTGAGCGCGCGGATGCGGGTGCGCCCGCCTCCCCCCGCCCCGCCGCCACCGCCGCCGGACTGCTGCGCCAGTGTGGGCAGGTCGGTCCTGATGAAGTCCTCGATCTTGGCGTCGGCGCCCTGAGCGTACGTGACGATCGCCTCGGCCTGGGCGTCCTCGACGCCGAGGGCTTTGGCGACCTCGCTGGGGTCGGCCGTGGAGAGGTCGATGCGTTCCTGCCCGGTGATGGAGAGCCCGCCGCTGGTGCCACCAGCGGTGATGATGGCGGCCCAGCCTTGGTCGAGGACACCATCGGCGTTGTCGGGGGGCCAGGATTCGTTCCCGTCGTTCTCGTTGGGGTCGAGGATGCCGTTGAGGTTCCAGTCCTCGCCGCGGACCCACTCGGGGCGGACGCCGACGACGAGTTCGAGTTCGCGGATGTCGCGGATCGGTCCGTTGCGGGGCTTGTAGGGGATGGGCATGGCGCTGTAGGTCTCGACCTCCGCGCCGAGTTCGCGGATGTCGTCGTCGCTGTCAAGGTAGTCGAGGATCGCGTCGGCCACGTCCTCTGTCATGTCGGGCAGGAGCATGAGGTCGTCGAAGGTCATGGAGTGAATGTCGATTCGGTCGTCGGCGTCGGTGGGCCCGGGCGAGATGCCCGTTGCCGAAGCCAGGTCGGGGCGGAGCACCGCGTACGAGGCCATGGCGACCTGGCCCTCGGCCTCCAGCGCCATCGAGGCCAGCAGCGAGCCGGTGCCCATGGGCTGGGCAGCGTCGGCCTCCTGCTGGAGGCGGGCGATCTGGCGCTCCACGCCGGCGCGTGCCGCCCACTGGGCGCGGATGCGAGCGGCGACCTCTCGCCCGTCGGCGGCCTCGCGGAACGCGGCGACCTGCAAGCCCGCGAGGATGAGGACCGCGAGAGCCACGCCCCAGATGACCAAAGCCGTCGCGAACGCGCGTGTTGACGGGATGGAGCGAGATTGGTCTTGGCAGGCCGTCATGGGCGACCACCTCCCCCACCCCCACCACCACCGCCGCCGCCGCCGCCGCCGCCGGGGCCGCGCCCACCGCCACCGCCCGGGCCACGGGGTCCACCGCCACCACCGCCGGGCCCGCCCGGGCCTCCGCCGCCGCCGGGTCCGCCGGGGATGAGGACGGGTCCACCCCCACCCCCACCCCCCCCACCGCCGCCGCCCGGGCCTCGACCGCCGCCGCCGCCGGGTGCGGTGGGCGTGGTGCCGGTGCCTGCGGGTTGGCGTGTGCTGGTGCCGGAGCCTGAGCCGGAGCCGGGTTGGGAGCCCGCGCCGCCGGCGGGGTCTGTCGTGGTTGTCGCCGGCGCGCCGGCGAGCGAGCCGGGGAGGGGAACGCGGTCGATGGCGATGGTGCGTCGCGCGGTGACGGTCCGCGCCGGGTTGCCCGCCGCGGCCGTGACGGTGACGCGAACGAGGTGCGGGTAGCCGTCGTTGTCGCTGTCCCAGTCGTCGAGCCACTCGACGCCGTCGGAGGCCTGGAAGGAGATCGATACGATGCCCGAGACCAGCGGCGCCGCGACACCCCCTGAGTCGGGGTAGTCGTCGGGGAGCGGGTCTGCGCGACGCCAGAGCGTGAGGGTGCCCGGCGCATCGTCGCCGAGCGGCGCGTTCTGGAGCCGGTACTGCACTTCACTCGTCGGGGCCTCTGCCTGCTGGCCGGAAGCGATGAGCGCGGGCCGAACGGGGCGATTGGACTCGATCGTGAGGAGGAGTTGGTCGCGCTCGGCACCGGGGTCACCACCGGGGAGCACGCCGACCTTGGTGCGGACCAGGTCGGCCTCGCGTGCGACGTTCTGGAGGTCCCGCGCGATGGTCTCGACAGCGGCGGCGGCGCGGGAGAACGCCTCGTACCGCGCCGTGGCCGCGTCGCGGCTCTTGATCGACCGCCCCAGGGCCAACATCGTCCCGCCAGCCACGAGGGTGATGACCACCGACGCGGCGATCACCTCCACCAGCGTGAAAGCGGCGCGTCGGCGCGACGGGCGTGGGTCACGGGTGGTGGCGGTGGTAGGGGTGGTGGGGGTGGTGCGGCTCATATGGCGCGCTCCACGGGCTGCTCGGGCCGGCGGTCGGGGTCGGGATCCGTGCCGGGCCGGGGGGCGATGGCCGTCTCGATGACGACGGATTGCTCGCCCGCGCCGCCGGCGTCCCAGAACACGGAGGCGCGCACCTGGTACGCCGACGTCCCCGCCCCGGTGATCTCCAGTTTGAAGCGATAAGCCTCGAAGGGCGCATCGCACGCGCCCTCGAGCGGGAACCGATTGCCGTAGTCGTCGGGCCCGCGGGCGAGCACCAGGTTCAACTGCTCATCGGCGAGCATGGCCGCCAGCGCGATGCGTTCGCCCTGTTCCTGGCTCCGCAGGGCCATCCCGCCCAGGCTGATGATGCCCGCGAGAGCGACGCCCATGATGATGGCCGCCACGAGCGCGTCGAGCAACGCCACGCCGCGGCGCGAGGACCGCGGCGCAATCGAGAAGCCAGTCGCGGGGTGTGAATCGCGGCGGCTCACCACGGCTGCTCCCTCATCCCCTGCGCGTCAAGGTCCACCACCTCCGCCTCGCCCGGAGACCACTGGGCGGCGGAGAGCAACTCGATCACCCGAGCGACGGGCTGCGTGCCGCTCAACTCGACCTGCCAGGCGCGTTCGTCGGGCAGCGTTCGGCTGGTCATGAGCACGGAGATGCGCGGGCGCGGCTGCGTGGGCCGAAACTCCGCTCGCCAGGGACCGATCGACGCCCCAGCCGCACCACCACCCCCGCCAACCCCCCCACCGCCGCCAACACCCGAAGCCGGGGCCATCTGTCCGATGGGCTGACCGTCCACGGCGACGCCGCGGATCTCGACTTCCGACAGCACCATCGGCGTCTGCCACGGCGCGGGGATCCACGTTGGGGGCTGGGCGGGGTCGGGCGACTCGCGAAGCGCCAGCAGGCCGATCTTCGACGACTGCGGGTCGAACGCGACGGCGTACGCCTGGCTGCTCATCGCGTCGCGCTGGGCCGCGGCGGAGAGCAGCGCCGCAACACCCTGCGCTTCGACTGCCGCCCGCTTGAGGGCGATGTTGCCCAGCCTGGGGAGCACCAGACCCGCCAGGAGCGCGATGAGGATGCACACCACCAGCACCTCGATGATGGTGAGGCCTCGGGCCGCGGGTTGGCGGGTGCGTGGGATCATGAACGGCACATGCGGGTCAGGGGGCCGTGACGTCGGTCTCGTCGCCCTCGCCGCCGTCCTTGGCGTCGGAGCCGTAGGAGACGACGTCGAAGTCCACGTTCTTGCGCCCCGGGATGAGCAGCATGAACTCATTGCCCCAGGGATCCTTGAGTTGGCCTTCGTTCTGGACGTACGGGCCCTTCCACGCCGCCGCGTCCACGTCCGCCGGGCGCTCCCAGAGCGCGCGGATCGTCCAGCCTGAGCGGAGCCCGCCCACGTCGGCGGCCATGTTCTGCACGGCGCTCGCGAGCGTCGCGGCGTTGCCCTGGGCCACGCTCGTCTTCGCCTGGCCCACGCGGCTGAGCAGACGCGGGGCGATCAGCGTCGCCAGCACGCCGATGATGACGATCACGACGATGATCTCGACGATGGTGAACGCGGCGCGTGTCGCCCTCGCGCTCCGGATCTGGGCCACTCGATTCATGGTTTGCGTCTGCATAGTTCTACCTCACTTCGCCACTTCGCCACTTCGCCACTTCGCCACTTCGCCACTTCGCCACTTCGCCACTTCGGGCTCTCATCCCACCGCGTTCTGCATTTCCAGGAGGGTGAGGATGACCGCCGCCACGACCCCACCCACCAGCAGCGCCACGATGACGATGAGGATCGGGGGCAGGATGCTGGTGATGACCTTGACGCGCGTCTCGGTGCGCCCGTCGAGGGCCGTCGCGGCGGAGCGCAGCAGTTCGGGCAGGCGCCCGCTCCGCTCGCCCAGCCCGACGATCTGCACCAGGAGGGCCGGGAAGATGCCCGCCCGCTCGAGGGGCTCGGCGATGGTCTTGCCCGCCGCCACTTCCTCGCACACGTTCATCACCGCCTGCTGCATGGCCCGGTTGGTGATCGTCGCCCCGGTCAGCCGCAGCGCCGGCAGCACCGGCAGCCCCGCGCTCACGAGCGTCCCCAGGGTGCGCGTGAACCGCGCCACCAGCGCGTCGCGCACCACCGGCCCGAACAGGGGCATCTTCAGCGTGAGCCGGTCGATCGTCGTCCGCGACGGCTCCGTCTGCCGGGCCCGCTGCCACATCACCGCCCCCAGCGCCAGCGCCGCGAGGATCGCCCACCAGTAACTCCCCACCGCCTCGGCAAACCCGTTGATGATCCGCATCGGGAGGGGCAACTTGTCCAGCCTGCCCGCGAAGGGCTTGAGAACCTGCGGCACAATCACCGTCGTCACGATCGTGATCGCCGCCCCGGTGAGCACCGTCAGGATGGCCGGGTACAGCGTCGCCGAGAGCACCGAACGCCGCAGCGCCACGTCGCGCTCCAGAAGATCGGCGGCCTGCTGGAGCACGTCGCCCAGTTTCCCCGACGACTCGCCCGCGCGGATGAGGCTCACGAGCAACTCGCCGAAGGGCTTGCCCCAACTCTGCGCCGCCGCCGCGAGGGTGCTGCCCTGCTCGACGCTCGAGATCAGGTGGGCCAGCATGGCCTTCTGGGCGTCGGTGCGGCCCTGCTTGGCGATGGTCCGCAGCGCGGGGACCAGCGGGAGGCCCGCCTGGATCGCCGTCGCCAACTCGCGCACGAAACTCGCCGTCTCGGGAAGCGACATCGCCCGACCGTGCCGCCCCGCCACCGGCGCGGCAACCTCCCCCCCCACCCCCACACCCCCGCTGCCGGACTTTACCGGCGCCGCGGACGACGCTTGTGAGGCGCCCGCCTCATCTTTGTTCGCGGCCCCCCGGCCGCTCACCGCACGAGCCGAGCCCCCGTCGCCCATCGGCTCGATCGTTGTGGGCGTGATCCCGCGTTGGGTGAGCAGCCGAACCGCCGAGGGCCGATCGGGCGCTTCGATCACCCCGCCGCCTGTCCCGGCCGAGCCGTTACCGCCCGCGCCGTGCCCGGAGGTGGGGGCGATCGCCGTGTACCGGAAGGCGGGCACGGCCTACACGCTCCCCTCGTCGGCATCCTGCGTGGCGCGGAGCACCTCGTCCACGGTCGTCAGCCCAGCCGACGCCTTGAGCAACCCGTCGCGGCGCATCGTTACGTGGTTGTTCGCGGTGGCGAGCAGTTCCGGTGTACTGCTGCGCCCGGCGGTGATGGCCGCACGCATCGCCGCCGTCACCATCAGCAGTTCGTAGTACCCGATCCGCCCGCGGAACCCGGCGTTCTCGCACTCCTTGCACCCCGCGCCGCGGAACGCCCGCATCCCCGGGAACAGCGTGCGCTCGCTCTCGAGGATCCGGTGCTGGAGCGCCTCGGGGATAGGCGTCCCCGTCTTGCAGTGCTGGCAGATCCGCCGCCCCAGCCGTTGGGCCAGCACGCCCTCGACGACGCTGGCCAGCAGGAAGGGCTCGATGCCCATGTCCAACAGGCGCCCGATGGTGCTCGCCGCGTCGTTGGTGTGGAGGGTCGCGAAGACCAGATGTCCCGTGAGCGCCGCCCGCACGGCGATCTCCGCGGTCTCCCCGTCGCGGATCTCGCCCACCATGATCACGTCGGGGTCCTGCCGGAGGATGCTCCGAAGGCCCGTCGCGAACGTCAGCCCGCGGTCCGGGTTCACCGGGATCTGGTTGATCCCCGCCAACTCGTACTCCACCGGGTCCTCGACGGTGATGATCTTCAGCGTCGGGTCGTACAACTTCGTCAGCCCGGCGTAGAGCGTCGTCGTCTTGCCGCTGCCCGTCGGGCCCGTCACCAGCACCATCCCGTGCGGCAGCGCGATGAGTTTGTCGAACAGCGCCCGGTGCGGCTCGCTCATCCCCAAAGACGCCAGGTCCAGGTTCACCGCCTGCTTGTCCAGCAAGCGCATCACCACGCTCTCCCCGTAGATCGTCGGCACCGTCGAGACGCGGATGTCCACCTTCCGCCCCTCGAACCGCAGCGTGATGTGCCCGTCCTGCGGGACGTACCGCTCGGCGATATCCATCCCCGCCATGATCTTGATGCGGCTCGTGATCGCCGCCTGCAACTGCTTGGGCGGCGCGTTGGCCGCGCGAAGGTCCCCGTCGATCCGGTACTTCACCACCACCTGCCGGTCGAACGGCTCCACGTGCACGTCGCTCGCGCGGCTCTTGACCGCTTCCAGAATGATCAGGTTCACCAGGTTGATGACCGACGGGTTCTCCGCCATCCGGTGGATGTCGCTCGCGTCCACCGCCTGCAGATTCGCCAGCAGTTCGTCCTCGCTCTGCGCGCCCCCGCCCAGCGCCTCGGCCATCTGGCTCGCCGTCGCCCCGTACGCCGACCGCAGGAGCGCGTCGAACACCTCGCGCGGCGCCCGCACGCGGGCCACCGGCTTGCCCGTCAGCACCGCCGCTTCGTCGGCGGCCTGGTCGTCCGCCGCGTCGGCCATCGCCACCAACACCCGCCGCCCGTGGAACGCGTACGGGACTGCCTGCAGCCGCGCCGCCTGCTCGGGCGTCAGCAACTTCGTCGCCTGCGGATCGATCGCCGGCATCTCATCGATCGCCGCCGGGGGGCGCGCGGCCAATGCCGACGCCTCATCAGCATGGGCCTTGCCGTTGGTGCGGGGCGCGTCGGTGGGGGTAGCGTGGACGGGCGGGCTGTTCATGGGCTGGAGCGTTCCGCGCGATCGGCTCTCGGAACCACGCGGCCCGTGAGGGTGGGGGCGCGCTCCGATGGGAAAGGGACACCAACGGCAAGAGCATAACGTCCCGGGCGTCCGTCGGGTTCGTCGCGCTCCTCAGCAAGACGCCACCAAACCCGGTCGCTGCGTCCGCCGAGGCACAAATTCCACTCGATCCGCCCGGGCCCTCGGCCCGGCGACCGACCACACCTCCCGGCTCAGAAACCGCCCGGGGGCGGCGCGGGCTGATCACCGCGCTGCCGGCGGGGCCTCTGCCCCTGCTGCTGCCCGTTGTTGTCGCCCTCGCGCACCCGGGGACGCCGGTCCTGCTGCCCGCCCTCGCCGTCACCGCGACGCTCGGGCAACTTGGCCTTCTGCTCGGGGGTCAGCAGGTCCTGCACCTTCTTGACCGCCGTGTTCTCCACGTTCTCCCGCTGCGTGCGCAGTTCCTGCATCTTCTCATTGCGGAATCCGCCCGGACCGCCCCCGCCCATCATGTTCTGGAGCGAGAAGTTCGCCTCCATCTCCTCGATGGCGGCCTCGTTCTGCTTGTTGAGGCTGTCGGTGTCGCGCGTGTACCCGTCGCGGATCGCCGCGATGCTGTTCCGCTGCTCCTCGGTCAGGTCCATCTTCTCCGCCGCGGCGATCACCCGTGCCGCGTACCGCTCGCGGTAGATGTCCGGGAAACTCGCCCTCTTGAACTCCATCGCAAAGGTCGGGGCGACCTCCGCCGGCAGGAGCGACTCGATCTGCCGGGCGTACCGCCGGTTCACGTCCCGCACGCGCACCATCGCCTCCCGGTTCTCCTTGATCATCTTCTCCATCGCGGCCATGTCCCCACCCCCGTCGCCACGCATGATCGCGAAGATCTGCTGGCCCTGCCCCTCCGCCTGCTGCCGGAGTTCATCGCGCTTGACGATCTCCCGGTCGAGGTCCTGCTCGTAGGAATCCAGCGTCGGCGCCAGGGCCGCGTGGGCCTCTTCGGCCAACCCCAGTTTCTCCACGATCGCGATCAGGTCGGCCCGCTCCCCGCTCACGCCGAACGGCGTCCGCCGCATCCCCGCGTCACGACGCTTCGCCCGCTCCACGCTCGCCCACGCCGGCTCCTGCTCGGGCGTCAGGAGCGACTTCACGTCGTCCATGAAGCCCTTCTCGGCCTTCTGGGCCTGCTCCCGGAAGACCCGCATCTTCTCGCCCATCTCCTGGAACACGCTCGGATCCCGGCTCTCGCGGAACGCGTCCCGGGCCGACTCCATCGCGTCGCGCATCTTCTCCGCCCGCGCCTGATGATCCGCGAAGTACCCGTCGAACAGCGCCTTGGCGGCGTCCTGTTGGTCAGGCGTCAGGTTCAACTTCGCCGACCACTTCTTGAGTTGCTCGCTGCTGACGCCGGGCTCCATCATCTGCCCGCCGCCCATCATCATGCCGCCGGGGCCACCGAACATCCGCGGCCCGCCGCCACCCCCCCCCCCGCCCCCGCCGCCACCACCACCGGGCTGCGCCAGCCCCGCACCAGCCATCATGCCGCAAATGAGCGCGGCGACCGTTCCAAAACGCTGAACCTGGCTGCGCATGTGCTTCTCCAAGGGCGTATGCCAATCCAAACAAAACCCTACACGCCCGAGCCATCCCCGGGCGCACCCCTACCCCTTCTGCCCCACACCTTGCCACTCGGTCAAACGACCGACGCACCCACACTATTGCGACTCCCCCTCTCCGTTGCGGGACCAACCCCACTACGGGACATTTCGACAGCCCGCCGACCCGTTCCCCACCAACACAGCGGCCACTTCCCATAGACTCCACTCACATGCCCGACCTTCCAGAATCCGAACGACTTCCCGACGCCGCCGCCGGCGCGGGCACCGTCGTCGCTCAGGTCGCGCCGGACGCGGACGCGGGCCCTTCGCACCCGTTTGCCCGCCGCGTCTCCATCCTCGAACTCGTCGGGAACTTTCTCCAGACCCTTGGGGTCTGGCTGGGGCAGGACGCCATGCCCCGCATGGCCGCGGCCCTCGCCTATCGCACCGTGTTCAGCCTGATCCCCTTCCTGGTCCTCTCCTTCCTGGTCTTCCGCCTCTTCCCGAACTCCGAAAAACTTATCGCCGACTTCCTCGAACAGGTCATCGCCAAGTCGGGCCTTGACAAGATCGCCACCGACAAGCAGAGCGTCGGCGAGTGGCTCAAGGGCACCGTGGGCTCGTTCAAGGGCATCAACTTCGGGGCCATCGGCGCGGTCTCGGGTGCCGTGTTCATCTACGGGGCCCTCGCGCTCCTGGTGGACATCGAATCCTCCTTCAACGCGATCTACGGCGTCAGCCGAGCCCGGTCCTGGGCACGCCGCATCGCCCAGTACTGGCTCATCGTCTCCCTCGGCCCGCTGGTCCTCTACACCGGCTTTGCCGTCGGCGAGAAGTTCAACACCTGGGCGCAGGAGAGCGTTCGCCAGGTCAGTTCCATCGTCGAGAACAACACGGGCCTCGGCACGCCGACCCCGCAATCACCAACGCCCCCCACGACCAACACAGCCGATCCCGACGCCGCGCCCGAACCCGCACCTGCCGCGCCGACGGCGCCGCCGCCGGTCTCCCCCGCCGACTCCGCCCAAGCCACGTCAGCCACCCCCGCCGCGACCGGCTCGCCCGCGGGATCCGCCACGCCCACGCCCACGCCCCCGCGCGATGGCTCCGTCACCGCGTTCCTCATCCGCGTCACCGGCTTCCTCGTCACAGTCTGCCTCTCGGCGTTCTTGCTCGCGGTGCTCTATCTCACCGTGCCCAACACCTCCGTCCGCCTTCTGCCCGCCATCGCCGGCGCGCTCACGGGCGGCCTGCTGCTCGACCTCGCCAAGTCCTCATTCCGGTCGTTCTTCTCCGCCGAGTCCTACGCGAGCGTCTACGGCAGCCTCGCGCTCCTCCCGCTCTTCCTCCTCTGGGTCTACATCACCTGGTTCATCGTGCTGCTGGGCCTGCGCGTCTCGTTCCTCGTGCAGCACGGGCGCACCGGCGTTCTGCTCCAAGCGTTCAGCGCCAAGAACCGCTCGAGCCTGGGCGGGTCATGGATGGAGCCCGCCCGGTCGGTCGCGGTGGTCGTCGAGATCGCCGACGCCTTCGCTCAGGGCCGCACCGTGGCGCCGTGGAAACTCGCCGAGCACGCGGGAATGGACGAGCCCTCGCTCCGCCTGCTGCTGTCGAACCTGGAAGCCGCGGGCGTCCTTCACCGCGTGAGCAGCGAAGGCCGCGAAGAGACCTTCGCCCTCAGCCGCCCCGCGGAGGCGATCGCCGTCGCGGAGATCGTCGCGATCGCGCAGTCCCTGGCCGGACCGGTGAGCCCCGGGGCCACGGGCGACCTGCTCGCGAAGGTCCGCAGCGCCCAACTGCAGGCCGTCGCGAACGTAAACCTCGGCTCGCTCGTCAGCGCCGGCAAGAGCCGCCGAACGCCGCGCCCGGCGTCACCTCTCCCGGCGGCCACCGCAGCGCCGGACGCCGCCCCCGCGCCGGCCGCGCCGCCCAGCCCCTCGACCACCTGATCCCGACCGCCGCGCCCTTCACGCCGCCGATCGGCCCGCGCCCCCTGCGCCCCCCAGGCCCCCACCGGCGTGCTTGATCGTCGCCAGCCGCAGGATGTTCTCCTGCGTCATCTGGTCCCCCGCCAACTCCCCCGTCAACTCCCCCTCGCACAGCACCAGCACGCGGTCGGCCAGCGCCAGCAACTCGGGCATCTCGCTCGACACCAGCAGCACCGCCAGTCCCGCGTCCGCCGCCTCGAAGATCAGCCTGTAGATCTCGCTCTTGGTCCCCACGTCGATCCCCCGCGTCGGCTCATCCAGCAGCAGCACCCGCGTCCCCTCGTCGAGCCACCTCGCCAGCAGCAACTTCTGCTGGTTCCCGCCCGACAACTCCCCGGGCAGCGATCGCGCCGAGGCCGCCTTCACGCGAAACCGCGCCAGCCGCTCCCCAACCGCACGCGCCTCCCGCGCGACGCCCCGCAGACCCAGCCGCGCCATCAGCGGCATCCGCGGGAGCACCACGTTCTCATCCAGCCCCATCTGGAAGAACAGCCCCTGCAAGCGCCGGTCCTCCGGCACGTACCCGAGCCCCGCCGCGATCGCCGCCCGGGTCGAGAACTCCGCCAGCGCCCGCCCCCCGACGCGCACCACCCCCGTCGCCCGCGGCTCCAGCCCGAAGATCGCGTCGAGCATCTCCGACCGCCCCGACCCCACCAGCCCGCCCACGCCCACGATCTCCCCCGATCGCACGCGCAGAGAAATGCCGCCACCCGCGCCCGCACCGCCCGCCAGCAATCCCGGCACCCTCAAGCCCTCCACCTCCAGGGCCGCGGGGCCCGCGCCGGCCGACGCCGCCGGCCCGTGGTGACCGTTGCCCTCGCCCCCCGCCAGGGCGCGCAGCGCCGCACGCTCCTTGGTCTGCGGCGGGAGGTCCCGCCCGATCATCCACGACACCAGTTTCGCCTCCGTCAGCGCCTTCGTGTCGCCCGTGCCGACGTACCGCCCGTCGCGCAGCACGCTGGCCCGGTCACAGCACGCGAAGATCTCCCCCATCCGGTGGCTCACGTAGATGCACAAGAGCCCCTGCGCCGCGAGCCCTCGCACGATCCCCATCAGCCGGTCCGCCTCCGCGATCGATAGCGAACTGGTCGGCTCGTCGAACACGATCACCCGTGCCGCCGGGTGGGGCGTCCCGTCCGGGCCCACCCGCTCGTCGAGCGCCCCGGCGATCTGCACGATCTGCCTTCGCCCCGGCGCGAGCGTGCCCAGGGGCGCGTCCACGTCGATCTCCGGCGCCAGCCTCGCCAGCAGTCTCGCCGCGCGGCGGCGCATCTCGGCGCGGTCCACCACGCCCAGCCCGCCCGGCAACCCCCGCGCGGGCAGATCGTGCAGGCACAGGTTCTCCGCCACGCTCAGGTTCGGGCACTGAGCCAGTTCCTGGTGGACGATCCGCACCCCCGCGGCAAACGCCGACGCCGTCGAGCCCGGCTCGAGTTCCCGCCCCTCCAGCACAATCCTGCCCGCGTCGATCCGGTGCAGCCCCGCGATGGCCTTCCCGAGCGTGCTCTTGCCCGCGCCATTCTCGCCCATGAGCGCGTGCACCTCGCCGGCCCGCATCTCAAGCGACACGTCGTCGAGCGCCTGTGTCGGCCCGAACCGCTTGCTCACGTGCTCCACGCGCAGCAGCACCGGCGCGCCATCCCCCGGCGTGCCCGCGGCCTCGCCGCCCGCCACCTTCGCGCTCGCGCCCTGCTGTCCGCGTGTCTGTTCCACGACGCGGATCGTACCACGCGGGCCTGTCCACGCCCCGCCGCGCCTACTTGCTCCGCTTCCCCATGAACTCGATCACGTCGATCTGGCTGATGATGCCCACGATCCTCTCCTGATCCACCACCACCGCCACCTGGTTGGTCTCGAAGATCCGGTAGAGTTCCTCGATCCGCGCCTTGGGATAGATCAGCCCGCCCAGGTGGTGGCTCACCGCCTTCACGGGGTCGCCGGTCTTGACCGTCCCCGCCTGCAGCGCCCGCAGGATGTCCATCTCGTGCACCATGCCCACGGGGTGCCCCTTGGCGTCCACGATCGGCACCTGAGACACCCCGTGCTGCTTCATCAGCCCCACGATCGTCATGATCGGGTCGTGCTCGCTGGCGGTGATGATCGTCTGCTTCTTGCCCGCCAATATGTCCTCGACGATCCCCAGGTCGCGGTCGCTCCCCAGGAACCCGTAGTCCTTCATCCACGTGTCGCTCAGGAACTTCGTCGTGTACCGCGTCGCCGAGTCCGGCAGCACCGTCACCACCACCTTGCCCGGCCCCAGTTGCTGGGCGATCTTGCAGGCGATGTGCACGTTGCACCCGCTCGACCCGCCGCAGAACAGCCCCTCTTCGCGCACCAATCGCCGCGCCATCGTGAACGCCTCGCGGTCGTTGGTCTGGTGGAACTCATCCACCACGCTGTAGTCCATCGCCTCGCACAGGATGTCCTCCCCGATCCCCTCCACCTTGTACACGTGCGGCGTCGGCATCGTCTTCGTATAGAAATAGTGGTAGTGCACCGACCCGATCGGATCGACCCCCACCACCCGCGGCCGCGCCTTCCCCGCCGCTTCCATCTTCTTCATATACCGCCCGATCCCCGACACCGTGCCGCCCGTCCCCGCCCCAGCCACCACCGCGTCCAGCCGCCCACCCGCGCCGATCGTCTGCTCCCAGATCTCCCGCCCCGTCGACAGTTCGTGCGCATCAATGTTCAGCGGGTTGTGATACTGGTTCACATAGAACGCCCCGGGCGTCTCCCGCGCGATCCGCTTCGCAGTCTCCACATAGTGCTGCGGCGAGTCCCCGGGCACGTCCGTCGGGGTGATCACCACCTCCGCCCCGAACGCCTTGAGCATGTCCACCTTCTCCTTGCTCATCTTGTCGGGCATCGTGAACACGCACCGATACCCACGCACCGCCGCCCACATCGCCACGCCCTGCCCAGTGTTGCCCGACGTGTTCTCCACGATCGTCGCGCCGGGCTTGATCTTCCCCGCCTTCTCGCTCTCGTTGAGAATGTGCACCGCCATCCGGTCCTTGATCGAACCGGTCGGGTTCATGTACTCGCACTTCACCAGCACCGTCGCCGCCCCCGCCGGCACCACCTTGTTGAGTTTCACCAGCGGCGTGTTCCCCACCGCTTCCAGAATGTTGGCCTTGTACATCGCGTGGCACTCCCAAAGGCCCGAGCATACGCCCGCCGACCCATCGCCCTTCATCGGCTCCACAACCCCGCCCCTTGCCCCGACGCCCCCACCCCGCTCCCAGCACCAGGCCCGCCCCGCCTCACCCCTTGGGCGTCGCCCACCACGCCGCCAGCATCTCGACCACCGCCAGCATCAGCGCGATCGCCATCAGCCACGCGCCCGCTGCGCGCGGCACCGCTGATCGCGACAGCGCCCCCGTCAGGCTCACGGCGTCCCCTCCACCTCCCGGCGACGCCGCGCCTCCGCTCTCACCCAGCACGTTCACCCACTCGGCCTGCCCCGCGGGAAGCGCCCTGGACAGCCACGCGCCAACGCTCTCCTCGGGCTGCCGCGTCACGTCGCCCCCGTCCGCGTCCGCGTTCACCACCACCACGCCCCGCGCCACCCGTGATGCGTCCACCGCGTCCCACACGCCCGCGTTCCGCATGGGCGACGCCGTCACGCCCACATCCGTCACGAGAACCTCCCCGCCCCCGCCGGCCGCGGCACCCTCACCCGCCATCCCGCGCTGCCTCAGCGCCACCGCCGGCGCCGGAACGCTCGCCACGCTCCCCGCCGTCACCACCCGCCCCGACGCTCCGCTCCCCACGCCCTGTCGCACGATCTCCTGCACCAGCGGCACCATCAGCGGCTTCACCGGCAGATCCGTCCACCGCAACTCCGGTGCGAACGCGAACACCACCAGCCAGCCACGCCCACCATCGCCCGCGCGTTCGACCGCGGCCCCCGACTCCCGACGCTCCGCCCCAAGCGCCACGCTCCACACCAGGCCCGTCCCGTCCGCCAGCGCCAACTCCTTGACCGCCCCCTCCGGCGGCACGGTCACCGGCAACACCCGCATCACGTTCACAGGCCGCGCCAACTCCGCCAACTCCGACCCCAGCCCCTCCAACAACCCCGCTCCAGCCCCCCCGCCGCCCGACACGCCTCCACCACCCCCGCCGCCACCTCCCCCACCGCTCCCCGTCGGCACCACCACCCGCATCGCCTCCACGTCCTCCGCCCCCATCACCCGCGCCTCGCGCGACACCGTCCACTCCAGCCCCAATCCCCGCCCCATCGCGTCCGTCCACGAGTGCACCGTCCGGTCCCCGGGCGGCATCACCATCACCAACCCCCCGGTGCCACCCCCCGATACCCCACCGACCCCACCGACCCCACCGCGACCCGCGCCCGTTGCGAACCCGCGCACCGCCACCCAATCGCTCTCCGCAAGCCGATCCGGCGTCGTGATCACCACCGCATCCAGCCCCGCCAGCACGCCCGGCTCCATGGGCGACGCGTCCAGGTCCACCACCTCCACCGCCGCCCCGTCGCGCGGCCGCAGCGCCAGCGCCATCCAATCCCCTGCCGCCAACAGCGACGGATCCCCACCCCCACCCCCACCCCCTCCGCCGCCTCCGCCCTGCCCGCGGCGCGCCGCCACCAGCCCCACCCGCAGCGTCTCACGCCGCTCGATCACCACCCGCGCCGTGTTGTCCCCCGCCAGCACGTCATTGTCCACGCTCACCGTCAGGACCAGCGGCTGCCGCTGCTCCTCGCTCGCGCCCGCCTCGGTCCCCAACCCCGCCGCCGCCACCGATACCGAGGCCTCCTTCTGCCCGGGCGACCACCTCACCACCGCCTCACCCGCGATCACCGGCACCGGCTCATCCACCCCCTCCGCCACCCCCGCCACC